>Ga0181612_131660_pt1 | contig 11666 bp, 3 predicted proteins | sample HoacroProtozoa21_FD_119630 | JGI IMG/M metagenome (GOLD analysis project Ga0181612, IMG submission 119630) | Hoatzin crop microbial communities from Cojedes, Venezuel. Combined Assembly of Gp0051906, Gp0051904, Gp0051908 | reverse complement strand
TGTTTGGTTTGTTATTCTGAAATGCCTTTACTGACATTTATGGGGAAATAAGTTTTCTTTTTGCAGAGTATTCTGTGGAATCTTGGTAGCTTCAGCTGAACATTTTCCAGGACTTACGACAAATTCAGGCTGGGTCAAAATAGTAAAGTTAATATTTCATGCAGTATATTTTAGAAAATTAACCAGAACAGATTAGAAAAAAAGAAGCATTATAAAGCCAGTTAATATCATCTTTAAGCATTATAAATTAATCTGAGAATCAAACACCATTGACAAGTCCTGTCAGACACTGTAGTATGTCTTGGATTTACATTCACAAGAGAAGTCTGTGGCCAAAGTCTGTTTTGGAGATATTTGACAATGATCAGATGAGTGTCTGAGAATGAAAAAAAGATGTGAAAATCCAACCTTATTTAGCTATACATAGAGAATTTACCTTTGAAATTGTTAAACTGGATTGGTTGAACTCAATTCCTAGAACATTATTTATTTAAAGATCAGTGGACCACAAATTCGCGGAATATGTTTTTGAACTACACTTGAAAAAAAATGCTTAATATTGATTTTTACCTGTATTTAATTTCTGCTAAAATTACAAAAAAAAACAGAACAAAATATCTTAATAATAGTGTATTTCTTAGTCTGTGAGTTCAGACAAAGCTGGTATCCTGAAGTCTGTTTTGATTCAGAATTTTAACTAATTTTAAAAGTTTTGATTCTGTTACCAGTGCTTCTGCTAAGTCATATTTTATTCCATGTGCATCCCGTTGTCTTGCAAGAGAAAAATGTCAAGAACACAAAAAACTTTCCCTCATCCAACGGTTGGATACCATACTTCAACTCTGATCATTTTACTGGTTGGAGTTTCCCCCCCATCACTCACCCTGGACTTGTTATGGCAACTTACCGTAACTTTATGGCAACTTGTCATGACAACTTAATGGGATGAATCCACAAAGGGAAAGGCTCACGAGTGCAGTGTTTGACTCATAGGCATTCTGATGGCGTCTTTGCAGTGAGAAAGAATTGACCAGGGTTTTGAAAATCTCTATTTTGGACACTAGACTCTGTTCGTATGAACAAAGTAGACCCACAGACACTCAGAGATGGGCATAACTGAGTAAATAAAGCAGCTATGCTAGTTTCAATACCCCAGCTAATTCAATTGGCCAGCTCTGCAGCTATGTCCTCCTGTTGAAGATGTCGAGATATGACTCTTTCTCTAGCAGTCAGCTGACTAAAATGCCAAGCACTAATAAGAATTCAATAATGAAATTGTTGATATAAATATTCATGTAATCTTAATTTATTCTTTGAGAGAAAGACAGAAAGCCAAAAAACTCTGCTATTGATTCAGTGGACGCAGATTAGTAATGCTGGCATTTAATTACTCTTCAGTGTGAAGTTGCTTGTCATAAAAATGCACTTGGAAAGATGCGAATGGTTCCTGAATTTGCAGTTAATTCCGGGAGAGTAAATTCAGCCAAAGAAAGGGAAAATTCAGAATACTTCACACTGATACTTGGGAAAATATTTCAGTTTTTTATTTTCAAGTATTTGAGTTTTGAAAATTACAATTATTTAAAAAACACATTCCACAGATAAATCACCAAACATGTTTTATTTTCAGCTCAAACAAATTATATTCCATTCTATATAGTATACTTGAGTATTATAAACAAACAAAAAAGGGGATTTTGTGTGTTTTTTTAAAGTGATTTCCTTTACATTTTTACCTTATGTAGACAAAAATTTCTAATGCATGACTCCCAGACAAATATATACTAACTGTAAATGTGCATGTGTATATGTATGTTCATGCAGTGTCTCAAACACAAATTCTTGTTAAGTTGCCAGTGCTACAGTTTTTGACACAGATATTTGCTCCCTATCATTGGCCTAATTTTGCAAGGCAGTGAGTAGCCTTTGTATTGTGATGAGAGCATCCACTCACTTGAGAAGTCTTTGCATAGACACCAGACAATGTCCTTGAGAGTGATTAATTGCTGAATGACAAATAAAAATTTGGAGGTGTAGACCTCAAATTTGGTTTACTCTTTCCCAGCGAATATTTAGTAGGAGAAGAGTGCATCCAATTGCTCCTATTTCAGGGTTTTGTAAAAGAATTTTCAGTCAATGTATTCTCATTTACAGAAATAACTCTCTCCAAGAATAATCTCTGAGGGCTCTATTAAACAACAAACAGTTCCGAAGCTCTCTGAGCAGAAGCCAAGAAAAGGTCACAAGTGCTACAGAGACTGGCTCTGTACACAGACGGCTGATTTGGCAAGACAATAACCAACGTACTGAGGAAGGTCTCTTTTGGTTTTCAGTTCCTCTAAATTTCTCTCAGCACTGAAGCCAGGAGAGTAGTAGGCAGGCTGGTATAGATAAAAAAATATAAAATTATCTTTCTTGCCACAGAGCCACTGGATAAACTGGGATAATTGCCTGAACTGGTTGAGGCAACCACTACTTTGGTGACAAAAGCTTTTTAACCCAATGTCACAACATCTCTTTGTTACATTTGTTGATATGAAAGTGGTCTCAAAAGGGACAGTATAATTATTTTTATACTGAAAGCCTTCTTTTTTTTTCCCATAGGGGAATGTTTCTTTAACTGGAAGGCATATGGCCCATGATGTTCATTGTGTTTATTTTTTCCCTGTTGTTGCTTTTTCTGTGTACATCCTTAAACATCTTTCTGGCTGACCTACGTGCCTGTTGGCTGACATCAGCTGGGAGAGTTGCAGTGTCTTGAGAATACCCTCATCATTAGGACCAAGATGTTCAACTGACACAACAGCCAAATAATTTTTGGACACTCAAATGCAGATTGACAAAGTTATATGAATAAATTGAGAACAACCAATTTATATTTCTACCAAAAATGCAAAGGGAATATAACAAGAATAATTTAAAGTGTCACTGGAAAAGTTCACATATACTTTTAATTAAGTTATATAATCATCATTATGATTATTATATTATACTATAGTATTATCCCCATATTTTTCATGTGTTGACTTCATTCCAACAGAAAGCTGTAATGGACTAAATAGTGAACCAGTATGTCACTTACCATGTTAAATTCAGTACAAGCAAAGAGCGGACACCAACTAAGCAACAAGTCCAAGCATTCTGGAAATCTTCCAGTTTTGAAGGACTTTGTAAGACTGATAAAAATCCATGAATTTTCAAACTCTTAAAAAAAAAATGAATTATTTAGAAAGAATGTAATGCAGTAGCTGGAAAGAACCTGGAATGTAGAGACAATCACCAAGAACCTCATCTAGAGATACTGGGTCAGCAAGGTGCAGGAGCTGGGGCAACTCCATTGACATTGCTGGAGTTACATTAATGTAAGAAGACAGCTTACATCTGGCATCTGGCCTAACACGAAAAATAGATTTGCTTAAAGGCATTCTTCTAAAGGACATGAAAACAACTGGAGTCAGTCCCAACACCAATACACTTCAATAGGTGTGGCATGCAGATTACTTAAAGCAATGTGCATCTCATGGTTTGCCATCTTTAAAGAAATCATACATTGGTAAGTTTAAGACAATTTCTAAAAAACTTCACGCAAAGACTGTCCTAGTCTTCAGTGCCTTGCAAATCAAGTCTTTATTACTCCTCTGATAAATAAAAAGCAATTTTTCTCCTGCTGTTACGTAGTGTAGAGTAGTTCTCTGAGGCTGCTTGGCCTTACAAGAAGACACATAACTGTAGAAATACTAATCATCAGTAAAAAAGACTAATTCTTGGGACATATTTCAAGATCAATCAAAAAAGATTCATAGAATGACAAACATTTCTTATTTTCTCTCCCTGACACACTATGACTGTATCAGAAAAGACTCAATTCAGTTGCCTAAACAAAGGCTCCTGGTGCCATTTGAGATGTTCTAAGCTAGCTGAATGAGGTGTCACTAGTGAACGGGAGACAGGCCCTACAGGAAACTTGTGTTGTTCTGGAGCAGCAGTGGGAGGCCAGGTGGTCTATGTGACTTACTGTCTGCATTTAGGCAGCTGAAAGGAGCCCAAATACTAACATTTCCACTAATAGCAGGGCATCAGAGAATAGAAAAGCTCTATGGAATGAACATATTCTGTGGATATCTCTAGCTCTGAAATGAAGTTTGTAATTCATGCTAGCATGATAATTTATATTCAGTGGAAGTTGAAAATAACTTTGGAGAGATAGAGCAATTTTAACATGACAAAGATGGAAGTTGAAGGTTCTGGGAAATTCTTCTATTAAATGCAAGAAAAGATGGATATAAAGATCTCAAATTCAATAAACTCTTGGGAATGAGTTTTAGAAACAAATTAATAGGACAATAGCTAGATAGTTGATGATTCTAAGTTTTCTTTGGTTTTGTGTGACCTACTTTGTAGATATTTAGCTGACAAAGTGCTGAGAAATATTGTAGGTGATTTATGACAGTAATAAAATTCTTATATTTCAGGATTTGCAAGAAATGCTCGCTTCTATCTCCCAGTGGCTTCAGGATTGCATCCTGTCTTCTCTGATTCAGTGCCAGAAATGATAACTTGTTCCTTCAGCATGTCCCGTTTTGGTTACAGCGATGCAATTTACTTAAGCTGGAAAGCATCAGCCCTGGGAAAGCTGCAGCTAGTGCAGATGCAGGAGCAGTTCACTTCCGCAGTCCCAGCCGTCACAAAACCTTTTGCTTTACGCTTGCAGCCCACCCACCATCAAAACTGGTCTCTAGAGGTGAACTCTGTCTTCTCACCATTTAAATATAATTAAGTGGATCTATGTGATGCCTGCTTGGGACACTCAGTTGAGGCCATACAGTCGGTGGGATGGACTCAGGCCTAAGTGAGACTGTGGTTTCTATGCCATTTTTCTTCATGGGGGGCACGCTTCCGTCCCTTCCCACACTTTCTTTCTTGGATAGCAAATTACTGTGTTAAAATTCATTTTACTGTTTGGGAAGCCAAAATAAGAGAAGTGGGTTTTGTATAAAAATGAAATACAATAAGATTTGTTTCCCTTCTATGGGATGGAGGAAGTTCCTCGGTACAGAGGCAAGTACAGATATTGAATTTGTTGGCTAATCTAAATAACCAAATGTCTATTCTTAACATGTCATGCAAAAATTATTGTAGCATATCTTACTGCTATTTCTCATTGGTCTCTTAAATACTGCTAAGCCTTTGAGTTACACTGTAAATGAACATTGCATCTAAACATAAAGTTTGATAGGACTTTGATTGAAACCCCTTGGTAATACATAAATGGAATTTTACATACATTTATAAAACAAAAGCCAGACACTGCATGTAGACTGTCTCTTTTTCTAAAATCCAGGGGTTTTATACATACATGCACATATATATGTGTCCATCTCAACATGATGAATATATCTTAGGGAACAGTTGTAATTTTTAGATTTGTATGCAAAAACCAAAACTTGTGAAACATGGGGATCTGCAAATAGTATTAATGAATTTGGGAGTGATCAGCAGTGCTGAAATATTGAATTTTTTACACACATATCAAGATCAAGCATTTTGGTACTATACACTAATATTCTCTTTCCAGTGTGTTTACTTCAACTACATTTTGTTGAAGGGCTCAGATGAAAAGAAACTTTCTAGGATAGCTCTGCTGTGATAGTTATTTGTGTCTACTTATTCCCTTACCCACCTGGACGCTCCCGTACAGCTTATATATTCTCTGTTTCAAAAGCACATCCTCTTGGTTTTCAGTGCTATGCTGTGTTGCATAGTATAGCCAGATCCACTGTAGTGCATGGATTGTGACACGCTGAACCATGGGAAAAACAAATAATGACTAAAGATACATGGGAACCCCAAGCACATCTGCCGTATGATTACACTCTTGAAGATAATCTCCTGACTGTACCCACTTAATAATATTTTCTTGTTCATATCACAGAGTGATCTTGGAGCACCTGAACTGGACTCCTTTCAGACAAAACAGAGCCAGGGCTGCTCCAGCCACAGATGAATTGGCCCTGGGCGATGTGCTAGTTCACACTGATCTACCCTTCCTCCTCCCCAAATGCAGGTAGTGTGTGTCTACAGAAATGTTCCCCTATTTCTGGATAGCCATTGCTATCAATTTGCTCTGCTTGCTAATGGAGAGATAACCAACACCTGAAGGAAAACAGATACTGAAGATTGTTTCAGGGAATATTTTGTCTATATTTTGCAACAGTTGGAAGAGGATTATAGGCAGAAAGCTTATATTTTCTTATTGGTTTTGTCTATCACTTAGTTTCTGCTTTGAAAATGACTTAATCCAAAGAACACTTCAAAAAGAACCTTTTTGCAGGGAGAGTCAACTGTACTTTGTAAAGTCACTGATAGCAAAGAACATCCAATTAACATCAAAATATATGAATTTTTGAAAATCGAAAGATTTAAAAAAGCACGAAAGAACCATGTACATTGAAAGGTATGTGCATAAAAATATCAGGTGGAAGAACAAGGAGAAAAAAGACAGAGGGAGTAGAGAGAGAGCATGTCACCACCATAGCCGTACCAGCTAAAATCTTGATAAAAAAAATATGTAAAATGTTTCTAAACCATACTGCAGCCTACGCGCTAGCCACAGGGTAATAAAGACCTCACATAAGTAAAGCCGTTACTGAACATCTAATCTTCATAGACAAGATCAGTTCCATACAGTCCCAAAGTTCAGAGAGGAACAGTCAATTACATTTATTGTGAATATATTGCCAAGGATAGACAAGGTTCAATTGTACTGAATGGTTCCTGAGATCATGGAATATCATTTTGCTCAGGCTTCCAGCTGGCAAATTCATTCTCTCACTCTCTTATATGGTCCCTTGTGTTTATTTTATAATTGTACTCATGACAGCAGAATTACTGAACCCGCCTGTGCAGCCACAAGATGGTTGTTTTCAATGAAAAATGTGTGAAAATTATTAACTGGTCTGTAAGCAAGTGGTTCAAATTACCCAGTTCAGTCCTGATCTCATGTTCATAAGTAACATTCCAACCTCTAATCTGAATACTTCAGGGCAGTTTCAGCTTCTGAAATTCATTGTCTGGGAAGAAAAGATTAACTATTTTACCAGATTTTATTAGTCAATAATAAAATTCAACACTAAACTATGCCTGGCTGTATTCTGGGAAAATATGGTGGAATTAGTGTGAGCATTTGTTGCATTTAGGCCATAAAACTAGGTGGGTGTGGAGGGCCAGCCCTTTGCTATCACAGGCAGTCTCATCAGCTAATCCACTGTTTAAAACATAATAGCAGTAGGGTCCTTTAACTATATGTACAATAGAAGAGTTATACCATTGTGCAGTCAAATCCTTTTACTTTCAAAACTGGCACCACAGTCCTCATTCCCTCTTGGTAAGTGTAGAGCTGGACAGCAGCCCATTGCCAGGGACCTCACTAGCTAGAGGGCTACACATGTGTCTTTGAATTATGCATGAAAGACAAGAGTAAAGGAACCCAGTAGGGTGTGAAAATAAAAGTAGATTCTGTACAAGATCCAGGGATGTCATCTTCAGGTGTTTACGTGTAAGCATTTCCACAAGAGACAGACGACTGCTGGAAATCAATGGGGATTGACCTAGCAGAGCCCTTAGGTCATGGGAAGTCAAGGCACTTGGAAGCAGAGAGTCACTGGTTGACCAGCTGAGTATGTCTCTAGGCACTGTTGACTCTATTGAGTAGATGTCCACAGACTACAATTCTGAGTTACCCAGGGGATACACAGCTGCCTACGTGTAGATAGACAAGGTTCTTCATCTGAATTTGCTTCCCATTGTAAAGACACAGTTTTGTTGCCTAAGCAGAGGTATAGAATGCCATCTGAGATGTCCTCAGTATCTGAAGTGACCTCCATCCTCTCCTTCAGGAAGGTGAGAGTTTTTCTTAGCTACTGTGTCTTACATATCAGTTTTTGTGTGAATAACAACCCATGTAACAGAACCAAGGTTTAAAAGAGCAAGATGGTTGCTCTTTTAGGCAACCAAAGAAAACGCTTCCCACTTTGGAGGGTGGCAGAGATTATTTATTTTAAGATTTTATTTCTATGAAGACTTCTACATTGCTCCTGCAGAGGATGTCTGCAGCAGCAGGTGGACCTGTTTTTTGCAGGACAGTGGAGAAATCTGTGCTATTATGTTCCTCTTATCAATTTATTATTATTTTTAAAATCTTATACCTCAAAGCAACTTCAGCATTTGCTTTTACTATTTTGTTTATTTGGCTTTCATATTCCTTAATAGCTGCTGTGCGTTTTTGTACAACAGAACAAAAATTGCCTGGTTTGCAGTATCCCGTATTGTTGCAGCACAGAGCATTGGTTTACATTCAGACATTTATCTTCTCATTTGCCTAGGGCTAGCAACCATATGTTTTAATTAAAAAATATAGTGCTCAGAAACGGCTGACTGAAGATTTACTGGATTTTTTACAAATATGATATTAAAATATTGTTGGATAAAATCCAGAAACATTCCAGAGAGCAGATAAGGACCTTACTGCTGAGTGCCCCAGCCTGCAGAGGGCATGTCCTAGTGGGTCTGGGTCCAGGGCCAGACGCTAAACATTTGGCAGACAGATTTTTTATTGCGTATTCCTTTTAATTATTTCTTTTTTCCCTTACCATCTGTTAAATTTATACAGATTTAGTTGGACAGCTGAATTCTTGTTTTTCTGTTGAATGTAAGGCCACCTGTTCCTACTCTGGCAATTAATGCTTACACTCCGTGACACCCTCACATTGTCAGATATATACAACAGAAATATACAACATTACAGAGGAAAATGAGGGTTACAAACTTACATTTAATGACATTTTCTCAGTTGTTTTGACGTGGTGTGTGAGACAGCATTTCTGTGTCTGGCAATTAGGACTTTCAGACAGAGATGTCATGCTCATAATACTGTAATTCTTGGCTTTTTTTTCACTAATTGTAAATCCTCTACCTCCCTGAAAGTAACATTTTCCAGAAGTGGAAAACTAGTCATCCTAGCTACTTAACAAACAGGAAAACTCTCCAGATGCTACTGTCATGCAAAAGCTTAAGTGAATTTAGCATTAAGCATTAAAAATTTTTGAGATTGTGCCAGCACTTCACAATAAACTGCTGCTTAATACTGTGAATTCTAGCATAAAAATGCAGCCATTGCAACTGCTAGAGTATGATAGGTCATAAAAGATAATTGTTTTCTGACTGACACTAAACTGATAATGGATAATTTTCATTCAAAATAAACAGGGAATCAATTTATGTCGCGCAATTTTTTTATATATAGGAAATGAGAGGGGAAGACAAAGTTGTGGAAGTAAGAGAATTCATTTGTAAAAATGTATCTGTTTTAAGAATATTAAAATCTGGGGGGATGTCTTTCTGACTGTGAAGGAGATGACTGAAGTGTACTTGACTTCATCTAAACTCTGCTTACTTTTCCAATTGAAAACATTACTGTCAGCAAGTGTGCATTAAACTAGGAATCTATCAGTTCCACTGGACTATGAAGGAAGATTTGAAAACCTTTTGAAGGATTATAGGCCATTATAGGTCCCAAACTTTCCAAGGTGTGACCTTGGCTTTTGTCACAATTTTGCAGGCTGAAGTTGTGAAGATTCCCCAAGCTGCCTTATTCTTTTGGAGCCCTTCAGCTGCAGAGTTTATGAAGCTCTAGTGAGATGTTTTTGAAAAATTCAGTTCTAATTTTTCTAGAATTCAATGTTTTAAGCTGTTCTTCCAAAGGAATTGTTGCATATCTGCCCGTATTGTGTATGTATGGACAGATCCACCTCTTCCATGCTAAAGCATTTGGGTTTTATATGAAAATTCCCTACCTATGTTAAATTTAGGTTCTTAAACAGGTCTTGCAAATTCCCAAACACGTCTTTTGATGCAGGGGAAATTGCCTGTTGAACTGAATATTATGTGTTCCTTCTTTCAGAGTCAAAATGCTGAAAACATGAGTTGACTCTGTCTTCAGTCACTATTTCAGGAGATCTGAGATTTAGGAAAACAAATCTTTCTGTTACTTTTCACTGTCTTTTTTTCTAAATTATAAAAAAAAAAAGAGACATGGGGGAGTTTTACCTTCTGTCTGATGGGAAAGGGGGAAATTGACAGGCTCCAAAACTGAAGGGAAGCTTTGATAAAGTGTTATTTGTTTGCCAGATGGCTACCTCTTCCTCCACGTAAGTATAAAGACAGAAGATCTTGGAAAAAAAGGTGATTTTTCCATTTTGCTGACAAAAGACCTACTCACGTCATTCATAATTTTTTGTCTCCAGCTTTGCATCAGATTAAATGCAATGGGAATTTGGCTTGTAAGTGATAAGAAACTGTCTTTGATGTTACATGGTTAAATAGTTTAAACTAAAAGAAAAACATCACAAGTGATTTCCTTTTTTAAAATTCAGAAGTGGAATTTTAGTCACTGGCACCTTGTATTAACTCCATCTATCTTTAGGTATGGGAAGCACAAAAGCTAGAGGCAAGAACCTCTTGTGTTTACACAATGGGAAGAGGAAGGGAAGCAAGAGGAGCACCTCTAGAGAGTGACTGAGCTACTGAGAAGTTAATTTCTCTCCAGCATCACCTAGATACGTCCATTCACTAATTGTAACATGGAACTATAGGGCAATGGTCCTAGCACACATGTTAAGCATTCACCCATGTGTAGCTCATCAATGCAAAGCCAATACACTACCTTCACTCTCAGTTTACAACCTCACTCATATAATACCTTTATACATCCCTTTGCAGATGGGCACATTCCCAAGACACGACTAATTATTATACTACATAAGCTCATGTCAACTACTGTCATCAATCAGTCCTTTAATACTCTGCTCTAATTTTTGCCACTGAGTAAACCAAAAGGCATAGTATTTTTGGTTTAAAAAGATTAGAGCCCACCCGTCCACCCAAGCTAAATGTATGTTAAAGAAAAAACTACATTTTTGTCATTTTTTAAATTTAAAATGTAAATTATAACATTATGTCATTGGTCTATTTTATGGGTGATTAAGTGATGTTTAAGAAGATTTTATTGCTTAGTAATGTTTTTATTCAAAGCATGAAAAATTACTAGGTCCATATTTCCAAATTTAAGGACTCCTGGGAAATTACAGGCATTGGGAGATGGAAAAATCTGTTTGAAAATCATTGATCCTCTGGGCTGACTTGTCTACTTCTGAAGATGATGATTAGGAGATGCTTTGTTAAGCATCTGAATTTTCTGTCATAAAGCTGTTCATTTCTTTCTCTCTCATCTTTCATTCCTTACTTGCTTATCTTCTATGAATTATGTCCAAATTTTAAAAAATGCCCAGAGTTTAGATTAGCATGACTTGACTTGCAGACTTCCCGAATGCTTGTACAGAAGTCGATTCAGCTACACAAGATGGAAAACTTGTGTACTTTACTATATGCTTCATTCCATAGATTTTATGTATGCAGAACCTGGGAGACTAGTGCATATACTGCTGTGCAGAATTCCTTTGTTTTTGTGTGAAAGTCACTGTTTGTGGGGTTTTTGTGAAGTGGGAATGCATATTTTTACATGTCCCGTTTTTTAACTGAAGAACAAAAATTCATTTCTTCCTGGAAAAAAATAATGTGTACTTTTCTATTTTTTTTTTTTTTTTTTTTTT
>Ga0181612_126287_pt1 | contig 11666 bp, 8 predicted proteins | sample HoacroProtozoa21_FD_119630 | JGI IMG/M metagenome (GOLD analysis project Ga0181612, IMG submission 119630) | Hoatzin crop microbial communities from Cojedes, Venezuel. Combined Assembly of Gp0051906, Gp0051904, Gp0051908 | reverse complement strand
TCCCAGCCTTGGAGTGTCTGCCTGATTTTGAGTGTGCTTTCTGGGTTAGTTGGTGGGAAGATCAGGTTGCTGGTCTCTTCTGACTTGGTATGATACAGCAACTGCCAACAGATATCATCAGTCCAATTTCAGCAATCAGAGCTTCAGCTCCAGCACTCTCTCACACCATTACTAAGGACAGCAAGCATGGGAGGAGATGATAATCTCCAGAAAAAGGCCAAGAAATAGCCTGCTTTGCACCCAATATTCAATGAATCTCCTAATAAAGTCTCCTCAACTTTCACATTTCACATTTTCTGAATCTCCTTGTTCAGATTGGTTTGGCAACATGTTTGGTTTGGAAGCATCTGGGTAGGGCTCCACTGAACGGATTTGAACAGAGCAAAGACTACAGAGGCTCCCAGCTCCTCCCAACAATACCAATAACTCATGTGGCAAGTGCTCCTTGTTTCCTGTACTGGGGTTTCCCCAGTCTAAGAAATTTGAAGTACTGTTGCCTGCTACAACAGATTGATATTCCATCAGGGTACCTTTTGGTCTACTTAGTTCTTGTGAAATAAAGGTTCAAACATACAAAGACCACTATGAGTTACGCAAACAGCATAGTGTTGTCCAGCTGTGGGCACAGATATGGTAAAGGAACAGGACAAAATTAATGATAATGTAGAACACAATAAGGATGTCATCTGCTTTTGGTGTGGGACTAATGAGAGGAAAATTGCTAATGAAACATTTATGACCTCCACAAACTTGTTGTCTGAGATTCCAAGATGTCATTAATCTCATATTATTCCTCTTGTTATCCTTACTGACATATAAGAAGACCTTACGTGAAGACCTAATGACCTTAAGTGAATTACCCAGGGTCCTCTGTAAGTCTAAGACATACCTGGCAACTGAACCTGGGCTCCAGGTAGATCCACATTTTAGGACATCTAGTCTCAATTATGGAGCTGCCACTTTAGATCTCTGGATGCTTTCTGAAAGCTAGGAAGAGAGGAAAGAGATTTCTGAGGCCAACCAGTAGTAAAGGTGGGCCAGGTAAGACTTCTGGTCTTCATTTCTTTGCTTCTCTTACCTGATGAAGGTCAGGAGCACCAAGTAAGATGCCCTGATGCATGGCCAAGGACTCATTACAGCAGTAGGACTGCTTTTTCTCTTGCCCAAGCCAGAAAGCCTCTGTCCCACTGATCTGCAGAGTTGGACAGCCTGTGACTATGTTAATTTATTGGCATTAGAATAGGAACAGTGGATTCCTGGCACCTTTTCCTCTGTACAGAGATGTCTTTCCATGCAGAACAGCTACATCTGCCTTCAAGGCAGGAAAAAGCGTACTGGAGAAGCATTGTTGAGTTCTGGAATGTATTTAGACAGGACAAAAAAAGTGATGCCTTAGGGCAGTGTTTCGATCTCATCCCACTGGTGTTTGCACAATTAAGCAGATGAGGGAGGATCTCATCAAGCCCCAATCCCATGTCAGCCTTTTAGAAAACAGCCTGCAGACAGCCAGGTGCACACATGGGTGGCATCAACCTCTGTAACTTTGTCTTTCTGAAGTCAGGGTGTGAAATTTACTGCCCCTGACGACCACAGGGTGGAAAAATCCTCCCTGCAAGTTCCAGGTAATTTCAGGGCACCATTCAGCATGCAAGAGCAGAGTTTACCTCATCCTTTTCTCCCCTCCCCATCTTTGCATCTATGAAGAGCGAGTGGCCAGGGTTCCTTGGGAGCCCTTTAGGGTTGTAGCACGAATGAACAGATCCTGAAGCCCAAAACCTCAACCCGGAGTCCCTAGGGGCAGGTAATTACCAAATTAGCACCCTGTTGTGAGAGCACGTCCTGAGAGCTAATTGAGCTGGATTTATGGGCTCAGGGTTTTAAATGGGGCTAGCGCCAAACTTTGTGTGACTTAAATAAATAGAACCCCCACCGTCAGGCCAGTGATCTGGAGCCCATGGAGATGCCCTTTGCTGTACCTCCAGCCTGGAGCTGGAGGCATTGTCCCTGGTCCCCAGCTGTTGCCCTTGAGGTTTACACAGCTGCTGCGGGGAGCTGGGGAGCGAGGGGTGGGAGGTGCAGCCTTGCAAGCGCCTTGGTCCCGCGGTGGGGTCAGAGGTGGACGGGTCTGGGCTAAAAGAGGAACAGGTGGGCAAAGGGCTGGCAGCGGGAACACTGGCACTTTTCTTTTTCATGGCCCTCCCCCATGTACATGCACACAGAGCGCTGGAAAAGGCAAGGCACGACTGTCTGAAAAGCATCTGACTGGACGGAGTGAGCCCCCCTCCCTAAAAACAAGGGGATCATCTTGCTTTTGGGGGTTGTATATTCATTCAATTTGCATTCTAACCCATGTAAAACTTCTAAATTAAAGCACTAACGCACGCACTTGGGCAAGCAGGCTGTGATCAAGGCTGCCTTCCTCATCCCACCTGGGTGCTTTTCTTCTCTCTTTTTCTATTTTTGGCTTCTTTGTCGGGTCAGTGGGTCTGTGCAGCAGCAGGAACAAGGAGATCTTGATTAGAGCTGTGTGAGTAACCAGTTATTCAGGTCTCTGGTAGTACTGAAAAGCCAGGGGAAAAAAAAAAACTTGCTGTGGTTTAACTGAAGTATTTTTCTTTCAAGACCGGGTAGGAAATGGTTTCTTGCTGGATTCAGGCAATTTATGAAGTCCCTTATGAACATAAGGAGAAAAACAGAAGGAAATGTGAAAGAAGAGGTTTTGAGTGGGAGAAAAAATGAAGACTCACAGCACTAATAATAGCAGGTGTGGTGGGCAATCACCAGCCCATCAGGGGGGTGAGAACTGAACCCCAAAAAATCACTGACACCTTCATTGAAGAGAAAAGCAATACGTAGTTACCCAATCTGCCTCATAGTTGTACCAGTGGTCAAGACATTTGTGCCAACAGTCAAGACATTTTTCTATTTAGTGTCTCGTCCACACTGGCATATTATTGTCCCAGCTTTCTAGGACTGAATCTTTCCCTCTGTTTTCAGGGACCTGTATTTCTGCCTGAAGGTGGTTGTGTGAATTGCCAAGCTGATTCATAAGCAGAGCATGTTGTGTGTGCAAGCCCCTGAAATAATAATTGAGAAAAAGGCTTTGCTCTTGCTGGATGGAGTGTAAAACTGTTTGCTCGTGGTGTAACTGTTGTTGTTCAGCTAATATGGGGGCTCTATGGCTTTCAACAGCCAGCAATATCTGAGAGAGGTGGAAATACTGCTTCTACCCGCTGGTATTAGGGCAGGCAATTAGTTTGTCCATAAAAAACAAGGTTAATCAAACCTACCGTGAAACCTACTCTTTGACCTTTGCAATACAGAGTGGACTTAAGGTTATTAAGGTGCCTGCTTTGCTTTCTTGTGGTGTAACAGCTTTGTGGTTCATCTGTGCAACTTCCATGACTTCGTGGTTTTTATTCCTGAGAAAAAGACGATATCCCTGAGACGTGTCTTACTGAGCAGTAAGTAAATGTGAGTCAGGGTCCGTCTGTGAGTTAGCTGTTTGTGACATCAGTTGAATAGATTTAAGACTGAGAGGGACCATTAATGCTCTTCTTGAACCCACCAGCTGATGACAGGCTGTGGAGCTTCATGCAAGGTAAATCAATGAGACCAAATCCCACCCCAAAGATTTTAGGACAGAAAAATATCTCATTTTCTATGAAGTAGCTGGCTTTACACATTTCCTTGCACAACCAGGATCATTGTAAAAGTTGTTCTTTTTCTTTTTTTTTTTAATCATCAGGGCTGTGGCATATCTTATATAGAAGCCAGTCTGCGCAAATAATAATAATAAAAAGCGCTACTTGATTCCAGCCCTGAGGAACACAGTGGCAAGCCATGCCCTCTCCTGGAGGTGAAGCAAAGCCCAGGAGCAGCCGGCTGCGGGCTCTTTTCTTTCATGTGACTAATACACACAAATCCCCGGTCCCGGGGGGCTCGGGGATCGCTGACAGCAGTGGCAGGCTGTGAGAAAGGGGTGAATGGAGAGAAACTGTGCTCTCCTTTCATTCACCAGGGTCAGCTGTTCCACCTGTTCCCCCTGCTTAGACATGGGCAGCAGAGACAGAGGGGACGGGGCAGTGGCAGCTTTTAAAACGAAAACTCCTCAAACAGAAGGAATTTCATATTAAAATGAGAAACAAGTGGGCATCACCTTGCCACAAGGGTGGGGATGGGCAGCAGAAAAGAGGCTGCTGGACACAGCGGCGGGGTTGGCATTTGCCTGAATCACTCCTCTGAGAACTGGGGACCAAGACAAGAACAAGTTTCCTAACGAAAGACTAATGATGGATGAAGCTCAGTAGGTGCAGGGTTGCAGTTTGATTCGGAAACCCAATCCGCTACCAGCTGTTTGTTTAAGCAAATGCCATGGCTGCAGCCTGCAGTAGTGCCTGCCTAGGCTTCCCTGGGAGATTTCTTCCATCGAAGCGACCCCTCCTGATTTCAACGGGGAATGCTGCCTCTGGGGTCTGCCCTCCAACCTGTGCAGCTCTCCCGTGGGGATGTTACCACAGAGTTTGCAAAGTCTGTAGCACTGCATCTTTTCCCACAGTCATGTGGGATTGTGTTTCTTTGCCCCTATTTAAATGGAAAGGTTTTTCAGGCTAGACACTATGCAGTATTGTGTGGTTACAGAGCACCCAACACAACAGAGCTGTGGCCTTTCTTGGATACTATTGTCAGCGTGATAAAAAGCCCTGTAACACAGAGACTGAAGGAGTGATGGTCCATCACACTGAAACAGAGCCCTGCTTGAAGGGAAGTGTGAACGTGATGGTGTCTATGAGCAGCCCAGAAGAGGCAAATCTCTAGGAAGAGCTCAGTACCAGGATGTTTTTTTCAGAGTACAGATGAAACTAGTGCTTTATTTGAAGTGGAATTTTTTCCCTTGTGGCTGTGTTTTTTATTTAGGAGGATTTCTATGCCACGACGGGTCTGGGAGCCAGCCTTGACCTTTGCTTTCCCCGGCCATCCTGTGTGCTTCGCAGATCCCACAGGAGCAGGGGAACACCCTCTGTGTGATGGCAAGAAGACCAAAGCTGCAGCAGACAAATCCCCTGCAAGGTGCTGGTTTCTCCTTACCCAGTTGCCCAGCGCATCCCCCGGCTCCAGCATCTGCCGCGGGCGGGCGGCCGGGCGACTCACATCCCCTCCGCGACCCACGCAGCCACAGCGGACGCGAGCCGAATCACGCTCAACCTTGAAACCAAAGAAGCCTCAAACCTGTCGTTAAAGCAGCTGCACTGGCAATAAATTTAGTATTTAAAGAAGTTCATTGCCTGTTTAAAATGCAGCGAGAGTAGCTATGGGAACAGCTTCAACAGAGTTTTATCACGCTGAAAAGTGACTCTGTAAAGACATGCAGAAAGGCTCCTGGAAGCACCAACATTTTTGCTTTCAAAGGAATGAGTTAAGCCTGTTTCAAATCGGCTAGAAAAATGAGCCAGGCAAGTCAGGCAGCTCAGTTACAGGCTGCAAATGTAAACAGAATAGTAGTAATAAAAGGTTTTAAGATCTGAAAAAGTTAATAATATGAATGTTAAGATTTTCGATTTTCATGAAACAAAAATGCTTTTTTTAGTCCAAAAGAGCAGGAATAAAGAGAAATTTGAAGCTATTGGTACTGCCCAGTAGATACAAGGGATACTTTTTACTTTTCATCTTCTTAGTTCCCTTTCAATTCTCTTTGGTAAAATTCTCATTACCTTTCATAAATCAGCTCATGCAATATTCATGTTAATATTCTCTGCTTGCATCATCCCACCTTGTGGCAAGCAAAGCGAGCAGCTCAGCTGGGGAGATTATGGCCTGGTGCCTAAAATGCCGGAGTGAAGATAAGGAGATCCGAGTGCCATTCCCGACCTACCAGGGGCTTCTTTCTTCTTGTGACTTGGGAAATGTTCATGATCCAGCTCTATTGGCTTTCTCATACCCAAGTTTCTGTGCTAAGGTGTTTAATGAGGGATTGAATGTGACAAAACCAGACGCTGCTTTGAAATCCCTCTGCACACCTCTGGCTGACTATTCTTGTTGCCCTGCCTGTGCGCATCTAGATATAGGTGACTCATGGTTTAAGTATATTGAAACTCAGAAGGAAAGATGGGACTTTTCTGTGTATTATTTTACGAGATGCACCTAAAATCTCAAGCCATCTTATCTCAGCCCCACTCCTGTGGCTAGGACCATGATAGAGAGGGCATGGTTCTCACCACAGTGGGAAGCTCAGCCTGTTCCAGCAAATCCAGGACCACACACAGTGGCTTGGTGCGGGCAGACATTTGAGGCTGTGATGCTGGTCCCATCTGAAGGATGTTCAGGGCTGTAGAAAGTGGAGAGGCAGTAGGTGCATTCCACCCTGCGTGGTGTGACTCAATAGCAGTGACAGGTCTTTACCTGGTCCATGGAGATCGTTGGATCCTGATTACAAATAATAGAAACCCAACCACTGTGGACCACAGGGGACAACTTTCAGCATGGCTGATTGATACCAGATCCCTGCTTAGCATTATTGCACTGTCTCAGCTTGCCTTCCCATGGGTGGCTTCACACAGCTGGATGCTGAGGGCCAGAAAGAGGAAGGCTGGTTTTCAGAGAGCGAAATTCAATCAGAGCAGTCTTTCCAAATCCCCTGGGTTCCCTTGGAAATCCCAGCTCAGCACCCTGCCTGCTGGTGTCTAACGAGCCTCTCAAGAAAAAAGACATCAAACCCCAGGATTTATTATTAATCAGTCCAGCTTCTTAACACCTTCTCTTGTGACCTTGGTTGCTAGGAAGTTAGTGTCAATACATGAAAAGTGAAGTATTAATAGAAAGAAAGAGCAGCTGTAAGAGCTCTGCATGGAGCGGCATGGCCAGTGCAGGACACGCTACCCTGTAAAGTCTTCCAGGCTACATGTCTACTAGCAAGTCAACTTTGCAAGGCCCCTTTCCTGCTTCTGCAGCCAAGTTCATGCTATTAAAAACAGCCTCAAAAACTCAGTCCATAGTCCATACTGCTCATCAGAAACAGGCACTGGCCACGCTGACTCCTGGACCACACCTGTGAATTGTTTGGGCTGACGTGAGCTGGCCTGGGTCAAAACCACGCAGGGGATCGTGTTTGCAATTTGTGATCCATGGAGATACAGTGCCCATGCCTGTGATCCTTTTATTTCACTCACAGATATATCCACATATTTTGAGGCATGGGTCGGCCTGTGGGCAGAGCTGAAATCTTCAGAGACTTTCCAAGCCTGGGAGCTTTGCTTCAGATGCTTAGTACTTGCAGAAGTCCTGATTTGATCTCGGCAGGAGGCTGATGGTGTGAGTGGATAACCCATCTCCTCTTGGACACACACGGTTTGCAGGTTGCTTGAGGAGATGGCAAATGTGATAGATAAGGGCTGGAAGAGAACAGTAACTAATGACAATGCCAAGCTGGGAAGCACAGACTTTTCTCCAAGACCTGTGTCTGGACTGAGTCCATCAGTTCAAGCAGTTTCATGTTGTTTTTCCAACTATGTGTCCAGCATATGTGTCCATTATGGCACAGCTTGTGGTGGAGGATGGCTGCTTATCAACAGCCATGTCCAAGATAAATACAGTGCTTCTGGTCCAAGCATGAACCCCATTCAGCTTGCTTTCTTCTAGTGCGTTTAATTCTTTGTTCACAGGTGTGGATGTGGGGATGGTGAGTGCAAGCAACATTGCCCATCATTCTCTTGTGATGATGTCTGGCATTGGGGAGGAGCAGGCAGAAAAGGATGCTGGGGGGGTGGTCCATGCAGCAGCAGGCCTGGGAGGGAGGAGGGGAGCTCCCGAACGTTGCAGACAAAATAGCTAAACCTTGCCTTATCCCACATTATCCTCCCCTCAGCTGTTCAGCTGGGAGATGCCATGTGGTGTTCAACAACTGCCGCATTCCCCCTGAGAGGTGGCCACCGTGCAATGGCTGGGTGGAGTGTGAGGGAAGTCCTCGATTGGCTCCTGCAGACCTCTTCCATCCCAGAAATGCTGCAGGTCCTGAGGAAAACTGGTGTTTCCCATGCTTCTACCTTTGGAGAGCACCTGCCCTGTGAAAGGCCTCATGGGCAGAGCTCTACTGTCCCCTTTTTACATGAAGATGACTTGAAGATGAAGCTGTTGTTTGGTCCAAATCATGGGTTAGTGAGTGAAAGAGCTGGGAATAGGTCCCACATGTCTTTTTCCTGTGCTCTGACTGCTTGATCATGGCCTTTCATTCAAGTGCAAAGGGTTGAAACCAGTCCTGGACATGTGTCAGGCAGAGCAGTGATAGCTTGATTGGCCTTCAGTTGTGTTTTAAGTGGTAAACAGGTCTTCAACGGCTCCATGCTTCCACCTAGTGACAAAGAGCTACTGCTCACGCCTCCTGCTTTTCTCTGTGTCTTTTCTTATTGTAGCACAGGAATTTTTCTCAGGTTCTCGATGCTGAGCCTGTCCGTAAAGCTATTTCTACTCATATGCCTAAAATCTGCAACCTCCAAATGAATAAATGCGAACAAACAAAACCAGATGGCCTGGGGCCGTGATTCTGAGCAGAACTTCCCTTCAGTAGGAAAACCACCACTTGCACGCGTACACAAACGTGCACTTCTTCATCAAACTATGCTGCCTTCCTCTTTGGTGAATAACCATACCTAAACATGGTCATCAGTTTGTCGTGGGAGAAAAAGAATGCTTCATACAACAAGGCCTGACCATTTCTCTCCTGATTTGAGTGGAAGGTCTGTGTTTCTGGTCATTAAGGACACTTCTTCACCAGCTTCTCTCTTTCTTTTCACATTTCAACTCTTTCAGAGGGATGGTTTCCTATGCAGTGCCTTACCTTATCTGTAGCATTCTGCAAAGAATAAACTCCTTGTCCCTGTCAAATCCTCTGGATCTACAAACCCTGCACTTTTCGTTGAGTTTTTCCTGTATAAAACACTCCCTTAGGATTGGATCACAAAATGCTATACAGAATGACAGGGGTGATAACTCACTTTTTTGCTCACTATGATCTAGAGAGTTTGAGTCACTGAGTACGTTACAGGCAGAAATGTCAGGGCCCTGAGGCCAGCAATAATCCTTAATGGCCCTGATCAGCCTCACCTGGGACCCCAGCCACACCCTGCCCATGGGTCAGGAGCCCTATTTAACCCCAGCTCTGGGCATGCAGTCCTTCTCTGAGTTGTGTTGTGGAGCTATGGGCCTTCAGTCTTATCTCTAAGCCTGCCTTCTGGCTGGACCATGGGCCCATGTTGTAGCTGAACCCCCAGCCCTGTCTCTTCTTCCTCCTGAGTGGGCTCCCAGGAGGCACTCTGAACCTGGTCCATCTCCTCATTTAGGGCTGTTGGTGGACACTGTTACCAGCAGCAAGCTCTGTTTTCTCTGTTCACGTTATTCTCTTTGAGCTGTCTTTTCTTTGGCAATACTTTTTTTTTTTGAAGGGGTAGGATGGGGAATGCCTTCAGTTTGCTCTTTCTTCTAACTGTATTTCCAGTCTATCTCCAGCTAATAAGTAAACTGAGTGTAGACTACTGAGCAGGATAGGGTTAATTTTCCTTAGGTTCCTGTAATCATTGGCTATATACAGCTGAGACATTGAGGCTTGGCCTAAGAATAAACTGAACACAACAGGTTCCATTGCTGGGCAGAGCTCCAGAACTTCCCTGAAGGTTGATTGCCTGTGACTTTGTGCCACTGTGTTGCTGAATTGAGGCCAAGGAAGAACAAGCAAGCCTGTTTCACCTCCCTTTGGGGATGAGGTAAGAACATGCATACATACTGGTGCATGGTAACTCATTAAACTGTAGTTATGCTGTCGTGTCTGAAAGCTTCCTCCAAATTTCAGTGGAAACTTCCATAAAGGCATCCATCCCAGCGCAGGGGCTCAGCAACCCTTGTTTCTGGTGGCTCCATCAAAAAACATCTGGGCTTCAAACACATGGGTGCAGAGGTGTGAGTAGGGGTGATGTTCACACAACTTTTCAGCACATGGTGTAGGTTGAGCTGGGTCTTCCTTGCAGCCAGTGCATGCACATTGTTCTTAATGTGTACAGTCCCTGCACTCTTCCACCACTGACTGTATAAGGACCTACAGGGGTGCAGGTACGTGAGATGTGGTAGGGGGTCTAAACGCCCTTTGGGCAGAATTCCTGCCAAATGCAGACACTGGTGGGAATGCCACAGAGAAGTTGAATTAAGAGTACATGAGGGAACCTTGACATCCACTTTCTGTAGAAGTCACTCCCGGGTTGGATATCAGCGTGTTAAGAAACCCTTCCACCAGTTTTTATGTCATGTTGTGAGGGGAAAGAGGATAAAATGGATTCACTGTCCTCCTGTTGGAGGATCTAGTCATACACTGGTGAAAGAACAATTTCAGGTTATTTTCTTACAGTCATTAAATACTTGGAACAAAACAGTTAATAGCAGCAAGTAGCTTAGGTTAATAATTAAGCATGCCCAATGAACAGCTCTGAGCTGTCTGTGACTGGCATTGAGATTTTCGAGAAACTAGTCTGGTGGGTTTCAGCACACCATGACTGTTACCCACACAGGGACAGAACCGAGTGCCTAACATGACCTCAGACTGAGAGTTGCAGTAGAGCGGACATCAAAGGGATAGAGCAGTTATGCTGGTGTCGGAGCCTCTGCACTTCACTCGTTGGAGGAATGGAAGAAGAACAAATTGAATAAGGTAAGTAATACTGGAAAAAGTCCTAATAAAAAAATAAAAGTAAACCTAAATGATATTTTATGTATCTGTTTTGAAGTGCAAGGTTCACATGCATCGGGGCTCTGGACTCTGACCCCTACAAACTCCAGTTATGTTATAATATGCAAGAAATACAGGGAGAATAGTTACAATAGGTCTTGTGATACAACAAGAAATAGAAGCTTAGAAGTTGGCTTTATGAGGCCAGTGCGTTTGCCATGGTTGTGGGGTAAATAAAGCTTCTGCTCAACTCTCACCTCTAAGAGTGTTCTTCTGTTGCATGTTTTCTAGGGTGCTAACCCACACTTCTTCCACCGCACAGCCCTGCGTATCTCTGCTCTTACCCAGCAGCTCTGAGGAGGCTTTTTGTATGAAAATTTGTGACCATGACATATAGTATTTGGATGAGCCTAAAACCATGTTTATGGTAATAGCAATAGGGGAGTAAGCATGTGAAAAAGTCTGTTTTGCTGTCAGATTTGCCTTTCCTGACAGCAGAGAACCAACCAGCAGACAGTTTGTTCAATAGCCACTATGGATGCATTACATTCCACTCTAATCTTGCAAAAAAGTCCGCACTCCTAAGGAAGGGAGCGTTGCTTTAGAGGCTGCACAGTATCTCCTTTAGCGTCCATTTGAGACCAGGAGCACTCTTTTGAAGCAAGTCTTCTCATCTCCGGGTAAGGTGATTCGTTTCACACCACACAACTGTCTCAGTGAACAGATGTCAATCCTTCTGGATAAATTCAAACAAAGATATGCACCAGACAACACTCCAGCCATTAGTGAATGTTCAGTCTTTGGGACTAGGCTAGAGATAGTGCTGTGTGTAACACCCTTAAATACCTGCAATGTGGATGCTGGGTCTCCAGCGCCAGTTGTTTTGCTCTATGGATCTGCTTCTATTGGGTTGTGCAACAAATGGAGAGGTGGCTTTACTCTGTGTTTTGTCCTCTTCTGC
>Ga0181612_123743_pt1 | contig 11666 bp, 5 predicted proteins | sample HoacroProtozoa21_FD_119630 | JGI IMG/M metagenome (GOLD analysis project Ga0181612, IMG submission 119630) | Hoatzin crop microbial communities from Cojedes, Venezuel. Combined Assembly of Gp0051906, Gp0051904, Gp0051908 | reverse complement strand
TGGGATTGTTCAGCTTGGAGAAGAGAAGGCTCAGGAGGGATGTTATCAAAGTCTATAAATACCTGAAGGGATGATGCTAAGAGAACAGAGTCAGGCTCTTTTCAGTGGTGCCCAGTGACAGGACCAGAGGCAATGGGCATGAACTGAAATACAGGGGGTTCTCTCTGAGCATCAGGAAACACTGCTTTACTATAAGGGTCACCAAGCACTGGCACAGGTTAACCAGGGAGGTTGCAGGTCTCCATCCCTGAAGATATTCAGAAGCTGTCCGGACATGGTCCTGGGCAATTGGCTCTAGATGGCCCTGCTTGAGCAGGGAGGGTTGAACGAGAAGACCTCCAGAGAGAGGTTCCTTCCAATAGCAACCATTCTGTGATTCTTTGTTTTTGTGATTCTGTGAAGCCATGGCTCTCTGTATAAGGAGGAGGAGATTTCTTTAAAAAATTTGCCTTACCGTTAGAGTTCAGCAACTGATTGGTTTAATGTTTGATGGCAAACCAAAATCTAAACATATAAATGTATTGGTTTGGGTACAGCAAAACATCTCTTTCAAGATAATATTTTACCCATTACAAAAAACTTATATTCATATTAAATACTGAAATCATTCAAATAAGCAATTCCAATATTTATTATTTAATCTTTTTTTTTATTATTATTTCTTTAAGTTCAGAAGAGCTATGGGGTCTTTTTTTTTTAACAACATAATGGATTTAACCATTGTTTCTTTCACCCGTTTACTTATCAGGGTCTTTTTTAGCCATATTTGTTAATCTGAATCCAGGTAAGATGTCCACAGTTGCTCTCAATTTTGGAATACATACTTCTCACTGAGAACCTTAAGGAAGAGAAAATTAGCTAACAGATCCCTTTGGAAATACAGAGTAATATTCATTTAGGATTATTCCAACAGCTGTTAGATGTCAGTATTGTTCCATGGAAGTCCAGTTTGAAGTAGATTTCTCTGGCTGTAAGCAAGATAGCTCTTCAACTGTGAAGTTTGGTAGAGGTAGCTGTTGGTGTTCAGCACCTCATCTATTAACAAAAGACTTTAAATTACATACTCAGTGTAGCAGTAATCATTAGAGCAGACTCAAGATGCAAGATAGAGATTTAATTTCACTGGAACTGTTCCTAATAAATTCTGCATGGTGCAGAGTATTTGAATTACATTTTTGGGTAGGCCAGAAAAAAAGTATAAGGAAAAAGGTGGTGCTGTCTGAAAATATTCATTAAGATCCCTTTCAAAAATTCAAATCAGGTATGATACGTACATTAGGCAGTCTGATTTTTTTTCAACAGCATAATGTATTTAACCTTTGTGTTTTTTTTCATGTATTTGATTTTCTACTGTTTGTATATAATGAAATGTCTTTTTTTCCTAAGCTTTGAACACTGCTGCATAATACCCTGGGGAGTTCTCCAGGGTTATTAGATCTATTGCTTTGTCACAAGTTACTAGAGGCTGCACTAACTCTCCCCTCTGTTTGGAAAGCTGCTATACTATTTCTAGTCCTCAGCAATGACTAATGTGATTAGTACCTTAGGGAATACAAACAAAAACATTCGCAAAGTATATTTTGCAACATATAGGAGGGTAAGGCAATCCTCAAAACAAAAGTTGCATGTTCTTGAAGACTGTCTAATAACATTAACCTGAAATCGCTTGGTTTAATTGCCCTGTTAAGCAGTTTATTGCATTACTTATGGGATAATAGAATGAGTTCAAAGTGGGTTCATTGCATTATCTTATAAACAATGTAGCACATCATTAAACAGGATGATAGAAATCAACATATTTTATAAGAAACAATTATGAAGGCTCGTGTAAAGCCGCTAATGTGAATAGTAGAATGACCTCACTGTGAAAGGGAAAGATGTCCTTTGTAAGGATAAAAAGACAAAGCGATGTCAAATCATAATTCCCCAGAATCAGATTAGGAGCACAGTTCTCCAGAATTGTTAGTTTCCCTCTAGTCTGATATGCTGCTCTTAAGTCTTCACCCAGAAGTATACTGAAATCTCTTGGCTTACGGATAAGAATTTCAAATAGGTACCTTGTCAGTTCTGTTCTTAGTGCATTCAGCACAGATGTGTGACAATCTTCCAAGCATCTAACTTGCAAACACGTGATGATCTATTTTGACTTGTGTATCCACAGGGAGTGCAAATAGAAATGTTCAGGAGAGGCCGAAGAGAGAAGGTAGCTGATCCAATCTACTCTGGAAAAAAAATAATTTCATGTTGTCTGAGGGAACTGATAGTGCACAGAGAAATACTAGCTCAATATCACCTTAGTGCCCCTCAGCCTGGTGTATCTGCGCCTTCTTGCCATGACATCTTCACACTCCTTTTACTACAGCCCCAGGAATTTACAGGTATGCACATGAATGAGGGGTACAGTTTTGTTCTCCATCCCTTCAGAAATGAGAATAGATCGAAATACAGGAATATCCTTCCAGAGATCAGATCCAAAGTGAGAGGGGTTGAGTGATCCTAACAGGTCTGCAAAGTATTTGCCTGCTGATCTCCAGTGCCTGAAGGTGATGGGGGGAGCGAGTCCAGGAGATGTCAGACCCCCCTGGCTGAATGCCCATCTTGTATTAGGAGCATTTCATGCTCCACCTTTCAATAACTGCTGCAGTGCTGCCCATTTCACTCAAACCGTGTGCTGGCATTTCCATGTACACTTGAGGTGGTTTTAATTAATCAAAGCAGTGTTCAGAGTGGGGAACTAGCGGAGAAGTGATTAGCTCCATATATTCTGTCTCTTTCCTGGTTTGCAACTCAGTTGAGCAATGCAGAGAGTTCAGGGTCTAACTTGGGCAAAGACCATCTTTGTCTGTCAAAAGTGACCTCCTGACTGTAAAAAATGGTAGCAGGGCATTGCTGCCTCATGGCTTGTGGTGAAAACATAGGCCGGGTTCCTCACAGTAAACTGTGCATTTATTCCCTCAGAGCACATTTCAAGAAATAACAATAAAACTCCTCTCTAATACAAGGGTTTTTGATGGAAAGTTCTTAGGTAGGAGGAACAAGCTCCAGTAAAAAAGATTTGGACAGAAATAGTTAAGATCCAACTCTATAAAAAAAACATTGTTTGAACTATCTGTATCTGCAATGGGAGGACACAGGGACAAAACACCCTTCCTGTAGTCACAAATATGTGTAAATCCCTCTTGCATACTCTCTGGGAATAAGGTGGCCAAAGACTTTTTTAATCTGCACATCAGCCTCCAATTCATTCATTAAAACAGTTTTCAGTTAGCTACTGTCAGCTTCTCTACACATCTAGAATTATAATCTTGTTTTAGCAGTATCATATTCTTGCCTGACAGAGAATATAAACTTCAGGACAGGTATTCACTCACACATTGGCTTTAATTTTAAATTTTAGAGGAAATACTTTGATTTACACAGTCTAAAACCAAAGGAAAATCAGACTCTTCTAGAGAACAGGAACGTGTTTGTCCCTTGTCCATGGCATTCATGGATAAAAATGTTTATCATCTTTCCTAGCCAGCAGTGGTTAGGAAGTTTTGCTGGCTTCCAGCTCAGCACAGCAAAGCCATTGCAATTACCCTTGGGAGCTACTCAGGGAAAGTTTTTTGATTGATGAAGCCAGAGTGAAGACAATAGGATGGAACCTGTTCGACTTGTCATTTCAGCAGCAATTTTGAGGTTACTATGTGTTGTTTACAAGCCAGGTAACCATGCACCTTGCAGGCAGGGATTGTAACGCAAATGCCTAGGTGCTGTACAGTCATTTCACACAAAAAATTAAGGGTAGGTTACACAGAGGCTAAGCCTTTATGTCCAACAATTCAGATCAAAAATGTGACTGACAAATGGTGGAAGTGGTAGCAGTTATAAGGCTTCAGGAGGGCAACAGATAGATTTTAGGAGGCTGAGAATCCTCTGTCCATGCCTTGGCGTGTTCATACCCACTGGCCTTGGGTTTGCTCATTAACAGAATGGCTATGCATAAGCACCAGCCACAGGAGATAAAGGAAGGTGGGAGAGCTCTGTGCCATGCACCTGGCACTGGCAAATAATATGAACATACAGAATATTGACATTGGTCATGGCAGTGAGTGGTTTGTGGCTAAATGAAACCACTTTATAGAAATCACTTTATGGACATGGCTTTGCTAATGAAATATTGTGATTTAACATCATTGCATTTGTACAATTCTGTAGCTCCTCATCAGCATGTGGGAAGCCCTGCTTTAAATACAAAAGTATCTTTCAAAAGGCCACAGTATATGCCCCTGAGTATAAGAACAAGATTTTATTCTGTAGTGTCCAAAGACTCCTTGATTAGAACTGTTTCATTGTAGGCTGCCACATCAGATGCCTTAAATCTTGTTGCTCTCACTTACTCTTTCTAGCCTAGTTCTGGAGCTTGACATGCCAAGCTAAGGGAAATCAATTTTAGTGCCTGGAGAAAAGAAAAAGTGATATGGAAGGTCATTATATCTACCCAATGCTCTGCTACCCTCCATCCCTGAAAGGAAATTTGATAAAAATGACAGATCTGTGGTGCAGAAGATTTCGCTGCTCTCCGTCAATACCACAGGATACTGAGAGGCATGGAGAAGTGATGTGATATGCTATTTTACCATTTTGTATTTTTGTTCATAATAACAAACATTTAAAATAAAAAAAATAGTCCAAAACCAGACATTTAACTCATGCAAACCAAAAAGGTATCATGTTACATTTTGTGACTGCTGGAAAATCAACTTAAACAGCTACCTGAAAACTACCTTTGTGGCCTCTCTGAATGGCCTTCCTTCCACCCCTTGGCAAGAGGAGCTACACGCAATTTCTCTGCACCTTTGCTTCTGCTGCAACGCTCCTGCAGGAACTCACTTTTGACTCAAGCATATTCCTGAATGTCTAGCTTGAACCTCGTACTGGATCAAAATTAAGCTTAGAAAGACTGAGACACCATAAAGGCACCAGCCTAAATCTAGGTCAAGCTGAGTGCAGATAGAGTGGAAAGTTTGTCTCGGAGGGAGGGATTAATTTCACCCATCTTTAGGAACCTGGCCGTTAGTTCTTAAGTCTGAACAAGTCTTTTCCTCTAGAGTCAGTGGAGAGGGAGGCATCTCCAAATAGTGATTCATGCATCCTAAGGCAAGTATTGAATACGTGAGAAAAGTTTCCACCTGAAGTGCCTGTTTTTCTTCAGCTGTAGGAGAAGAACCCTTGCTGAGCCTCAGTGACTAAGTTTAGGGCAGCTGAATGTAGGGGAGAGGAAGATCCCATTTATCCCTGCTGTGTTGAAGGCATTCAGGTTGCAATTCTTTTCAGATTTCCAGGGTCTCAAAGGAGGCTTTTTGTATACCCTAAGAGAGTCTGCTATATGAACATGAAGAACAACAGATCCAAAAGTTGCTGTTGTTGCTGTGACTTTGCTGCAGACTAGGAGAACTCAGCAATTAGCAAGTAGTTTGCTGGTTAATTAACTGTGTCGATATGTGTTATATTATCTTAATATCCAATTTATTTAGGATATCTGTGCATTTGATTTTCTTTCAAAACACGCTGTTATCAGATTCCATACCTCTGTATTCTCAGATTTGTTGTATATATTTATGTAACAAATACAAAAAAAATACTAATATAAATATCTAACCAAAGCTCAGGGAACTTCTTACCATAAATGACTGCAACAAAATTTCATCAATATAAATTTAAATGATACACAGTTAAACACCCAGAAAAAAACCGTTCTATTTCAATGCTATTAAGGGAAGTTTCACAAAGCTTCCTGCCAGTCTTCCGTACTTCACAGCTTACCCAGAATATGTTCTACTTTGGAAGAAAGCACAAGATCCTCAAAGAGGCACTCTGCTGTGTCTCTTATAACACAAGGGATTCAATTCAGGCTCTCTCGGTTAAAAACTATGTGGCAGAGTGATGTGGGAAAAAGGCAGGCTACTTTCATGTCCTGTATGTCTTTATAGATGATATCCCATCAAAGCCAAATCATGCACATGGCAGATCCCAGAATCTCGTGTTTATAAACTCTTGGATTATAACAGTTCTGGAAACTCCTTCAGAGCAGCTTGGGCAGCCTGCACTCGCATGCCTGGCAATTTCAAACTCCTGGTTTGTAGGGCCCATGTTAATGGCATAACACGGGATCAATGTGTAAAGGATGCAGTCAAGAGAAGCTGGGAGCAGCCTCCTGGAGATCTGAGGGGTTTTAGTTCTGTGTGATACCTTTGCATTACTATTACTTTGTAATACTGTAGGAATTAGATTTGTGGTAACTCATTGCCATTTTCCTCTATCAAATTTTAAGCCTTTTAGCTGATTTACATCAAAGCTGTAAGAGAGGTGAAGGTCTCAAGGTTATGAAGCTTTTGTAAAATTTATGACTACAGGGAACTGTGTAGAGGAGAGAGGCTGTATTTAGAGTTCAAGTATCTTCCACACTGCTTGACAGCAGAGGCTGGCCAGGCTTCAAGTGTAGCTTGCGTGCCTGCCAGTCAGCATGTGCACTGCTCTGATCAGGTCAGAAACCATTCTGGGGATTGCTCAGCTGGCAGACTGAGAGAAGTGTGTACGGACATGGCAAAATCTGGGATTGCTGTGGTGGAGATAACATGAAGATGAGGACGAGAGCTGGAGCTTTTGCAGGGGTAGAGAAGGCACACAAAATGCTTACCAGATCCCATCGTTTTTTCTTCTCATGAAATTCCTTCAGGGAAGTGTTTAATGAATACAGGTATTCATTGTGCAGAATGAAGCATCTGCCAGTGGCATTTGTCTGAAGGCTGGGTACTGTATGAGCAAAAAATCTCTCTACATCATAGAAGTTTCCCAGAAAAGATCATCTGTCATGGTGATAGCTGCATGGTCTTATTCACTGAAGCCGTAGTTTGTTGGCTATAAATGTTTATGAGAGTGTTCAGTGTGAGGAAACTGATTGGTTTCACATACACTATTCGTAAGACCATCAGATAACAGCTTTTATTTACTACTTCAATAAAGTAACCTTAAACAAAGTGTCCCGATCTGCTGTGACTAATCTACCCTGCTTTGTATCTCCCTCTGAGATTTATCCTGTGAACAGATTTATAGTTTTAGTTAGCCTTGGTTTCAAGTGTCATCTATCCTAATCCTGCAGTGGAGGTAAATGGGATCTCCTCTGTTCTCCTGCAACAAATGCTGCAAGCATTCCCTGTCCAATCTGTGTGATCCTGTTAAGGTTCAAACAGAGCCATGCTACTATTTGGAAATTTGCAGAGATAAATGGTGCTACTGCTATTCACATTTCTTCTTTCCTCTGAATGTAAAGGATACTTAACATCAGTAGATGGATGGCCTGAGAAATTAAAAGTCAGGAAAAAGGGGTACTATGCACATCTGTGTACATATAGATAATCTGTCTGTACATGGCAAGTCCAACACTTCTGGGGTTTTTCATATTCTCTGTGCCTGTGATAGATGGAGGATCTGGGCATAGCAGGAAGTCTGATACAGGGCATACCATGTGTTTTTTCGTATTTACCCATCCTGACATTAGGTTACAAAAATGTCAAATTCTCAGCTGGAGTAGAAGCTCAGAACAGATGCTATCCCCATCATTAAATGTCTTGTAATGTTAAGGCAGTAGATGTTAGTGTGATCACTGAACAAACAAGTATACCTTGCCTACTCCCTTCCCTATGGGCATTCACTTGTGAAATAATCCTTCTGTGGAAAGACCTAGAGAGCCAGGAGGTTTTCCCTCCTTGTCTTTACCCTTCTGCCACTCCAAAAGAAGCCAATGTTCAGAAGAAAGACACCAAAAAAAACAGCCCATGACATACTTGCTTTTAAATGGGTTTGCTGGTTTAACTTGAGTTGCAAACCTCCCATGGAGAGTTTTTTTCTGAAAGTGATATTAAATTATTAGAGGAGCCTGGCGTCAAAGAAACTAATGGTGAAGTGTCCTTTGCTAGAGTGGGGCAAGGATTTTGTTGCCTGTAGTGATAGTCAAAACCTCTACAGCAACACTTTTACAGCTCAAAAAGGTATGGACTACTACTGTACTATATTTTACCACTTATTCAGAATGAGCTAGCAGTTGGTTGAAACAAAGTAGCATTATCCTTAGTTTCCTTCTTTGATGTCAGTGATTTGACTTCAGCTTTGCCAATGGGCAATACTCTGGAAAGGTGTGTCATGCTTCTAAAGAAAGAAAATTCTAGTATCAACAGTTTGAAAAACAAGAGCAACATTAAGCTTGGGTGACCCACTTCGGCTTTGAATTTGGTCCTATCTGCTGTTGTCTGGAAGGAAATACTCAGACAAATGCAATACTTTTTATTGATGTATTTCTTTATTTTTATTTTTATTACACAATTCTGTTACTTGAATCAGGCTTCTATTGTCTGGTTTTAGCCTCCATATTATGAAGGACATATTATAGAAAGTTCCAAAATCATTTCAGCACTAAAAGGCTATCATAGAATCACAGAATCACAGAATCACAGAATGGTAGGGGTTGGAAGGGACCGCTGTGGGTCATATAGTCCAGTCCCCCTGCCAAAGCAGGGTCACCTACAGCAGGCTGCACAGGACCTCATACAGGAGGGTCTTGAATATCTCCAGAGAAGGAGACTCCACAACCTCCCTGGGCAGCCTGTGCTAGGGCTCCGTCACCCTCAGAGGGAAGAAGTTCTTCCTCCTGTTCAGACAGAACACAACGTCACACCCTGATGCAAACTAGCCTGTTGCCAAGTTAACCCAAATACTAGCAGAGAGGATGAGTTAAGCTCCTAAAACAATTTCACCCAAACATTTGTAACATTACAACATACTCCTAGAAGTAAATTATATGAAGTGCTCGTATGCTAATGGCATCGCTTGCTTAAGGAGACACAGCATCATCAGCGCTGGCACTGTGAGCGTGCTGTGTTTGTAACAAAAACACCCCCACAGGGTAGCTAAGTGACATCTGTATGCTCTACTCAAAGCCATTTCAAAAATCAAAACCAGTGTGAGACACTTGCTATGGTAAGCAGAAATAACGCACAAGTGACATTTGCAAGCAATCATGCCAGCACATTTGACTAAAGGAGTAGCAACACCTTCACGGGCACAAACCATCGGGTTTTGCCTCCCACTCAACCATTTGCCAGCCTGCTTCAAGACTGAAGCACCAGCGTAACATACAAGTGATAGTAACCATGGAGCATGACTTTTAAGCAGTCAAATCCTGGCACTAAGGCATGGCAGAAGCAAAGTGGACAGGCAATTGAGCACATAGCTGCAGACACCAGACATCCTGAGGTTGTGCGAGACGTGCTGACTTTCCGTAAGACGTTCAAACCACGGCGCAGAACCATCAGACAACCCCAAAACATACGACTGCTCATGCTACTGGGTACATCTACCCGAGGTAGCTTGCTCCTACTAGTGACCAAATGGCTGTCTAACAAAGACAGCAACACTAGCGCCTTCCCCACACTCACAGCCTCTGCGGATTCAGTCCTCAGAGCACCAGTTCAGCAGAAAGCTTCAACTGCTTTCGGACCCTTCTTTTCCTTGCCCATAGTCACTGCTTTCCTAAGATGAAGAGTCCTTATCTACTTCATTGTTCAGAAACTCTGGCCAACCTCGTTGGCCTGTCTTCAAGGATGCTAGGCTGTTGCCTCCATCTTGAAGTTCAGAGCATCATTTGTAAGCACATGATACACTCAGACATTCCAATGGATTTATAGTGTCTTGACAACGCAATTTTTCTTCCTTTAATAATTGCCAACCTCTGATTTTCATTGTAAAGTAAGTTCCGGGAGAACTCTGTATTCAGCAGCAGAAGATGGGTCCAGTGACTTTTCTTAAAAGTAAATTAAGTCCATCTTTTAGTGAGACAACCAAGATACTTGAAAACAGCGTGTAGAAATGGCATCTGGTGTTTTGGGATTTGGAGATGCAACCCCCTAGACCAGAAGCTCTGCAAACGCACGTGCCTTTCCTCCACTGGGTTTTACAGCAACTGAGAAGGCAAAACTCAGGGAAATAACAAAGATAAGCACACGCAAGGCAGTGACAAACGCTATTACGACAGCACAAGCAAGCAAGCGCACTTTATTGCTTGAGATTAAGCGCATGACCAAACAAAACCAAAGCTGCCTATTTGAACGCGCAGATGAGAACACCAACGAGCCTCTCGCTTGGACATCCCAGCGCTCTTACGACTTGATCAGGCTCTCATTCGTAGCTTCCTTAAGACGGCATTAATTGCTTAGAGTGGCACAGACTAGTCACGGGGCTTTCAACGGGTGGTGCCGTCCACAAGTGCGCACGTGGTCAGTCGTACACTTGCTTATCATTCATTTATCCATTGGTATCATAAACAAAGGCTGTGAGTTGTTTTGCATGAGATCAATATTCAGCCTGTTACTCTTAAGGAACTTTTAAGTATGACATTAAGTTATCACCTCCTGGTTAAATTCATTATCAGCTTCTCAGGAAGATGCTTTGGGGTTTGCTTTTTTTTTTCTTTTGCTATTTTATCACAACTAAGTTGTTTAGCAGAAGCATATGTTCTTGTACAAGGAAGGATAAACTTTCAGGTCCAAATGAAAGTAAGGAGCTAGAACTCAGGAAAAAAAAACCCACATTAGCACATTTATTATGGCACTTCCTTGGAAGGTCAAGGTTCAAGTTCTTTTTGAAAGACTTGATTGACTAGCGGTGCATAAACAAGACTGAGACTGTCAGCGCCCTACGTTCAACAATCCTAATCAGTGTTCAAGTTCTTTGACTAGATAGGGGTTACAAATATTGGTCACCTCCTCCGTTTCCTGGAATTCAGCGAAGGGTACCTTTATATGTTTTGGTATCTTCAAGTTGCAAACAGTGAGCCAGGATTAATCACAGGTATCTTCCCTCTAAGACTGAAACATTATCAGTGCAGGAAGAAAGGTGGCAACAGATTATGAAGAACTAAAATGCTTTGTGAATTCATGCTAGGTCTGCCCAGACACTCGCATACAGCAAATAAGTGAAACTAAAGTCCAGCAAACAGGGTTTGTGCTCTTCAAGAACATCCTCTAGTTTCAAGATAGTCTTCAGGTATCTAACAGTCTTCCTGAAGCCTCCCATCATACATTCTTTATCATCATTTCTCATTCTTTAAGGAAATTTCAGCCATCAGCACCCTTGCTCCCCATCTTCCTTTGAAGAAACTTCAAACATCCAAAGTAGAAGTTGGGCTGACCGGTTCTGAACTAACTGGTCAGGCCCCTCAGCAACCCTTCTACTCTCCATTACAGATTCCTGCTCTTTTACGGAGCTGCCACTCCTCAACTTGCCCCATATTCCTCAATCTGGCTGAAGTCAAATCCTGTGCAGAGGCAATTACACAGGGAAGCAGTGCAGAATGGCAATTACACCTTGGATTCTCAAGACAATGCAGGGGGAGGAAGGTTTGCTGTTGGTCTTTTTTGGGTTTTCTGTTTGTGTTGTTTTTTGGGTTTTTTAAATTTTGTTTTAAAATACCCTCTGCATATTACGGCTACGGATGTTTAATTAAATGAAGACTTCTTGTCTGCTGCTAATATCCTCTTGACTGACAAGTACAAAGCTTTCACAAAACAGCAAGTACAAAAGTGGCAGAAATACTCTGCAGAAGCAGCACCGTGCTGCAAAGATGGTGG
>Ga0181612_113670_pt1 | contig 11668 bp, 12 predicted proteins | sample HoacroProtozoa21_FD_119630 | JGI IMG/M metagenome (GOLD analysis project Ga0181612, IMG submission 119630) | Hoatzin crop microbial communities from Cojedes, Venezuel. Combined Assembly of Gp0051906, Gp0051904, Gp0051908 | reverse complement strand
TGCTCTTGATGCAGCCCAGGATGTGGTTGGCTTCTGGGCTGCAAGCACACATTGCTGGCTCATGTTGAGCTTCCTGTCCACCAAATGAAGGAGCAAATCAAATGGCAACAACCACCACCACAAACCCATGCGAGGAAAACAACCCCAGACTGCGTTAAGCTTTGAAGCCCTCGACAAGAGCCCACCAGCAGAGCAAGGGCTTCCCAGGCTCTGACAAGCTGATGAGTTTGCCATCACCAAGTTCCCCGAGCTGTCAGAACAGGGCATGCCAGGGCTGTATAACAATGAGCTTATGCTAAAATCGTGTGTGAAAGGAAAATCAAGTATCGAAGCAGAACAAAACAGGACAATGAATGAAAGGTTGGGTCGCTCCCTGCTCGCTCCTGCATTACAACAGGGCCTGGGATCAGTGGGAAGGGGCTGAGCCTCTGCCAGCCACATCATTTGTGCTTAAGCGCTAGACATGGTGCTGCTGACACCCAGCCCGTGCCTATAAACATGTATAAAAGCCCCTCCTCACGCTCTGCACCGAACAACTGGAGCTTCAGAAGCTCTGTGATGGGGAAATGCAGATCTTCAGACCTGTCCAAACACAGCATGTGGCTTGCACTGGTTGCTGGCGACAGGGCAGCAGGATTAAGGCTCCGCAGACCCAGGCGTCGTCTCTGCTGCTGCCGCCGGCCCTGGGGGAGTCACTGGCCCTCAAAGCGCACGTGAAAAATCAGAAACAAAAGTACAGGTGCCTTCACCAAAGCTCTTGCAGATCTCCTGGAGAGAAAGGAGACATCGCCACCGTGGTCCAAGACTTGTGTCCTTGTGTTGATACGGCCCCCAGCGTGGACACGATTGCACGGGAATGCCCATTTAAAGTAGCGCTTTGTTGAGCATCTCAGGCTAAAATATACCAAAGCAATTGCACTCGGAATCAAAAGAGTTAAAGAGGCAAAAAGCACTGGGGCAGTAGGGAGCTGCTGCCTTTTTGGAGGGGTTTGTGTTTCGTGCCCCATGAGGATGACCGGGGTTTGGTAACAGGCTGGCTGCTCCGCGGCATTTTGCTTCAGGGAAGGGTTTTACATGGTTTGAAGCTACGGATGTGATTAGCGGGGAACATCTACCAAGCGCTTACACAGTCACACTTCTTGCTATCAGTTTTTTCCCCTTATTATTATTATCTAATCACCAAGGTACTTTGCATAGAGGCGTGAGAAGTCTGAGACCTTCCTGAAATTTGTGCAGCCTCGTACTGCTTCATTTCAGCACCGTTGGCTCGCAGAGCCCCACTTCTTGGTCACAAGCTCAGAGGGCGCTGGCTGCCACGGGCCGGGCTGTCCCTGCCTGTGGGGATGCTCTGGGTGCCGGGACCCTCCGTGCCAGCCAACCCTGCTGCTCTGGGAAGTTCTCTGTGGCAGGGACATGCCAGTGGCTTCGGCATGGCTTGCTTTCCTCCGAGGGTCCAGGAGCTGGCGTGGGAGAGGGAGGCCGGTTTTCTGGGGAGTACGCCCTGCCGAAAGGGCCGTTCCCATCTCCGCTGGAGAGAGGACACGGAAGCAGCCTGTGAACCGGCAGTTAGACTTTATCTGACCTTTTATTTGTCCGACCTGCCCTTCTCGTAACGCTGAACGCAAAATGTCACGCAGTTCCCTTGTATCAAGCCCCCAGGCGTACGCTTATCTAAATTACACGTGTCTGTGCTTCTGGAGTCATCAGCCAAGTTTCCATCAGTGGCTCTCTCAGCACTACAAGTCCCTCGAGTCACTGCAGCGGGTATCCAGCCAGCATCACAAAGCACACAGATCCAAAAGTGGCACTTGCATGAAGCAATAAATAAACTATTTCCCAATCTACCTTGCTTGTTAGCAGCTAGGCTTGCCCAGCTCGGCTCCCACGGACGCCCTCGTTTCATCTTCAAAATCCCGAGACGTGCACGTCGAAAGGACCCCACGTCCCCGGCTCTCTGCATGTGGAAATTACATTAACTGCAGCTAGGCTCCTCAGCGCAGAGCAATTGAAGGATCAGGTTAAATAACAACCAGTCTTTGTAGCCAAGCCCAGAGCACATGCTGAACAAATCTGTGCTCGTGGTCTGTGTCTTCGGTCAGTAAGTGCAGCCCCTTCTTGCCCCTTGGCTACGGCAGCGGCAGGGCCTGGGGGGCTGCAGCGTACCCGGGTCCCCAGAGGATGCAGACACGAGCCCAGGTCGCAGCTTCATCGTTCTTTGTTTCTCAAGTTACCTATAAATTGTCTTCCTGATCCACGGGTGTACAAAATTGGTTTGCAAATTTGTTTGAATTTGCATCCAAATAATTTCTATGCACAAGTCGCAGCCTAACAAGAGATTTAAAAAACGGAAGAAGAATTAAATGAAAAATGTGGACGTTTTCCTCATGAGTGCCTTCGCTTATCAAAATGATTAAAGATCACAGCTACATTTTATATTAATTTATTAGAAAAAAGATACACAGTTTAATGTGCAAATATATACAACAACATTACAATGAAATATCAGGAAGGCAAGCCCCTTCCCTTTATCAATGACTTACTCCTTTGTAACAGAGATGACTGCTTAATGCTTCCCCACAGATTTACAAATACAAAAAACGTATAATGCTTCATTTGCACAAGACAAAAGTTTACTTTTATTTGAACAAAAAATATTCTGGCTTTGACATGGCAAAAGTCTGCTATTTTGGTGGCTTTTTTTTTTTTAAAAAACCTGAGCAAGTTTTGCAGAACAGGGGACAAAGGAAAGGCATTGCCCTGTGCTTCATTCTCATCACAGCATCTGGTGGTCTTTGAATTACTAAACCACTGAATCACTTCGAGTGAACACAGCTCCAAAATCTACATCTATAATGTAAATAATGACATGGAAGAGAGCGGGTGCTACCGTTGTCAAAAGGGAGCTGGCTGAAAACACCTGGCTCGAGTTAAACGGCTGTTGACTTTTCTCGGGTGAAATGTTCCTATTTGCCAGTAAGGAATTTAATGCTGCCTCCTGTGATAAAGGAATTATAAACGGAAAATACAGTTTAGTCCCAAAAGCAAACGAGTCCTGGATCCTGCTACACCTTGCTCAAATGTGTGGTCATTGAAAGACTGAGTGAAGACCTTGGGAATGTGTATAACTGCTCGCTCCAGGAAAGAAGTTCAGATCAGATTGATTTCCTGATGGTTCTGCAGGACGTGGTTCAAGCAGGTGTTTGGCGCAGGCTGTTTTCGTGCTCATTGGCCACGGACAATTTCAGTAAAAGAGATCCATCTCCAATCTCCAATCTCCTCCCCTCCTGGAAGCTGGAAAACTGGCTCGCTCTCCAGCCGTGCCAGCAGCGGGGGGAATCCAGCTCCTCACCCTGACAATAACCGCAGGACTGAAACCATTTTGCTTGTTTGTCTTCCACATCGTCCTGCAACCGAGCTGCATCTGGCAGCTCCACTGAGTGACCTTTCCAATTAAGCGAAAACTATTCTGCTCGTTTAGCACCCCTCTCCATTCAAACGAGAAAGCCCAGCGGCGCTGGAGAAGGCACTACAGGTCCTGAGCCGGGCAGTGCCAGTTCCCCCAGGAGACAGGAGCTTCTGAAGGGACCACTGGCCGCCCCATGCTCCTGTAGCTGCAGAGCCTCTCTCTGCATCAGCTCTCACGATACTTTTTGAAGAAGTACGTACAAATAACAACATAACAGACCCACAGCAAAAAGAAGACACTACCAGGAGTGTGCCGGGCTGAGCCCAGAGCCGGTGCTAAGCAAGGGCTCCTGCCTGGGCTACATTTTCAGACATGATGCTGTCAAAAGCTGACTCAGTTTTCAGGCGCTTTCCCCTGTTTTCTTCCCTCTTTAGCCAAGGGATCAGTATTTAAGAACAGACTTAATTAAACAGTGACTCCTGTTTGCTCTGCTCCCAGCCTGGCAGCCCACACGTACGTGGCTGTGTATCGCAGCAGGGGCTTCTGTGGCTCTGTTCACACCGAAATCCCCAATGGTGGGGTGGCCACAGCAGATTTGGTCTTTGCCATCCTCCCACCGTCCTCCTCTCTTTATCCTCTTTGGAGTATCGTGGAATTTGACTAAAACAAAAAAATGAAAGCCTTGGGGGAGGACTGCTCTGCTTTCAAAAACTTTTTTTTGATGTTTTTTTTAATTGCTCCTGTTTTGCATGTTGTGCTTACACAAGAATGCATGTCACAGACCCTGGAGCAGCAGGTAAAAGCAGACTTTAAATGAAAAATCTGAATAAACCCCCAAACTTAGCTTGTAGTTAAGAAGTGAATGTTAGAAACCAGTGAGCAGCATTTGATCAAGATAGGAGAGCGGTGGGGGCAAGCAGGGGACACGAGGAAGTTGAAAGGGGGCTATTCCGACCCAAGGACAGTGCCTGCCAAGCTATATGAAGAGCTCTTTCTTTTCTAAACTTCTGAATGATCCGTTAGCCAGGTTTGTTGAAGTTTAAATAAATTTAAATAAATTTACAATAAACTACAATAACAAGTTGTCTCCAATAAGTTGGTGTTTTTCCACTTCAGAAGTTTCTGAAAACAAGTGTGAAAAGTAACACTCCAGTCAAACACGAGCTATTTGTTTGCTATTGCAATTCACATTGGAGGCTGCCAGGCCATCACTCTGCAATTCGGGAGCTGCAGGAGCATAGCAGAATTTTACCTGCCCTCTGTGGATGTTTTCTGTCCCCTGCTGTAATACACGTCTTAGCTCGCCTTCTAACTCTTTCAGTATGGCAGCACACAGCAAAAGCCTTCCGTGACATGTGTTATTTGTACACCTGGAAAGAAAGGCAATTCTTTTGGGCAGAAAGGCAAACGTCTCTGTAGCTGTGGCCCTCCCTCGCCCTCCTCTCTCTAACGCCTCTGCGGAGGCGCAGACCTCCACCGCCTCTCCCCAAACCCACTTCCCCTGTAGCAACACCACACCCAGGGCATGGTTGCTCAGAGCTCTCCTCAATCAGTTTTAGGACAAAACAACTCAGAGCTCTCCTCAATCAGTTTTAGGACAAAACAACTGGGTTTTAACAAACTAGATTTCACATCAGACAAACAAGGTTTATAAGGAAACCTCTGGATTCTTTTCAAAACTTTTACGAACATTACCTTTCATTTTAGAGCTTTGGTGAGGGGAGGAGGAGCAGAGTAGGAGGAAACAGCAGCTCAGCTATCTGCGGTATAAACCCGGGTTTTCCAAGCAGCTCTAGTCCTGGACACTTCATGCCCGCAGGCCTGGGTGCCCAGTTTGCCCCAGAGTCAATAAAGGTGCTGGTGAACCTCGTTGTCCTCACAGGGTAAGCTAACAAGAGCCTGGTCACCATGGATCCCCAGCTTTGCATTTGTGCTAAAGAAGCAGCAAGACTTGCAAGCACTTCAGCTCTCTTGAGGTAGGAGAAAAACGGTGTTTCTGTTAGCTACTCTGCCTCTCCCAGCGGGACGTGTGACTCGGCCACGTCTCTCAGCCTCCCGGCGTGCCCAAATGGCTGAAGCAGAACGAGTGCGTGGAGGACGGTAAGTAGGAGCCTTGAAATGCCAGTGGTTTCTGCAATGACATTTCTACGACCTCTGTTTGGTAAACCAGCATTTTTGGGATGTCACGTTACAGTAACACAACGTGGTAGCAACAGGCACACGAAGGGAGGCCAGTGACTTGGCACTGTCAAAGAGGAAACCTTGCATAAGGGTCCTGGCTGCCTGTCCTCGCTGGCAGGATCAGACCTCTTGCGGCTAGTGGGACTTATCTGCGTGAGCAAAGCCTGCAAGATCAAATCCAGTGTGGGTCACTCGGCGGTACTGCCTACTTCCATGTTCACGTGGCTGTGTGCCACCTTAAAATAAAGATTGCAGCCAAGCTTTGAAAGTTAAATATGTTACAAACTATACACATATGTGATCCTGAGATATGCCTGTAACAAGTCCCAAGGTAGATAAGCTTCCTGAACCCAGAGGTCCTCGCGCCACGTAAGTGCATTGTTGTTTTATTTTGGCAGGCCTGCTAGCCTCTCTCAGAGCACGCTGCACTTCCTAATTCTCTTTTTTTTTGGGGTGGGTCTAGCGAAACAATCAGTTTGACGACTGCTACCAGCAATTCCAATGGAATTTCTTCTGCAGCTCAGATGAAAGCATTCTTGATCCTTTGCCAGTTCTCTCCAGACTTGCAGAAACAGGCTCACAGCTTCCCTTTCTATTTTTTGGCCAGCCAAGAGCTGTGTGCCTGCAGCCTCCTGCTAGAGGAGCAGCTGTGCTGTGCTGAAGACACTCCTCAAGATAGGGGAGAAAACATCAGTAGGAGTCAGACAGAAAGGCGACAAGTATAAGCCACAATGCAGAGAAGAAGCTTAATACGATGACCGTCGTCCAGAGGGTCAAAGACCATGCGTTCCAGTCCCATTGGTACATAGTCCTGTTTCGAGTTTCTGACAGCATCAGCTCAGAGTCAGAACTTTTAAATCCGGGGGAAAAATATTTTCCAAAGTTCTCTTTGCTTAAGCACTATATATTCAAAAAGTTCTTTTTATTGTTTCAGTATTTTAGCCCTTAGTTGATTAGTCACCAATACCTGTCAGATGCCTGCTGCCGTAAAAGCATGCTGAGCACCCACAGTATTTGTAGGAATATCAAAAAATAGCTTTAGCAACTAGGAATTATGCAACAAAGGGAGAAGGCAGGACTAACTAGATTAATGCAACATGTAGTGGATTTGTTAACTTTAAGTGTATGACTTGTCGCAGAATCATGCCAGAAAATGGTACCATGTAGCTTACTGGTAAGGGCAGTAAAAAGGGTAATGCATTACTTTAATCATCAGTGAACCACTCACTCATTCAACATACTATTTTCAGCTGAAATCAAAGGTTCCCATTAAGAAGGCCATTCTTCTACAGACCGTAAGCATCTGGCAACTCTCTCTGCCTTTGAACTCTACTGTGATAGCTGCTTCATTAACATTGTGGTTCCAGTGCAAAAAAAAAAAATCCTCCAGATCCCAAATCTTCTTCCTTTAGACTTTCGATTGCCTCTCATCTGTCCATTCCTGCTTAGTGTTCTGTAAAGCTTGAGTCTTCTGTTCATCTACCTGGACATAGTCCACTCTCTGCTCCTCAGAGAGAAAAGGTTTCTGTGGGAGAGAGAGGAAAAAAACAATGTATTAATTTTAGGGTTGAAAAAGGATGTTAGTGAAACTTGGCTTGATTTTCTGCTTTCCCTTTCCCTTGTTCCTTGATTGCTTCACTTCACCTTGAAGCTCACAGTGACATCAGCTGACAAAAGCACTGCTTTACAGCCTGCTTTAGCTATAATTATCCGCCTGTCACCCTGTCACTCAGCCCAGCACACTGAGCGAGGGAAACGTGCTGGCTATTTCCATGCAGGTAATCATCCTCTTCTCATTTGAGTGATCCTGCATTTTAACTACAGGGAGGGTTTAAATATGAAAGCTTAGGAGTCTTGAGTCTTTTGCGTCCAGGAATATTAGCTGATGGGGAAAATGATACACAGGACGTAGAATGGCCCAAACCGACAACACTTCATTGCTTTGCAGTGGTACCTACCTGGGCAGGCTATAAACTCTTTGGGACAAGGAATGTGTTTTCTCAGCGTTGCTAAGGAAATTGAAATGCTTTTGGCGATGCAAGAATAAAGATGCACATTTTGCCGTGTTACAAGAGACAGTACAGTTTCACCCCGTGAATTTATCATGGGCTGTAAACTTGTTACTGCAAAGAGATTTGGGGGAAAACTAGCAGGAAAGGGTTTGTGGAGACTTGATGAAAAAGAAAGAGCATGCAGAGATCCTGCAAGCACCAACAAGCTTGCCCACAACCCCTCACGGCTGCACATCCCAGCACAGTCTCATGCCCTCTGCCGAGCTCATGTTAATGGCATCCCTGTGAGTCACGCTAAGGACACTTTGTAATCACCCTAATAGTGCTTTTATTATATTAATCTTGAGCCTGCCACAAATGCAGTCAGCTGGAAACACGACTGGCTTCATCGTGATACTTAGGGCACCTAGCACAGTGTGACTCTCGGTCCCGTTTTCCTCCCAGCAGACAAAAAGATAGGAGGCTGTGGGGATTTTCAAATGACTCATACCTTCTGTACAGGGGATGGGGAAGCAGAATTAAAATCCAACGCTAAGTAATCAAGGTTAGATTTCCTTGTCCATGGAAAAGCACCACTGTAAGGAGATGTTGCCTGTCTGTGTTCCTGTCAGGAAAGAAGAGAAACTTTTAATGCTTTTAAAACATGATCCCAAAAGGAAGCAGGATTACTACTGTGAGGTGGGAGACTCGTCTGGCAGAACGCGAGTGTGGAGGGTCAGCATCCACGTAATTGTCTATGCCAAGGGTGTGTTTGGTGACTAACCACAGGGTAACACTGATTAATTGTGGGATGGCATAAAGAAACCGTGAGAGCCTTTTGCTCCTGGTAATTATGGCAAAACAAGAAAACATGTCTGATTTTCCTTCAACATTATCAGGGAAGGACTTGTGACCAGCTTCTCAGCCCAAGCCCTTGGAAGGGGCTCAGATTTGCAGGGGTGCCCTCTTAAGAATCATTGTTCTGTGAGTTTTAAGAAACAGTGATAGTTCTGTTTAAATCTAGCAACTGAAAATTAATCGCAGGAAAATCACAGATGACCACAAATGTATGGAAGCTTTTATTTGACTAGAAAAATCAAGTGGGGAGTAGTTACAACTGGAACTGCCCTTCTGAGCAGGTTTTGATCTAGTAGACATGTGGGTTAAAATTTGAGACTATGGTTCATGGAGATTGTGGTCACTTTTGCAATATATTTCCATAGCCACTGCTATTTGGCTTTGGCTATGGAGCCAAATCTGTAGACATTGGCTCAGACTGAGGGATTTGAGATCCATTTCCACCTAAAATTCAAAGGAAACTGAGATTCTGGTCTTTTGCAAGATATGGCTAAAGAGTGAATGAAGAAAAGTAAGCCACAAAGCCAGATGTTCTTCTTTCATGGGATGGGAAGAGGGGTTAGTGCCACCAGCCAAAGCACAAGCAATAAGAGACTTTAATGGGAGTTCTGTTTCTGCACAATATTTGGTGTGTTTCTTTAGGAAGTGCACTAACGGCTTTCTGTCATTTCCTAGGAGATTTCGCAGGGCACACTTTTGAAAGGTGAAAAGATTTAATTTTCCTTTGCCTTAATGAGTTCTCATGTAAATATGGCTGATCCCTGTGATCTCTTGGAACTGCTCAGCAACATTCGTGGGTGAACAGCTGAGTTCTGCGGAGCAGAAGAAGGGCTTCCCTTATCTCTCCGTAAATTGGTCCCAGTGTCTTTGGTTTAAAACCGTTTCATCATTTTTTTAAAAAACAGAAGGCAAAGGACAAACCTCCTCAACATTTTTTCTTAGAAAACAAACTTCTGCATTCTCCATCAATGTGACAGAGCAGAATAAAGCAAAGGATGGCTGTGTGAAAATGAAGATTACCATATGAATGTAACTTTCTTCCTCTTCTCCGGAAACTGAATTGGCAAATATTCTTGCTGAATTAATACCGTCTCTTTCTGGTGAGATAAAGCTCATTCGATTGCTATGAAGAAAAACACAGGAGAGGTTAAGGAAGCATCTTACAGATGCTCTGAAATGAAGCCAAAGCCTGACACAGTCCATATGGTGAATAAACTCACACTAACGCTGCAGCCTTTATGGAGAGGATGTCCAAAACCACTTCTCAGTTCTAGAAAAAGTGTGCTATATTGCTGTGAGTGTTTTTGTTGATTTTTTTTGCTGGATTTGCGAAAGTTTGCCATCTCTAGTATGACAGAAAGCATAAAACATTGGAGCAATTCTCCAACAAGGGGCACAGAGCCAGATACCATTCATCTGGGTAATATGTGCCGATGGGGCAGTTACTTAGTTTTGTGGGTATCCACATTTTGGAGTTTGATGTGAATTACTCGGCTGCTGGGGGTGCATGCGGGGGAACTTGTCTGGCTTTGAACACAGTGTAAACACATGCTATCTGTGCTATGGAGAAGGCTGCGACTCAGCCTTTGTACAAGGAAATCTCTTCCACTAACGTGGCTGTCAGAGGTATATCGTGAGTAAATGATTGCAGGCTAGCACAACGGGGTTAGTTATTAGGAAATCAGATGGCCACTTTATGCAGCATGAACAGTATAATTCCTTTTGCTTTATTAGTTCCGGGCATACTACTTTTTTAGTTTTGTTAATGTAAAACATGCAAACTCCCTCCAAGCTCGTTATCCTTCAGGACTCTGCACTATGTCAGCACTAATTAACCACAGCACTCTGGCAGGGATGCTTGGGAGGCAGGCTACTGGGTGTCCCTAACATGCAGCACCGAAGGGCTTAACCGGCTTTGGACTGTACGGCTGAGAGAGGGGTCTGAAGCCGAGAAACTGCCCATCTCGCATCCCTTTTTGCCCTCCGAATGACTACCTGAGGAGGGGGAGTGGAAATGCCCTGTCTGGCCCTCAAAAGCTAGAAAAAGCCACATCTCCCAGAGTGACCAGGGTATGGAGAGGAGGTCGGTGGGAATTCCTGGCTTTTGCATGCACACGTCAGCACAGCTGGCTCTCCTGTCAGCCTTTCTCCGTACCGTCAGGATCTCCCCAGCCAGCAGGCTGCAGTCCTCCCTGGCTCACGAGTTCCCTCAAGATGAGTCTTTCACTGCGCTTGGAGCCCAGCAGTATCATCTGTTCATTCTGCCTGGGCTTTGGGACCAAAAGCGTTTGTTTTACCCCACAACCAAGCTCCATCGACAAAAGGTCACACCAACAGGTCAAATCTGAATTGCTGTGTGGCACAGCAAAATTCTACACCCAGACTACTAGTCAGGCAGATCTTTATCTTATGTGGTTCTCCTTTGCTATATTAATTCTCAGGAACAAAAACAGCTCTATCACTTTGAAAAAAAATAATTCAAGCACGTGAAGTTTTTAGCCATCCCAGCAGCCACAGCCACAACAGAGTGCAGACCAGCTCCAGTCTTTTTGAAAGGAACCTTCAAAACAGACTGGGCATCACTGTGCGATGCTGAACGCACTGGAGCTGCCCGTCATGAAAGGCAGCTTTGCTTTTTAGAGACAGCAAAAGCCTGGGGGATGCTGGAAGGAGCCCTGGGGAATTTCTGTTTGTGGACTTTGCCAGGAAATTGTTTCTTGTGGGATGCGATAAGTTATTTTTAACTCCATTCCACAATGTCAAATCTTAAAAGATTGGAACGGCGGGTTTCTTGTTGACTTACTAAGGCACAGTCCACATCCTGGTCACAGCAGCATGCTCCCGGATTGTGGAGAGGTTCCTCAAGTCCAGAGGAGGTGGCCGTGCTGCAAGTAGATACAAAAGCAACTACATTTCCAATTGCAGAGCTAAAGAAAAGTACAGACTGTTCAGAAAAATGCGGTTTTATATTAACAGCAAGAAACTAACAGAGTATTTCACAGAACATAACTGATATAACCAAGGCAGAAATCAGTAAAAAATGACCACTAGCAAAATCCCTCATTTACCACAACAGAATAAATACAACGGGCATGAGGAGAGCAAATGCCCCACAAGATCCGTGTGCTTGCCTGAAACCTGCTCTGCGTACACGGCCTTCAAGAGGAGAGGCCAGTTCAGCCTGCAGGTCAAAACAGGTTTTGGGTTCTCTTCTAAACATAAGGGTCCTAAC
>Ga0181612_156560_pt1 | contig 11670 bp, 7 predicted proteins | sample HoacroProtozoa21_FD_119630 | JGI IMG/M metagenome (GOLD analysis project Ga0181612, IMG submission 119630) | Hoatzin crop microbial communities from Cojedes, Venezuel. Combined Assembly of Gp0051906, Gp0051904, Gp0051908 | reverse complement strand
GCTGAAGGTGACCCTGCTTCGGCAGGGGGGGTGGGCTAGATGACCCACAGAGTCCCTTCCAACCTCTACCATTCTGTGATTCTGTGATAAGCCAAGCCAACAAGAAACAAACAAAATGTCCACCCAGATGTTAATGAAACAATACAGTCCTTTTACCGTTTGGTTGAAGACCTAAAGCTGTGTCATTTAGCTAAAGGCAGCCATAAAAAAGCAAACAGAATTAATCCAGCATTCATTAAATAGTCTATGTCGTGGCGTGTGCGGATTCTTTTAGAATTACAGCCCTGACAATCTCTCATGCTCCAACACTTCATTGTAACTGGATCAACTTTCTCTTCACTAGATAGATTTCTGGGTTTATTTTAAAGCTACACTTTTTGGTTTTTTTTTTAGATCAGGGGCTAAGCTCATACATATTTGAGGCTTCAGAAGAATATCTTTCTTTGCCAGTGGAGAATCTGTGTCAGCTATGAATGACAGAAAAGGAAAGCTGACTCATGGCAAAGACTTGAAATAAGTCAGTGGGAATATCTGAGAAATAGGAATTTATGTCCTACTGTGGAAGGGCATGTGGACTATGGGCCAAAAATGGCTAGGGCATAATTTCGCCATAGCTACATCAAGGGTAGCTTTGATTCTTTGAGGCGAGGAAAATGGTTCTTGTGAGACGCATGACCCATGAAACAAACACATCCAAGTGCTCAGGTGAGGAAAACTGCCTGCCTTCTGGGGGAAGGCATTCAGAATGAAAGCAGTCTGGGCTTAGGTTAAGAGGAATGGTCAACCCTGAATGATGGGAAGATAGGCTTATTAAGCAACTTGTTATTATGGGTTGTCCATGATGAATTTATGACATGTTGGTGGAAAGTAAAAGCATCTTTCAAATAAGAAAAGTTATCCTTGTGCTCTTTGTGGTTTATGTGGTGAAGCTTCAGTTTCTGTTTTAAGCAGTAATTATTTATAAAGATGACTGTTAACATATATGCTTTCTTGTCCTCAGAGACTCCAAAGACCTTTTACAGATTACATATAAGATCACTTTGTTGACTTTGTTGATATGAATGTTTAAGCACAGGAAATCTTGAGCCCATGAGGTTCTGTTCCTCTAGCACCTGCTGCACACCAAGTCCAAAACTAGTCCAATGTGAAAGGATTTTTTGTTTTCTTACCTAGACACCATGGCTGGAAAGATGCTTCCTCTTAGATCCCAGCTCTTGGGAGACTGTTTTAATTAGGAACATGTAGTGTGATGTTTTGCCTTCTGAAGGAACATAAACACAGAAGTCCTCAGTCGAAAAACCACTCTCAGATGTTGTTTTCTGCTCTTTGGTCCCACACCGAGAGAATAAATACCCTTAACGCAGGTAGACAACTTCACTGCTAATATTGCAAACCTGAATTGCAGTCTTAACGGCAGGGTCAAATCAGTGGGGCAAGCTGGCAGCCTTTGCACTCTTCAAGAGCTGTCCCTTGTTTGTGATCCATGAAGTTTAAGTTTCTCTTTCTCCAGTTAATAATGACTGGAAGAAATGAAGCTCACTAAAAATTTTCAAGCTCATATTTTGGGCTTCAAGCAAGGTTACTTACTTTTTAAGTGAACTAACTTTTCCTTCTTTAGCATTTTTTCTTTGCGGGTGCTTTCGAGCTTTAACTCTTCAGATAACATAAGCTAAATTCTGCAAAGGACATGCTGGGTGAGAAGCTGTCACTGATATGTCAAACATGTCTTTGTGGTGAGTTTATCAGGACCACTCTGTGTTTCTCTTTGCTCAGGGAAGCCATACGGTGCAGACGACTTCCTCCCCGTGCTCATGTATGTGTTGGCCCGCAGCAACTTGACCGAAGTCCTTCTGAATGTGGAGTATATGATGGAGCTCATGGACCCTGCTCTGCAGCTAGGAGAAGGTAGAGTACAGTGTTTGCTCCTGAGATAGTCACTTTGGGAATCATTATTCACCTTACTTCAGTGTTTGTGAAAGTGGGACAGCAAGGCTCTGGCTAGGCTTTGTGGATAATCTTTGGCAAGCTTTTCAAATCCAAGGCTCTAAAATTATTGTCAAACACTTTAACTGTTTTTAGCAGTACAGTGCCCTTAGACACCAGCTAGAAAGGCTGGGACCCAGCATAAATGAGAACCGAGTGGCTGCATTAGTAACCTAAACAGAGACATCTAGTGATCCTCGGACCAAAGGCTGAAAAGTTAGAAGGTCTTTGCCTAAAATTAAACTGCTGCTGCAATCCATTGTGCAGATGCTTTTATTTATTCCAATAAGAAAAGAGTATCTTTCTTAAACTGCATTGTGTGCCTGGGGCCGTACATCATTCTTGTGGTCACTGTACTCTTAAATTTCACTGATCCCTTTGACAATGTTCTCTGACTGAGTGTCATAGTGAGGCAGAGAAAGAAAGTCAGGTTAGAAAAAAATATTGGGTTTGGATGTGAATAAAGACTTCTGCTATTAGAGGGATAAATACCTTAGGGAACTGTGTGCCTTTAGTTTCTTAAATATAGCTTGGGAAGCAAACGCTACTAACAAACAGTGGCAGGGTTATGCACTCTGAGTTAGGAACACGGGTCCTTTTTTGCCATGTAGTCACTAAACCAGTAACATGGGGTTTATTAGGCTTTGTTTTGGTAAATACTGAAGTTCTAGAAAGGAGTCCTGGACGAACAACAGCAGACTAATTTGATTTATATTAACTGGAGGCGTAAGTCTGTGACTAAGAGCATGTCATCCCAGCACAGTGCAGAGATGGGCAAAAGAAAGTGCTAACAGAATCAGCAGTAGCAATGCAATTGTATTAGCGAAGCGTTCCTGCTGAAAAAAAGTTGTTAGCAGAAAAAACATTAGCCTAAGCACAGCATTTTATTGACGTAACTGAGCTGGTTTTGGTAACTACACTGCCCGCAGGTTCTTCATTTCAAAAGGGCACACTGCCAGGCTGGTTACTGAAGTCAGCTGGGTTGGGGAGCTCAGGCTATTGAAGGCAAAGCTGGCTGGAAGTTCTCCTAAGTCAAAGATGCAAAGACTGTGTGAAATGTGTACTCCAGTCAAAGGGGAAAAACTTTGTGAGGGAGTTCCAGATGAAACTGGCTGAATAACCACACCAGTAAGGAGACTGGGAGTAACTGAAGATACAGGGAATGGGAAAAAAAGAACATTTCAGTGAAGCTCTGAGATTACAAAGTGCAGGGCTAAAACAGGAACTGGCAAAAGTCGACTTGAGTTAGGCCTTTCAAAGTTAAATGCCAAAAGGTGACTCAGGCACAGGAACAAAAGGAAAAAAAGACAAGCAGAAGTGAGAAAACTGTGAAATTACATCAGGTCAATATGCAAAATCATTTCAATCTGGCCTCCAAATTAAAGATTTACTTTGAATGAATTTTATAACAACAGTGGTGTTGACTACGGGGGCAAAGGCAAGGACAGATGATGGGGAATGACTGTGTGGAAATGAAGATACTGGAAATTGGAACAAATATTAGTCCTTAGAGAAGATGTAATGAATTCCTGTCGTGGGGGACTGGGAGATCTTCCTCCATGGATTCTGAGGGACGGGCTACACCAGGTCGTGGGTCCCATCACCGGCACTCCTGGCTCTGCCAGAGCAGGAGAAATGATGAATGACAGCCAAGGGAAGCTAGTAACTGTATTTAAGAGGGGAAAGTGGCGCTTGCAGGCTTGTTGGCCTGTCATCAGCAGCATTTCGTGGGAGTCAGTGAAGAAAAAAGGGAGTGTTTTCAGTGACCCACGCAGCTATGGGACACTGCTCATCCATCCACCCTAGCACGGAAAGTCAAATGGCAATGTCTTGGTCTCGCCTCTGCTACACCAAAATTTAATGGTGCTCTAAAAATACTGCTCTTAAATAAAATGCTGCCTTAGCCACCACTTACGCAACCAGCCTGAAGCTCACCAGAGCCTGAGGAAGGGCGACCAAACCCCGGGAGGGCTGGTGCAAAGTTTGGGTGATGTGGAAGTGCCATCTAGAGGCAACTGCAGCGATTATGAAACATATTAAAACCAGAGAGCTCCGATAAATTTTTATTTCTCTCTGTTTTCCTGGCACTGGGGCTGAGTGGAGCAGCGGCCGGGGCGCCGGACCCGGCCCAGCCGGGGCCTTGCAGGGGAGGCCTGGCCCCTCGCCGCGCCTGGGACCCAGCCTGCTCTCGCCTGGAGGCCCCGGGGCCGTGTCCCCGTCCCCGCTGGCGCCGGGACGCCGCTCTGCTACTGCTCGGGCAGCTCTGCAGGCTGGCTCCTTCCCTCTGTGCAGGGCGGACCCTGGCCCGAGCCCCGCGCCCCTCACCGGAGCCGCGCCCGGAGGTAGCTGGGAGAACGAGCGCCTTTAATAAACCGGGCGCTGGGGCCGTGCCCTGACGCGGGGCTGACCCGCAGCCAGCACAGCAGCTTCCTCCTGCGCAGCTCTGACTTCTCACCAGCGCTTGTTTTCATCCCTGTGGGTGAAGCCTGTTCTTACCATGCTCCAGCTACTTCCCTGCCTGCTGCAGTTGGTTAGTTATTACCTGCTGCAGCCAACACCACGGCGGTCAGTGAGTTTCTGAGGGAAAAGGGCTGGCTGCTGGCTTTTACTGCATTGTCCCGTTTGCTTTACCAAGATTTATCCTACAACTCTGAACAGTCTGGGAATTACTCTCAGTCAAACATCAGGGCTCCCCACCTGGCCGACAGACACGGAGAAAGCAGAGGGTAACTTGTCCTTGCAGGTCTGCGACGTCCTTCAATGGTGCTGAGCCCGCGGGGGACCCAGGCCCTAAGCATTTCGGCAATGTAGCCAGAGTTGGAGGCGCTGAATCCAAGCCTTGTGCTTTTCCTGCATGGTATACTACAAGTGTTACCATTTCCTTGAATTATAGGGACTGCTCAGCAGCCCAGATTACAGACCTGTTGCACTGACACTGTTAAACACAGCAAAAAGGTGGCCATGCCCCAAAGGACAAACCATCTGTGGTCAAAGGTGTTGGTATGAAAACCACTTTTGTAGTAGTTTACCATCAGTCTGTGTTTCCTCCTAGGGCATCTACAGCCTCATCGGCCTGGGCAGTGACATTGCTGTGAAGCAGAAGCGGGTGGAGGACATGGGTGGTTTGGGCTCCTTTCCCCGGGGTTAACATCAGACACCCCTGCAGCGAGGCACAGCCAGTGGAGCATTAGCCAGCTGCCACTGCATGGGCACAAGCAGGCAGCATGGAAGTGGAAATCTATGGGCCGTGCTGGTGTGATGTTCATGCAAGACCTTCTCCTTTCACAGGCTCCTATTATTTAACCACCACCTACGGGGCTCTGGAGCACATCAAGAACTATGACAAAATCACCGTCACGAGGCAGCTGAGCATGGAGGTGCAGGACTCCATTCACCGCTGGGAGCGACGGAGGACACTGAACAAGGCCCGGGCTTCCCGCTCATCAGTGCAGGTAGCTGGCATTACTTTCTAGGGAAAGAGCCTGGAAGATGCACATGATCTCTCCATACTTACTAATTTTTAATATGATCATAATTTTTTTAAAAAATTAACCCATATCATCATTAAAAAACAAGAGCACATACCGTGCAAGATTTCCAAATTTTAAAAAAACACCTCATTAGAAATACAGGTTACTTACAAAATGCATTTTAAAGTCCTGAAGTACTTAAATATGATTGCAGAGGGATTTTGTCGTTCGTTCTTGAAGGTGATGTGCTAGGAGCCTTCACATGTGGAGAGCTGCAGTGGGGAGGCAGGGAGCCCTTCTCCATTGCCCCTAGGGCCTGGAGAAATCACAGGCTAAGTTGAGAAGATGTGAGCAGACTACGCTGGGGCAGTTCCTAGGTGGCATAAAGCTGTAGAAGGACCAGAGACACCCCAAGCGCCGGTCAGACAAACACCTTCCAGAGCCTGGCTTCTCCTGGCCAGCAGCAGGAGATCCAACGACGACTGGCTAGCCTTGAAGCCCACGCTGGGCATGGCTTTGAAGCCCACGCGGTGCATGGTGCGGCGAACACCAGCGGGAGAGGGTCCCAGGAGGGATGGGTGCTCTGGACCTCCAGCCATGGTGAGGGTGGGTACAGGACCAGGCAGTCGGGGTGCCTTGCCAGCCCCATGTCCTGTGATCAAACTGTCACCCACAGGGAGGCAGCAAAGGCCGCGTCTCAGCTTCTGTAAAGCCTTCACAGCACGAAACCGAAAATTGTGAATACCGTGGTGAAGGCCAGAGGAAAGTCTCCTGAGGGGGAGACGCAGTCCAAATAGCCCTGTGAAAGCGTGGAGTTGAATAGGTGTCTCACACTGCAGTCAAAACAGCCCCTGATGATCTCAGAACTTGTGAATGGTGGATGGGATACACCAAACACCCATCTGGCCCCAAGCGCTGCTCCAGCAGTGGCTCATAGCAAGTACCTCGCACGGAGCATAACAGCTGAGCGAGCAAATGCCATTTCCCCAGAAGATTCCCGCCACCTCCAGCGGTGTAAGGACTGTTTTCCATCTCATTCTTTGAATGAGAGGTGATACCAGAGATGTGCGAGCCCATCCTGGCAGCATGCCCCCTGCATATCCCTCTGGCTGAAAATCATCCGCAGTGATACTCCGTCAGCGCAGTCTGGAAACTCATAGTCCTGATATTTGGCAAATCTCACTTCTGCTGGGGTATTTGACTGTTTTCTGACCAAAACGGCAGGGAATTTTTTTGAACTTCACAGATACAAATTAAACATGCAGGTTCCACTGTGGCCAAAAGCTCTTTAGATTCTGTTCCTCAGGAGTTGGGCAAGAGGAAAGTCGTCGTAACAGTCGTTACTGCCTGAAACAGGATACAAGTCAATCAGCCTCCTCAGCATAACTACTACTTCTGTTTCCTCACTGGTGGAAGGAAGTTTGGAGGACACGCTCTCAAAGTGCTGTTTGGGTGACAGTGGAGTTAAATGTGTCACCGCACTGCCAGTCCTTCCCCGTTTCTGTGAGACAGGGGGTTCTCAGGCCAGATCTCTGAAGTTTTTGGCTTGTCATTCTGGTCTATTACTTCTTTGCATCCTATTTCTTCAGGAGCTATAGAAAGGTGGGAGAAGGAACTGTTGCAGACTGCTCACTAAGGATATTCACTAAAGTCAGAAAAAAGCTTTCACTTATGTGTACAGGGCTAATTATTTGTTTTTTTAGTTTAAGTACTTGCTGATTTGGAGCTTGTTCATCAGAGGGGAGAAAGGAGAGAATAACTAGGGCATTGGAGAATGATTGGAGGACATTTGGGATTGTTTAGGAGCTCCAGGCAGCTAGATCTTTGGGGCAGAAATCTACCTCCTTTGGTCCTAAGTCACTGTGTTAACTGCAAGATCTAACCTCATGTTTTCCAGGATTTCATCTCTATCTCCTTTCTGGAAATTGGTGCTCAGTCAAGGACACTTGCTTCCCGGAATGACACCACGGCTGAGCAGCTGAGCCAGCAGTGTGCCGAAAAGTTTGAAGTCTCCCATCCCAAGGACTATGGACTCTTTGTTTATGTTGATGACCAGTGGCTACAGCTGGACAAAGATGCCCTTCCTCACCATATCAAAGCCTCCCTGCTGAAGAGTGAAACCAAGAAAGATTTCCATTTTATTTATAAACCAATAGACCATAAAACCCCATCAGTTCCAATTGTCAAAGAGTCAGACTTTTCCTAAGGGCCATGGTGCTCTTTTGTTATGTTTGCTGTCATTCTGGAGGGCCTGGATAGTTTGTCTCATGAGTTACTCTGATATCTGCAGACCTCAGAAGGTCTCTGGAGCATGGCCTTCAACAGAGGGCAGATGCGCTACTTGTAGATGCTGTCTGAATACAGGACATTTCTCAGCAGAGTTCATTTGCAGAAATAAAAGGAGCATTCAGGAGAACATTCATCCTCTGGGAAACTTGAAGCATCAAACGTCAGAACCTCCTGCTGGCAACCAGCCGATGTCGCAGAATGTAAGTGGACAGTGGAGAGAATCCAGAGATCTTGCAGAAAAGTGGACATTTACTCCGTAATAAATTATGGTAGGTGTGAACCACCTCTGTGCACAAGGCCTGTGAAAGGTCTGCACACACCGCAATCTGTTCAAAGGTAAGACAGCGTTTATGCCTTACAGTATCTGTTCACCCAGCTTGAATAAACTGAGTCTTGTCTGATGTATTCAGTGGAATACGGTTACCACCTGTAGCAGAACTCCATCTCTGTCTTGCTGTCTACAACATATCATTGCCTTTGAAATCCACATAATTACAGACCGTGCAAGGTGATCCTGTACATTCACTAAGAACACCTTTTCTGCCATCCATTTGTCACTGAATTCAGGTAGTGTAGGCATTTTCATCAGTGTATTTTTCTGAAAGATTGAAAGTCTTCACCATCAGTTTTACATGTACAGCAGTTTTAATCACATTGGTTGTATGATAGTGTCTGGTTAATTGTATATTTATTTCCATGTGTGATATGGTGCAATTATTTTAAAATAAGCATTTGTAAAGAACTAAATAATTTGCCCAGTGTAGCAAACCAGATTAAAAATCTGAAAGTCAAAAAGACTGAGAATTAAATACCTGTCACTTTTTACTCAGATGTCATTTCCTCTAGTGTTTTCGTATCCACAAGTCCCACCAGGTTATTACTTTAATAAATTCAGGCTGTTGCAGACAGAACTGGCTAATTCTCCTTTCTACCCGGGCTTTCAGTCATTCAGTCATTGCAGAATTAAATTTCCTTGCAAACCCAAAATTCCCACAGAATAAACTGAACCAATGTAAAAATGCATTTCATGAAGTCTGAAAACAATTTTTCAGGACTGGATAGTGGAAGCGGGAGCTTTAATTGCAACACAGATCCATGTCTTCTGGGTGCCTTCGTTCAGGCAAGATTCTCGACTATGAACACAGGAGACTGGATTGTCTGCACGCAGGAGGCAAGCAACACAAACTTGGGATCAGGCCTAGCAAAACTCTGATTAGAAAGAAAGGGTGGTTTAGGATCATAGAACCATAGAATGCCTTTGGTTGGAAGGGACCTTTAGAGGTCATCTAGTCCAACCCCCCTGCAGTGAGCAGGGACATCTTCCACTAGACCAGGTTGCTCAGAGCCCCGTCCAGCCTGGCCTTGAATGTTTCCAGGGATGGGGCATCCACCACCTCTCTGGGCAACCTGTGCCAGTGCTTCACCACCCTCATTGTGAAATAATGTCTTCCTTATATCCAGTCTAAATCTCCCCTCTTCTAGTTTGAACCCATTCCCTGCCGCAACAGGCCCTGCCAAAGAGTTTGTCCCCATCTTTGTTGAAGTCCTGAAAGGCTGCTTTTTGTTTTTTAACCTGTGGGTTTTGCTCAAAGCTGCTGTTGTTTCCTCCCATTAACATTCAAAAAAGAGTTGGGACTTGTAGGCCAAGTTGCCCAAGGTCCCTGCCTCACTCCTGAATCTCCAAAGGTAAAATCGTATCGCGTGTAGCTGGTCACTCTCTCAGTCTCTGGGGCTTGAAATGTCCACGTCTATGTTCCCCAGCTGTAGTGTACACTGACCAGATTCACATACAGGTACCAGCCAGTGCTGTGCATCTGCCAGCTTGGGCTGCGTGCACACCTTGTCAGGAAGGGACAACAACCAAGAATGACAAACAGTGAATAACAGCAATCTTGATTTCAAGGACATCATGTGCAGAGCTTGCAGTGTGTGACGCTGGCACCGAGCTGCCTCCAAATCCGTGGTTATTTCTGCTCATGTGCAGCTGTCGGCACCCTGCCTCACCCCTGGGCAGCACGCTGGAGCTGAACTCTGGACGGCGTGCTCCGCTGGGAGCCTGTGCTGCGCTCAGGGCGGCACGCGGGATGCCGTGACTAGACCTGAGATGCAGGTTTGCAGTACCGCTCTGACCTAGGAGATGCTGCTCTTCGGGCCCTGAGGGCACTCACTTGCGGCCTCCGGTGCCTCCCCAGGGCTACCCCACCCCGCCCAGGACCCCATCTCAGCCCCCCACACTGTCAGCCCAGTGTTGCTGCTCCCCACAGCCATGCCCCAGCCCAGCCTCAGCCTGTCCCTGTCCCCGGGGAGGTGCGCGATGCCCGCGACCGGGGCTGCCCCTGGTGCTCCCCGCTGTCCCGTTCCAGGCTGTAGCAGCAGGACGGGCCCCCAGGGACCCCCAACGGCCCGAGAGCTGCAGGCCTCGCTGCCCCACGGCGGCTTCCCTGCGTCCATCCTGCAGCTTAGTTCTGCCATGGCTGCTGCAAGTTATTTTAAGCCCAGGAGCAAAGACGTGTATGTCTGGCAAGGTCCTTGGCCTGATCAGGTTATCTGTATGCTGTAACACTCACAGTTAATGAGCCTAAAGTAATCTGATGAGGTGGAGGCTAAAGTAGAAACACGCAAGGAAGAAAGCTAGGACTGATTTTCAGCTGGATATTTCCAGAGAGCAACCAGACTTTGCACCGGCCAGGGATGAACAATGGGTTGATGAACTGGAGTGCTCCAGCACCTTGCAGTGTCCTGGGACGTCTGAGTCAGCAGCTGGACCTCAGGGCAAGGGGAACTGCGGACTACATGGCTGGTCAGTGGAGCACACAGAAGCCGTGACAGTGCTAAATCACTGCAATCCAAGTGGGCTCAGACTAAAATTTACCAAAGCCTACTCCCAAAACCAGACCTGCAGGTCCCAGTTTTCTAAAGGCATGGAGAGCCAGCTGAATTTCTGTGGTCTTTTACAAAGGCTTTCAAATGGCACATGCGACATTTTCCTCTGGTGTAACAATTGCAAAGCTCTGCTTTGCTTTGCAAAGGTTGCCATGGCTCTCCCGAACACGGAGAGGTTATTGGCAGTAATGCGAGTTTCTGTGCCTGGCAGCCAGCTGCCTGGAAGGAAATGCCGGTGCTGGGGCTTGGTGCGGAGCGGGGCTTGCTCAGAGGCGGGGGGAGGCCCTGGTCTCTTTGGTCACATTATATAAACCACCAACAACAACTTTGTTAAACATACATCACTGGGGTACAGGGGTGACCCAGCTCCTCCAGGGCCTGGCGACAGCTGTCCCTTGTCAGGGAACGGAAGCTGGGAGATGACCCAAATGATGGGATCCTGGAGGACCCAGGACAGAGAAGGCTGCCACCTCTCCGGGCTCCCAGCTCCATGGTGGGACTTAAGCTCTGCCCGCGCCGGGGTCATGCCGAAACAGCGTGTCTGGAACAAACGTGCCCTGGCAAAGCTCTGAGTCCCCAGCGCAGAGACTGCTGGAGCGGTTCAGCACATCCCTCTGCCTGGAGCCTGGTGCCCAGGGTGCTGTGCTGCTATGGGCTGGTATCTGACATTTAGGGTGGTGAGAAAAAAAAAAAGTCAAATGTGGGAACAAAATGAGTGTTTTTAAATGCTGCATGGGGTTTTATGCACTTGCTTTGCCATGGGGTTTCCTCATGCTGCAGCCCAGGCGAGAAGGAAGCAGTCCAGTCTGGTGATCTGTGGCCTCCCCTGGTTAGTCAAGATGGTCATGCAATGACTCATCCCCTGGCTCTCACATGAGCCATCAGAAGACGAGAGTGCTTCAGGAGACTTTGACCAAGGAGGGTTGTGCAATCTAGCCAAGGCCTCCTCAAACACTCGTTTGCAGGGAAATGTTGTGCAACGATCACTCATTTACTCACAAGGCAAGGATCCCAGCATGAGAGGGAGGAAGAGGGAGACATGCTG
>Ga0181612_142857_pt1 | contig 11670 bp, 9 predicted proteins | sample HoacroProtozoa21_FD_119630 | JGI IMG/M metagenome (GOLD analysis project Ga0181612, IMG submission 119630) | Hoatzin crop microbial communities from Cojedes, Venezuel. Combined Assembly of Gp0051906, Gp0051904, Gp0051908 | reverse complement strand
TTCCAAAGCTGGTCTATCTTCTTTCTTCTCCTCCGGGGATATCGCAGGGGCTGGATACCAGAAAATTACCCACAGCGAATCCATCCTTTCCTCCAGCTGATGAGGAAATGTACCAGTAACTCTTTCCTCTGTGTTAAAAGAGAGGGGGTTTAAGCCGTCTCCGCACGCCTTCTTGTCACCCCCAAGAGCATTTAACACCAAATCTGCAACACGCGTGGCATTTCCCAGGTCTCAGTGGTGAGAGACCTCCATTGTCACTGGCAAATGCCACATTGTACATTCTGGGGACTAATGGTGAGAAAATGTAACCGTGCCTCTCTTTAATTTTCTCATCAGGTTAGAGGCATGTACATCGTAGGGGTTAATTGTCAGAAACTTTAATTGTTACCCTATGACTCCTGCTTCCCTTGTGTGTTAGTGGCACGCAGTCGGGGCTAATAGTGAGAAAATTTGACTGTAGCTCTACCACACTCTCTTCATTAGGCTAATGGAACATTTTCCTCTCATTTTCTCCCTAGGGTAGCTGTAGGAGTGCTACCTTATAATTGTTGCTCTTACTGTAATTGGCAGTAGTAGGAGGATGTATAATCTCATTGTCTTTCCTGTGCTGTGGTAGATTTATTTATGACCTATTGACAATTCCCAGCCAGCAGCTGGAGCGCAGTGAGTATTGCATTAGCCTTTCCCCCCAGCAAAGGGAAGACTACACAAAGGTTGTTATTAACTAGAAAGAACATGAACCCAAGATGTCCCACAGGACCAAATATTAACATCACTAACTGCAAACAAAGGCACTGCTGACCCTGAAGCTACTTTGGTATCTTATTCCCAGGAACAAGGCCAACCTTTGTGGATTTGCTTGGTTTCTGGCATGCTGCACCTTACCAGTAAAAACCAAATGGTCAAATTCACCTCCAGACTGGCTTCAGCACATTAACACCAAAGATGGACCAGGCTGTCTTTGTGCAGATGCCACACTAACTTGCACCATAGTTTGGTGAGAAAATGAGGTTTTGACCCAGCAGAGCCCGTAAGCGAGGGGGGATATTCCAGCCCCACTCGGCAAAGCACATAAAGAAGTGCTTAATTTTCAGTGCCCGCTTTGGGATTTTGCTGAACAGGGACCTGAACCGGTTCAGCATCAATAAATCTGATCCTTCTTCTTGAACATGACTGTTATGGTCCAGCAGCAGCTTGTGGGTCGCAGCCGCTGTTGCCAGGTTGCTGAAGGATGCAGCTTCGCTGTGGATGACACCCTGCAAGAGGCTATTTCAATCCCAAGGCTGTCAGTGACCTTCTTTATGTCTCCATGTCCTTCCTATCCAGGAGTCGCTGCTCCTCTTGCCCCCAGCTCCAGAGGAAAGCTCTTTGTGTTTACTCACGGACCAGTGTTTTTACAGCAGCGGCCTCAGACCTTCAAAAAAGCTGGGGTCAGTGGAAGCCGTGAAGCTCTCAGGGCTTGAGGAGCATCCTCCTGCAACAGCCCACGGACAGGCACTCATCCAACGGGCCCAACAGAGCCAGGATCAGGCCCTGAGCCGCAGTGTCATACTGTGTTATAGCCGCCACTGTGTCAGCCTGCTACTCCACGGCCACGTAGAGCAGAGAAAATAAATAAATGTAAGCAGTGGTGTCAATCAGTGTGTGATCACAGCCTGAATGAAGCTGACGCAGACCCCTTCCATTATCTGTTTTTCAGTGGGTAAAGTGACGCTCTGTTTTTTCCTCCACTCATCCTCCAGGCTGGGGAAATCAAAGCAACACCTGGGAAATCCTTGTGTCTCCAAAGCAGGGAGTGCATGAAAAGCAAATCTCTCTCCTCCACGCTACTAGCTTTATTTCTTTTTCCCTCTTCTCTCTGCTTTTCAAAAAAGCAAAAAAGAGAATAAGAAAAAAAGAGAGAAGGAAAAAAAACCCTACTCATCCAGATTCACTGGTGAAGCAAAAAGAAAAGAATGGGGAAATACAAGATATTCACATCCTCCTTCTGCGTTCATGCTTCTGACAAGGGTCCTGCTCACCTTTGCGCTGCTCAGCCAGGTCCATCCACCAGCTCTTCCCAGCCCTGGAAAAGCAGGGTTAGAGCAGCTCAAGGGCATTTCTTAGCAGGCAGGATTTTCTCTCGTGGAGGCATTTGCCAGCTATGCCCGGGAACGTGACCCAGGTAATGAGCTTTGCCATTCGTCACGTCGCGTGTGGGAGCTATTTTGGGAGCTGGACCAGCTTTTCTGTGCTGCTGAAATGCTTTGAACTCAGAGGGTTTGTCTCAGGGATTCCTCTAATGATGAGAGCTGTAACACCCACCCTGACATATTCAGCACAGTTCGTGGTGGAAACTCTCCCAAGAAAGGCTTGGATTTTCAAAGGGAACTTTGTATCTTTGGGTAGGACAGGAGATCTTGCCCACCCAGAGGCAGAGATGCTGGAGACAGGGTTGCCCATGCTCGGCTGGAGCCTGGTGTTAACATGGTGGGAAACCGAAGCAGGCAGATGCTCTGCAGGAGCGAGAGCCTGGGTTGTCCCACAAGAGCGAGAGCCACAGTGCCCCTGGGAAGTTGTGCCCTGAAAACAAAGTTTTCCAAGAGAAACAGGCATATGGCCCATCCAGGAGGAGATGGACGCGGAGCCTGTGGTCTTTGCAAACCCCCTCCCGAACCTCGCGTACCCCAACATAGGGACCACCCTTCCATATTTCCTAAATCCCACCATTGAACCCACTCCTCACTCTTTGTCCATGCCCAGACCCCGAAGCTGACTGCTTGCCCTTCCCACCACTGTAACAGAGTCCAGTCCTCCCAGTCTGAGCCTGACTGGGCTCCACTGGAAGTTTTCCTTACATGACAGGGGAAGCCAGCCCTTATCAGCACAGGATCAGCCCCTACCAAGGGCAGCACACACGTATCGATAGACAGGATGGATTTTCGGTGTCAGAAGAGTGGTTTTGCTTATCTTTCACTGCACACAGATGAGCTTATTAAAGCAAAGTAGGTCAGGCACATGATATAACAGTATGATCTATGTAAAAGGCACTGGGAGGTGTTCATTGTGCTGAGACACTCCACTCCTGACAGATTTATTCCTCTTCATAAGAAAAGACATGACCAGAGTCAAATCTTCTCAACAAAGCCAGTAGCAAGCTCCCCATGAACTTCAGTGAGACCAAGACTTCAGCGTCATTCACTGGTTTGTGCGGAGAATATTTTAATGAGCCCACAAAAGTAATTATTCTTTCTGGACAGTATGGAAGAAAGAAGAAACTGATTTTTTTTTTTTAAGCCTGTAAATGAAAGCTAGAGCTCACTGATGACTTCAGAAAGAGGACGAGTTTATTTCCCCTAGCTGTAATAGTTAATGTCATCATTCACAGGATCGCTGTTGCTCTACCAGACCCAGCCTAGCAAACCCGAGATGAGCCAGATGACCATATGTTTCAGACTCACACCTGGGGGAAAAAAAAAAAATCTAACGCTTTTGCAAGCTCTGAATCCAAGAAAAGTGATTTTGCAGTACATGAGACTCATCTGCATTGCGGCTGGGCCTCATTCTTGCCGGCGCAGCTGCAGGGACGCGAGCAGCCACATCTACCCCCTCATCCAGCTGAAAGCTAACCAGGTTCATTCACAAGTGCATCCTCTCCCCGACCTGGCTGGCCACAGCATGGACACCGATACGAGCCTGCAGGTTGGATACAGCCCAGGACTTCATTTCACCTTCTAGACAGTAGATTATTCTCATTTAGATATCAGCTAACCCCGACTTCTCACTGGTGGGCAGCTGGAAGCGGTACCCCCTTTCACTGGGGTTAGATCCAGCAGAAGACGTCTGCCTCCAGCCGGCGGAGATAATCTCTCTCTCGTGTGCTCCCCAGCGACACGCACCATCCAACGTTATCAAATCCAGCTGGTCTGCGCGACTGGCTCTTGCTCAGTCTGCAGCTTATTTAGAAAAGTCAGTTTGTTAATTGAGAAAAGTTTAATGAATTTTTGGTTCATGAAAAAAAAATGATTACTTTATATTACCAACATGTTCATTTGAAAAATTCATTACATTTATGTATTGTGTTTTCATGTAAATACCTCTGCCAAAATGTATTAGCAAAGAATACAATATTATGGTTCATGGTTCATGCGGTATCTGAAAGGAATAATTGTATAACTAATCAGTGAAAACAAAGTAAATGTTCCTCTTGAGCTTGTACAATAAAAAACTGAATTAAAACTATTCAGGCTCAAAAATGCAAATATGCCATGTTTCTCATCAGCAAGAAAATAAAAAATTAATATTTAGAAACTTTATAGGAGATGAGGGTCTCTGGGATTTTCTGACAGTATCGTCACAAGGCAACTGGTCCAGCCTTTGTTCAGACCAGTTCTCCATCACACCATCTTCCAGCCCCACCAAACACTCCAGGCCTGGTTTGGGTTTGGGGAGTTTATTTTTGGGGGTTGATTTTTAACTGCAGCTTTCTCAGATGATCTCTCCAGTGTCGGGGCAGAATGGCAGCAGGGTGATACAGGGAAACAAGCCCAGGATCTCTTGGAAAACAACCTGCTGTTGAAGCACGTATTTGCAGATATTCAAAGCAGATAACTGATGCTGGCATTCATAATTTGGAGTCAATCCTTGGTGAGGAGCGCTGAGGGAGTGACTCCAGCCCAAGCTGCAGTCACCATGACCAGGTCTGAAATAGGGCAGAGCCAAGGGGCCTCAAATTTGCCATCTGCTCTGGGCGCTGCTGCATGTCACCCCAGCTCCAACGGCATCACCTGGGAGCAGTGGGGCTTGGGGACTCTCTTCTCTCTGTGTGACGGTCATCTCAGAAACGGTACGGCACCAGGGCAGGACAGTCTGTCCCATTACCCACGCAAATTCTCAGACCAGACCCAGGAGGAAGCAGAGGAAAGGGCTTGGGGAGGATTTAAGGATTTAAACACCCCGCTCAGAGCACAGCAGAGTCATGCCCAGCGCTCAGCAGCTGGCGGCAATGCCCTTCCGCTGGGGAAGAGTCAGGGCAGCTCCCACTCAAACCCTCACAGGTTATCTGGGGTTACCTGTAAAACACAGATAGGAAGCAACCATCGGTACCTCTGGGTAAGAATATTGATGCATTAAAGTAATTTCCCAGTTATTTCCCATTCATATATCTCTTTCCATGTACATACGTAGGTCGGACCAGAAGCAGGAGACAGCTTTTCTCACTGATCTTGCAGGGATCCCTGTCCTTACAAGGGCTGCTCTGAAAAGCCACAGATCGGAGCTGTACCAAGATGGGTGTTTTGGAAGCAGAGAGGCTGGATGAGCAGCGCAGCCCATATAATCAGTATGGTGGGGCCACAGCCTCCATGTTTTCCAGACGGCAGAGAGATGTGGCAAGCAGGTCTGAAGGAGGGAACAAATCGAAGGGAGACCTCCTCACCCTCTGCACTCCCAAAGAGTAGGGAAAAAGGAAGTTTTGCTCAGACTACAGAGAACTCGGTGTGGTCACTGCTGCTGCATCTCTGATGGACCCCAGAACCTCAGACAATGCGCAGCGTGGAGGCTCCTGGATGTGACCTGCGTGTCCTGACAACAGAGGGGAAAAAAGCAACTCATGAAGCAAAGGGAGAAAAAAAATCCACTTTCAGCACCACTTTGGGACTTTCTGATTCTCACAGCCAAGTGCCAACACCTTTTTCATCACTCACAGGTACCAGGAGGGCTGATGGGCTTCACCCAGGCTTCCAAGCGAAGAAGCAGCCTCTTTCAGCAAGACCACAGAAAGCAGAGATGGAGGAGATTCAGAGCAGCCCGGCCAACTGCCAAGGCCGCAGGGTATGAGGTGGAGAGCACCTGTGGAGAGCACCCAGAGCTGCTCACCTGGGGAGGACGCGTGGGCAGAGCTGCCTGTTCCCAAGATCAATCAAGTCATCCGGGATGCCCCACGTGAGGTGACATGAATCCCAACCCCCTTAATCGAGTGGGGACCCCAAACCCCCACCCCTCCGTCCAGCAGCTGGGGTGTCCCTTTCCCCAGAACCAGGCTCATTCCTGCAGAAGGGTTCATATCTGCAGTGCTGAATTATGAACTGCCTCAGGACACACGCCGTGCTCCGAGCTGAAGCCGGATAAAAGCACTCATGCTGGATTTTAAAGCATTTTGGGGGCTACCGTAGTAGCCTTGGTCATTGCGGATGCAGTGGCTGAAATGAATTAGCTGGTGCCTTCATGGTGGGGTGAGTCCAGCGCCCACTGCCAGCCGGGGTCCCAGGCAGGCAGGACGAGCTGCAAGGCTGCTTTGGGCTGCTCTGTGCAGCAACGGCCGCGTTCAAGTGTGCACTGGCTGTCTCCAACCACAAGAGTGTGCCTGGACCACAGTTTTGGGAAAATGTTAAGCATTTTGCTGTGATGCCGTTAAAACTTCCCATCTGCAAGAGAAGGGTCTTGGCTCTGCCCTCCTACCCACAGAGGATCCCCCAAAACATTGCTGTCGTCTCTGGAAGAAACTCCGCTCCTCCCAGCCCCACACTGTTACCGCTCCCCCCATCTTGCACCCGCTCTGCCCCCAGCAAAAAAGGAGTTTGCCCCAACCACTAAGATGAGGTCTATCTGTCCTGGGAGAGTCTTGGTCCTCTGCTGATTAAGGACCAGCCATGATCCTCTGTAGGCTTGGAGAGAAGTACTAGGATTCTGGAGCAGGCACTGCCCTTTGTTACATGTCTGGGTAGGGGTTTTCTGCCCCAAGGACAATTTTATTTCCAGGCATAAAGCACTGGGCATCAGTAATGTTCCTTAAAGGTGTAAACTCTGCAGATGAGCCCCTGTGTCTGCAGGACACGATTCTTCTCACCAGTCTTTAGGGGGTGTCCCAACTGCTAACTTCATCTGAGCTAGTTACTCAGGTTCTTTGTTACAAATAGGCATTTCTAGAGCAAGACCCACCTGAAGTGCTTCAGTCGGTGGCTGTAGGATGAGCATGGACTGCAGGATTAAAAAGCATGTTTCAGCCCATGTGAAGGGAGCCAAAGGTGCCTAGTTCAGCTCTAGGTGTTGGTGCTTGTAGACATTGTGTTTGGTCAGCAAATCTCTCCACTGTCTGGATACAACACATGTTTGTATGACACTTTGGGGTAAGGTATCACCTGGGGGATTATTTTAGGACAAGACAAACTGATTTGGAATTTCAATCCTGCTGTCTGAGAACTGCTTTCCATGCAGGATTGTTCAAATCCCTATAACACTCACGTAGCTGGGAGTGACTGCCCTAAGCGTGGCTTGATCTCTGGTGATTCGAGCACCAACTTCAACCCTTTACTGCAAGCGCTCAGTTTTGCCAGTGTCCTCTGAATCAGCCCATGCCAGTTATTGCCAGAAGTAGGAGGTGGTGGAGCGGTGAGTCAGTGCTGCATGGCTTCGTCTCCTGCACAGATGGGCAGCCTTCTGCAGCCAACACCAGCTGCAAGACCCAACACATAGGCAAGAGGTTTTTGTCTGCAGGGGCTTTGGAGTGAAGCTCTGTGCCTTTAAATTCACGGTGACATATGTACCAGACGGATAAAAGTGATTGCTGACCTCCATAGGGTAGACAGTTTTCACAAGACCCAGCTCCACAGGGTGGGCTCACACTGAGGATCTGAGATTTGATGTGGAGCTGAACACTCCCACGTCCATGGGTATTTGGATGGAGCTGTTTGGGAGCCACTGTAGGAATTAAGCCAGGCTGCCAAGTCTTGGGCTTGGTACAAAGCCGAGCTCCCTCAAAGCAAAGGTGATGGGGAAGACGGATTTGGGTTGGCAATAACTCCCTGTCATTTTCCATTTGCGAATGAAGACCAAACTCTGCCGGCAGTTGCCATCTGTATCAGCCTACTTGGACACAGCCATTTCTCTGCATGGGATCCAGGCAAAACAAGATGGCCAAGATAAACACTTGATTCAAAAAGTGCCCACAGCCTACCAGGAGCAAAATGACATATTGTTCATCTGAAGGCCAGGGTTCCTCCTGGTCCACAGTCTAACCTCTCCAAAGTGGGACTGGTGGCCTGCTCTATCTGTTCACAGGTCTTGACATCACCTTTTCTGACACAGACAGGTGGGAGGACTGGAAATCATATACATGCTATGAAAACGTAAGAGCAGAGGACATTTTGGAAGCCACCTGGCTATCTCATCAGCAGTGGTTCTGGCTCTCCGTCTATGTGGCTTCTCAAATAAGCTCCTTTTCAACAGCTTTTGTTGTATTAATTCAACAGATTTGTTTCTGTGGGCCTTTTGTGGGGCGAGGTTGTTGATGTCCCCTGTGGGTGCACTTACATGTTTTCTCCCTCTGCTTTGGGGTGCAGCAGACTTGGGGAGCGTATTCTGACCAGGCTTCCCAGCTCCAGCCTGCGACTCCCAGCAAAGGATCAAACGGGAGAATTTTTCTTTCCCTCATCCCACTTATACAAGAGTCAAATATTGTAGCCAATAAACCAAACACAGTAAAAAAAATTCTTCCATATAAATAAGTATATGTTACTTTCTCGTGTGTTGAATTATACCTTATAGATGAGGTAGTGCTGTCAACAGCACTGGACTGGAGCAACAGTTACATTCAACAACAACGTCTGAGACATAAATGAGGCTGAGAAACAACTGAGTGTTAAATGCCTATTAGCTATTGCAGCGGTCTTTTAAAAAAAATGTGGATTGTGCTCAGACACAGGTTCTTCCTTCTCTTTCTCTGCATGGTATATTACTTATCTTCTTCAATTTTGCTGGGAATTTTATTTTTGTTTCCATAGAACTATCAGTACTGCTACCCAGGTTTACCCCCTGAGCAGGCAATAGCCATTAGACTCTGTCATTCATATATGTAGTTAATTACTTTTCCTGTGTATATTATTTAGTACATATCAACACAGAATTTCCCTGGAGCTTACATTACAATCACTAGGTATTGGGATTTATTCTCTTCCCTTGACACAGATCTTTAGCTTTGACTATCCCACATAACTGTGTACTGCCAGCAAGCTGTGGCACCTCAGAAGCCCCTTTCTTTTCCAGTCAATTCCAAATATTCTGAACAGTTTGAGTAGACCTTTAGGGGACCCTGCTTGATAACCTCTCCATAGTGAAAAATCATCATTTCTCTATTTTCTTTCCTCGCTTCATAAAACCAGTAATTCCTGACAGGTCTTCCCTCTTACCCCCATGACAATGTCATTTCTCAAAGAATTTATTGCAATAAACCTGATAAAACATTTGTGTAGTGACAGATCTTCCCCAGTCTCCAATATTTCCAAGTACCCTAGTGTAAAATTAGATGATACATCTTGCCAATTTGCCTGCTACAGAAACAAGACCTGCCAGCCTCTGGTTTCCAGGGCACCCCTGGCATCACCCACCATCACAGCCACACTGAAGTAGACTGATTCAACCCACACTTGCTTTTTATCTTGTCTCCAGCACCGGCCAAAGAGAACATCAAGGAAAAGCAGAGGAATAGAATGAGCATAAAGTGGCATTTCCTCTGATACTATCTCAATCTCCAGCAATTTGCCTCTTGGGAACCTCCTGAGCCAAAGATGCTTGTAGATAGTTAGCAGCCCTCAGTCAACGCTTCTCTCTGGCCTCTTGAACCCACATAAACTGTTGTCACTCACAATTCCACTTTATCTGTAGCTTTTTGCCATCTCCCTATACATACATGTATGTATATATACCCCCTCTATATCCACAAAGGAACCATAAATGAGGTATGATCGAGCGAGTCATAGATTTATATCATGACACAGCAACGTTAAAATCTGCTGTCACGTTTACCACTTTCCATTCTTTTGATAAGCAACACTGCATTCGTAAGATTTTTTGGTCACATCTCTGGTGCTTATTTTTTCTGAGATTCAAATTCAGGAAGTTTGACATTTTTCTACCCTGAATGTTTCAGAGGATGCTGGAAAACATCCAGTACTCATTTTATCACTTCACTTTTTGGCCAGATTTCAGTGTAGCCTTTTTTCTTTCATCCAGAATTAAAAGATCATACAACAGGTTAGTTCTTCATATGTTTTATTCTTTTAAATAATTAGTTTAATTTAGGCTCCTTTTGTGCTCTCTTTTCACAGACTTTGCAATCAATATGTTTACTGGCAACTGAAGACATCATGAATATATGTGTCTATTCATGAATAAATGCAGAAATTACATTCCGAATTCACTGACATGGGTATTCACCCCTACAACACTATTTTGAGACCTTAATCAAGAAACAAAAACTTGTGAGCCCAAACAAAATATCTTGACTTTCTCATTTCATTTGCTAAACACTCACCCAGGCTGCATATGAATGAATTACCAACCTGAAATTATGTGCATATATTATTTGGCAAACAAGTCTGAGTAATGAACAAATGGGAGTGAATTGCTGTGTTGGGGAAAAGAAAGCGAGGCATGATTCATTCCATCACCTACTCATTATGGCTGATTCCCTAGGCTCAAATTAGGCAATAATCAAGGATCCTTCGGCACGGCGGCTGGGGCGAGCTCGGATGGGCTGTGAGCCTGCAGACACGGGATTTGAGAGCTTCTGCGTAGCTGGGGCCGGTGCCTCCAGCATTCGATGCTCCTTCACAGCACCGAAGCGCCCGGCCAGCTCTGGTGCAGACACTCAGGAACCCCACACGCGTCAGGAAATCGCAATTCCTGATCTCAATTCAAAATACTCTCCAGTGTCTCTGTACCGAGGAACAGTCAATACGTGGTCTAAGCCAGACCGACTGCGATCTTGTAGTGTAAGCGGGGTTCTCACACAGGCACAGGTAAAACCGATCTTGTGTCGTATCTGAGTTTCCGTATTTATGCTGGGTACAGAACACCCACTGAAGTCTCACAAGGACAGCTCCTGCAAACTCTGCTTTTGGCACATCCCACAGGATAAACCCCGATGAGGATTTGTTTGCAGGAAGCCCTGTCTTCCAGCCTCGGACAGAGAGGGCCACTCTAAATATCCATCCATAGTCCTTGTCCTTGCAGAGGGCGGGCAGAGGGAGGAAGGGCTCTCACTGCCGCTCCCAGGAGGTCAGCCTGAACCCCCCTGAAGGCTCCCTCCAGTCAACCTGGCTGTAAGCACCGAATCACTCGAGGTGCAGCAGCCCCACCACCCTGCCACCACGCCGCTGCCTGCAAAGCTCTCCCCTACGGTCTCCCAATAGATCTAATGAGACTTTGGCAACTGGCTTCCCAGTAAGTGGGTTGTATTGCAGGATAAATTACCCCTTGTTCTGCTGTCTGCTGCGTGGTGACTTCCCGCTCTGCCAAGGAGCAAGAGGTACTGTTACCATTATGCACATCCATAGAGCAGAATAGCCACTGCCTGAAAATGTGGAAATGATGCACAGACCAAATCGGATCCAAATCTATATTCCCAGCTGCAATTACAGTAGAGGTTTAAGAGTGATTTAGGAGATTTCTACTTCTTGAATAAGGCTGTCTTCTAACCAGTTCTTCAGAGGCATGTTCTTTTTCCAAGCAGAATTATTAGTTACTCGGATTTTGAGGTTTGCTTGGGATTTCTGGAAACCTTGTTCTTGATGAGGGATCCTGACAAACTTGTAGACAGCCTACACATTGAGCGTGACCTCTAATCACCAGCTGCTCTCCATCCAACCATGCCCTCAGCCCCACCTCCTGCCCTCCGAGCCAATGCAGCACACA
>Ga0181612_114705_pt1 | contig 11670 bp, 11 predicted proteins | sample HoacroProtozoa21_FD_119630 | JGI IMG/M metagenome (GOLD analysis project Ga0181612, IMG submission 119630) | Hoatzin crop microbial communities from Cojedes, Venezuel. Combined Assembly of Gp0051906, Gp0051904, Gp0051908 | reverse complement strand
CCCTTCCAACCCCTAACATTCTGTGATTCTGTGATTCTGTGATTCTGTGACTTCTTGTGTATCTGATGTAATCTTTTGTGAAGTGCTATCTATAATTTTCTGTCTTTATGCTTAGGAAAACTCATTTAGGGAAGAAGTACAAGAGAAGCTGGACTGAATCCAGAGTCTGCCTATGCACCCTCGTTGCTTAATATAAACTGTTTATCCCTGTGATCCGAAAAACGCATTCCACTGATCCTAGCAATGCACGAAGTAAACCCAAAACTCACTTGTTTGAGGTATGCAGTAGGAAGGACTACTACAGACTTACTCATTTTCCCCTAAATACTGTCCACCTGTAACTGTCAGAGACAGCGTACCAGATTACACTGGTGGTTATTTTAACTGTTCACTTGTTCTTGAGATTCGATTTTATGATATTCTCAGAGATGTTCAAAACTTGACAGGACAAGGCCCTGAACAACCTTTCTGGGCAGGAGGGCTGCACGAGGAGAATTCCAGAGGCTCCAACAAAAATTCTGTCATTCTGATATCTGAAGCATTTTTGCATAAACTTCAGTTATGAAACATGATAGAATGCCATGTCAGGGCTAGAAAACAGGCTTCAGTGCAGACTTTTCCCACATCCTACATGGACACAGGATGGGTTTATACGCTGCAGCTTGTGCCTGATTAACCATTACTCGTACTTCTGAAACAAGTGATTTAGCCCAGTTCCAAAGCACCATCAGGGTAGGTACTGCAAGAGGGTGTTTAATATGAATCTTCAGTTTTTCCCAAAGGCAGATCCACATTCAGACAAGAGTCATGTCTGACAAAACTTCACCGTCAGGCTCAAATAAAGTCGCACACTGCCTACTCATTAATTGCTCTACAGACAGTACATGCGCTGACAGAAGGCGTAATAGAAAGCAATAGAATCATTAAGTGAGGGGCTAGGGAAAATTGAGGAGAAAGAGAGTACTTGCTGTCAGACTGTGGTGCCTATAAAGCCTGGTATAGATGAGCAGCTGTAACAAGGGAAGTACAGTGAAGGAAGGGATTGAACTGAAAAGGTGGAGACCTTCAGAGGCCTCAGGGGCTACACAGAATAAGGTTGCATCACAAGCCACATGAGTTTGCTGCACAGACACATTCAGAGGCAAGTGTGAGAAATGTAACTTCTCCCAGAGGTGGAGGGGAGTGCATTAGGCATGTGTCCATTGCACACTGGGTTAGGATCCCCAAACCAGATTTCAGCCCTCTGGGACACCTACACAACACAACCTAGTACCACAACCCCAGAGCCATCAGATTCAGTTCTACATAATATAAAGTCCCATCCTCCCATCTGCTGTTTCTTGTCTGCTTTGTCCACCTTGGCATAAGGCTACTCCGAATTCAGCACTCAACAGGCGGTTCTAGAGCTGGTGTTATTTCAATGACCTATACCATTCATACATAGAATCACAGGACAATTTATCTTGGAAGGGATTCTAGGTCTCTAGTCCAACTTCCTTCTCAAAGCAGGGACAACTCTGAGGTCAAACATGGCTCCCCAGGACTTTGTTCAGTCAGCTGTTGAAAACCTCAGAGGAACAAGAGACTGCATAACCTCTCAGGACAATCAGTTCCACTTCCTGACTGTTTTCGTTGGGAAAATCTTTCTCCTTATACCCAGTCTGAACTTCTCTTGTTTCAACTTGTGCCCATTTTCTCTTGTCCTCCCACCTCGTACTGCTCTGAAAAGCCCCACTCTGCCTCCTTGATGACACCTTATGGGCACTGTGGACGTTGTTAGGAGCCCCTGAGGCCACTCATTCTCCAGACTGACTCAGAGAAGCTCCCCAAGCCTTACCTCAAAGGGCAAGTGCTCCAACACTCCAGTTTGTCCCTGGATTTCCTGTATTGGGAGACCAAAACTGGACGCAATATCTAGATGTGGTCTAATGAATGCTGAGTGAAGGGAAACAATCTTCACAGTGTTTTGAAGAAGAGATTCTTGGCCTCCACATCAACCTATACATCCTGACCCAATTCCAGCTGCTCACAGAGAGCAGAGACCGAATTGGAAACAGCAAGATATCACATGTCTCAGACATGGAGAAGTTACACGAAGTACACGGTTCTCTTTCTGGTAATCTGGAGAGCACTGCGTAGTTCCCTCCCCATGGACCCTCAGAGGCTGTTTATTTTGTATTACACCTAAAAAAATAAGATAAGAACCTAGTCTATTCATAGTCAGCCTGGAGTTCTTGTGTGTGTCTCTGAGGTAGCACCTGTGTCTCTTGAGGTAGCACCTGTCAAGTATAGTCTTGACTGCCCTCTCAGTGCAAAAAGGACAGCAGTAGGTCTCTGCTTTGTGAAGTGCTCAGAGAAGTTTGAAATCACTCCTAAGAACTTGCTACTACTGCTGTTATCTCAGGACGCACCAAAAGGCTTTGGATAGAATTAGAGACCTGGAGAAGCAGAGAGATTTTACTTGTTGGTGTTGTTACAAATGCACATTAATCCATTTCAGTGCTATAAAATCAGTACAGGATTAGGCCCCTTGTATACACATTCCTTTTCTACAGCCCTTGCCCTGAAATCAGCTAAAGCAAACAAACAGAAATTCAAGACATTGATCACTCATCCGCCTACAACTCCTTTGTGACACTCCACATGGTTTTTCCTGTGTAAGTTGTTGCTTTCCATACAACTCATACTGACCTATTCCTGAAGGACAGCAAGAGAAAGATGTCAAGAAGGGTCAAAGCAATGGCTGCCCACAGCCATTTGCCATCCCCAGGAACTCCCATTCCTATTCCGTGGAAGGCAGTGCAACAAGAGCAATCCTGAAATGGCTAGGGAAAAACACAAGGTGTCAAAACTCCTGGTCGTATCTTTCCTCAGCTTTGAAAACTCTTCCAGCTTCTAGAACAGCCATCACAGAGCAACTGACTTTCATGCTGTGCACCCCAGTCACCCCCTCTGAGAATCCCCCTGCACGACATTTACTTTAATAGGTCTAATTATAAAGAAATACACTTTTCAATCAGAACCGAAGAACCAGTAGGTTTTCTTCTTTAACATGCCAACCAGCTGTTTTGAAAGGTACATCTCTAATCTCTTTCCTTCCACATGTTCAAACAGATGAAAGTAATTTTGTGCTCAACTGTCTATAAGTAATTAGACTGGGATGTAAAGGAGTCTTTATGTATCAGTTCAGAAAGAGCTACACTCTTAGCATACAGAATAATTATTAGCAATCTTCTTCATCTGTAAGGTATACCTTATGCATTTTACATGAGTCCCTATTATTAACATAACCTGACTATCAAAGCTCCATTGAAACTGGTGTCTTCTTTTTCATGTAACTGACTGAAATTCCCCAGAAATACAGTAATTTGAAAACAGCAATGCTGATGATTTGTTTCAGCTGTAATTTGTCATTTTTTTCTCTTCTTTGTTGTTTTTCTAGTAAAGACCTAAACCAGTGGGGCTCCAATATACACAAACAAGTGTTCTGCTTTTGCTACAAGATGGATATTAATATTCAGTGAGGGTCCTAGAATGCTGCCTTTTGTCAGATTCCCAGGCTAAATTCCCTTAATCTTATTAATTAGGAGGTCACAAAAAGAATACTTTATTGGGAAACAAAATGTGTGTTAGAAAGATACCTTAAATCAAATCTATGAATTTGCGAGGAGTCATGATGGCAGAATATTTCTTTAGAATCCGCCTCAGAACTGTGCTTGGCATTTCTGTAAATGAGCTACGGCAAATTACTGATAAGTCAGAGGGGCTGAGGCATCTTTTGAATTCTAGCTATTAAAAAAGTTGGATCATCTTTCATGAGAAAAGTGAGAGTTTTGGGACTGGGATTGTACCCAGTATAAGGAAAGCTGGAGAAGGAGCATACACCATTATTTGCGCCCTTGCACGTAGGTACAGGCAAAACTGGTCCGGGTGGAAGGCATGACACTTTCTTTTCACCTTGCATGACAGACTGTTTTTGAAAGCTAGTTGCTTCCTCAAAGCAAATCCCTCACTCTACATCTACGTATCATGGCCACTTCTTTTAAAGAAATGGAATCACAACGTTCTTGGAAATAAAGTGTCATTTTGGTTTCTCTAGAATCACAAGGCAACCTTGGGAAGTGAAGTCTGACTCTTAGTGTTTTTACCACCAAAGACGGAGGGGAGATGGTTATTTGCTAACAGGAAGGAGATCTGCATCATAAGAACAGCAGTATAGAGGCCAAAGCCATCCATTCTTTGTGTTACTAACAAAGAAGTAACATTTTGTCCAAGCACACATCACAGGGACTTGGCCTAACCTTCAAGGATTACATGGACTGCTTGTCAGTGCGAGTAACTCAGATACACTGTGTCTATCCCCAGAGTAAGGCATGCTCTGTGAGTACATTCAGAAGTGAGGCACTTTTGCTGTTTTGATGTATATAGCACTGACAGGAGCTGTACTCTACAAATGTGTAAGAACTGCAGGCTTCTGCTCTGAAGAGATGATTGTTTAAGCAGACCAAAAAGCAGCAAAAGACCAAAATGAAACTGAAAAGCGAAGTGAAGATATGGCTATTTATTGTCCAACTTGTTACAATCATGAGAAGTGGTCCAGAAGGACAAAGTCAGGGCATTTATCTGTCAAATCCACATCGGGATGAAGGTATATCAATGAAACACTGTCATACTGGATCAAAACATTATCCCACTGCAGCTCTGTTCAGCCTGGCCGGTCACATACTGAAGAGTAAGAATAGCAATACAGCAGACGTATACATCTTAAATGTGCTGGGAAAGACTCCAGAGAAGTCCAAAGGTGGACTTAGTCTACTTCTAAGTGGCCTTTTGAGGGAGGAAGGAGATGCACAGCCTCTGTGGCGTAAGCGGATGTCAGACCACGTGGCACACTGACTACCAACTCCCAAAACAGACACGCACTCTTCTCTAGCCAGTGTGTTTATGACAGACCTAAGATGTTCGTTCTGTTCACTAGCTAGAAGCACGCACCTTTGGTACATACCCTGACAGAAAATGCAGCACCACAGGAGCATGTCTGCAACAGAAACAGCTCTTCACAAGACTGGTTTTCAAAATTAGAAGTTGCGCACAGAAGGGATACACCGCAAACCAAACCAAAGGGGTTGGAAATATTACCCTATGATTCAGGTGAAAATAAAGCATTGTATTTGAATGGTTTATATCAATGAGGGTAAGCAATGCTTTAGATTTAATTTTCAGATAGATAAAATATTACTACTCGCTACACAGGAAAGGACATGTTGCAATGAAAATAGCATCAGGCATGCATTTTTCCATTAGAAATCCATTAATCTCTGTCTGTCCCAGAGTTCAAGTCATGTGACTTCATACATAACTCTTCATGCATTCAAGACTGCAGCGTAAGTATCCCATGGAGACACAAAAAGATGGAAACAGAACACGGCTGGAACTGTGAATATGTCATCTGTTCTTACCCTTCGCATTATTAGTTTTCTCAGAGACCAAAGGTGTGTGTGGTATATTACAAATGTTCCCTCTCTGCAAATATCCAAGCTAATAACTTCCATATTACATATTAGAGATGTTCTTGGATATTTGAAACACTTAGGAAAGAGTCCATTCCCAGTTTCTCTGGAACGTCCTTCTGAGGTAATTCCTATCCTCACATAGGCTCCTGAACATTACAGAGAGCATGATAGAAAAGACCACAGTGACTGAATATGTGAAAAATACTATGTTGTTAGGGGTTGAAATTACCCATCAACTTCACCTGATTACAATTTATTTGCTTCTGTAGGTTGTTCCCACTGATTCTAGGAAAAAATTTTATTGTTTGTGTTCATTATTATTTGCCTATTTTGCTAAAAGACTTGTTACGTGGTGAGCACTGAGCTATGCAGGGGTTTCCCATCATTGCTCACAATGGTATGACTAGAGATCTGGAGATTTTATGCCGCTGTACCTTGTCAAAGAGCAAATAAATACACTGGGGCTCATTCTCTGGACATGGGGAGGTGTCAGAGAGGCCCCCAGGAACCTGTTGATGGGGTCAGATGGCCACATCCTAGCATATGCTTGTCCTTACAGCAAGAACAGGGATGCAGGGTCTGCATCTATTTTGTCCCTAAAAAAATGCTGCTAAAAGGACAGTGAGAAAGGGTAAAGGAAAGTCAAGACCTAGCCAATCACTACTATCAGGGAGTGGCTAGCATAGCTATAAATAAATGCAAATATATAAAACATATAACCCCTTCCCCAGTAAAAGAATTGCCAAAGACACCTAGATGGGTGAGAAGAACTTCACTAGTTCTGGCTGATTTAGCACAAAGGTGCTCCATTGCTGTGTGGATGTCCTAGAACAGGCAGAAAAATGACAAAATACCCCACACGTACCATGACACCCTTGTGGCCATTCAACTGCTATGTAAGACTGGCTTCTATGTTGAGTGGTGCTCTAATGCTCATTCCAAATACTGGGAACTTACAGAGCTGAGTCAGTTGCAGCAAGTGAGATCATTAAACCGGGAAAGATGGAAACAGTAGGGTATGCAGAGCAAATGAAAGCTACAAGGGAAGTCTGATTTTTGCCTTGACACACACCTCTAGTACTAATTGTGCTATCTAGGTAAAGACTTAATAAGTCATGGGTGGTCTCTGGGGATATTTTTCATTATTTAAAAAAAAACATTTTTTTATTTTGAAAGCTAGGATCCTTGTTTGTTATATCCAAGCAGCAGAAGAGGCTCTGAGGACAGGTCCTACAGATATTAACTTTTCTTAAGATTACACTTTGACAAAAAATGAGTCATTCCTCTTCCTATTTTTTTTGTTCACATTGTGGCTTTTCCTTGTGTTTACCCATTCTGCATTATATGAATTAAGCTAAGAACGTACATTTTGGGAATACATCTCTCACTGGAGAGAAATTGTGATTTTTCTTTCTTTTTTCATTCTTTTAAATGAGAGTATGTGACTGTTAATTTTGTTTTCCTAAAATTCTGTGAACAGTCCTCATGATTTTCTGATGCATAGCAATCTTTCCATTTGTTACACTTTTAAATATATAAGTAGCATGTAAAACAATGAGCAAGATTCACCAGGAGGCTCTGGGTGCTTTGTGCTGCTGTAATGAAAGGATGCACCCCTAAGCCCCCTGCCTTGTATTGGCTCAAAACAAGGTGATGAGCTCTCTGACCTCAGTTCAGCAAAGCTCTTAATTTCTATGGATTTGTTCCCATGTTAAAAAAAAAAGTCCTTAAGTGGTCTCTTGGACTAGAGACTGTGGTCCCTGTGTGCCTCCATCTTAAGCACGTTACTCACAAGCATCCAAGCACGGAATGAGAGGGACCGTTGTCTCCTCTCAGTTTTAGGTCAGATGATGATGAATTTTCTGTAAACTGGACAAGGAAACAGAGCCAAGAATGTATTATCCCTGATCATTCCCAAGAAGCAAAATGATGCAGAATATATGAAATAGAAGCAAAACTTTCCATTACATCCTGTCTCCTGACAATAAAACTCACCTGTGTGACATAACTAAACTACCTCACCATTTCAAAGCTCTCAGCTGTAATTTTCTCCACTGGGATCACACAAACTGAGGTGCTGTCCTGTGACATCTCAGAGCAGAATTCCTGGTGCTCTTTCTGAGGGAGGTAGAGCATAGAGTCCTAGCTGGGAGCTGAGACACCTTGTGTGAGTGGGCAGTGCAGGCAAGCACCTCAGTGGGCTGGTGGGTTCCTCTCTTCCACAGGAAAGAGTAGGAGACAAAAAGAAAAAACTACACTGCAGTACTCCTGCTTTCAATTCATTTAGCTGTGGGCAGGTGGGCAAGCCCATTTTCTGTTTCTTTTGAGGAACTTGTCTCAGCTACTGATGGTGATAGCAGAGTTGTGGAAATAAAACAACCAGGTACCAGCACAGGTTCTTTGTTCTCAGTAGCGTAATAAATACAAGTACCTTCGCTAGTAAATAAACAGACTGTTCAAGCAATTCTTTTGATCCCTGTGAGACCCCCATGTTTAGAAACCATTTGCTCATGATTGCTTCATTATGAGTTCAAGCTCTTTCCAGGACACATAATTGATCTCCTTGCTGAGTTTTCATCAGCACTGTATTTGTGAGGAACGGTCTGAAAGTATTGCCAGTTCTTGCTAACCTCTGAGTTCAAAGGAGAGATATGTTTCTTCTCTGTTGTTTGAGTGTTCACTCTTCATTTCAGGTTCTCTTTGAAATTCACTTTGTTTCTTAGGGCTTATTTTGTTTTGGGCATTTTTCCGCTGCAGTACACAGCCATAAAGAATCCGGAAGAAACCAAATAGCAGTGAAGAGAATAACTAGAGCAAAAACATAGTATTTTATCCATATTGAATTCTTTGCTGTCTACTGTGTTCTTTCTCTGTCACCTGAAATATTGTTCCTCCCTGGGAAAAAATATTCAACACAGCTATTAAGCAGCTTGGTTTTATTGGGAAAGGTGGTGATGAGTTAGTGGCAATAGGAGTCAGACTGAATGCTTTCATGTGTCATGTCTCATCCAGAACTCTGGTTTCCTTTTTCCTCTGAGAATGTATTTACAAGGAATGCACTTTTCTCCTCTTCGTTTGTGCATACTACAAAAAACACCTCATTATTTGATAAGTTGGCAACTGTCTGTGCCCAGGACTGAAAAATAGATTGCTGGGGGGAAAGAGGGGTTTCTGGCAAAATTGCACAATACCTGCTCAATGAATGAGTAAAGATAAGTGCTACCAGCCTCCCTGCATTCAATTTACCTGTATCTCCCTAGAGCGGTTCTCTTTGATAATTACCACTAGCATGAATCATGACCCCATCAAGCTCTGCCAAACATCAAGACCTTGTCTCACTGCCAAGACAGTCAACTTACATGCATCCCATCCAACTTCAATCATCTAATGAAAACCCCTACACTGCGAGATCCCTACCCTAGACCCACCTCTAGTGAAAGGGAGACATCTTCACAGGTAAATCAAAACTTAGAAGGGCTGAATCATTTTCCAGATGTTTCTCCATTTGTTATGGAGGGGATCTCCAGGCACTAAGCTAACTAAGTTAGCTTCAGTTACATGCCTAGAATTAGGGATCGGGAACCTGGGACTTAGAATCTACCAAAACTACAGTCTTACAAACTGAGGGAAGATGCCAAGTACTGCCTATGTTGGCAAGTGGAAGAGAAGCACCAAAGAGCAGATATTAGAGAACATTAAGAAGACAAAAGTCACTTTCATCCTTTGTGTGTAGGTTAAGGATGCAAGCCTCTGATTTCTTACCCCATTACAGACTGGTTCTGAAATCTCTAGTTGTCTCTTTCTTGGGGCCTTACTTGTAAAATGAACAGTAAAGCCTCTCTTCCCTGAGAGTAAGTACATTACAGATCACAATATGGAATCCAGAGAAATCCCATGGCAAGAGGCTTGAATGGGAAGTGGTATCTACATTTGCTTAAAATAGACATAGACATGCTTAAAATAGAACCATAGTTCTGCAAAACTGGCTTATTGCGTCATTTCAGGAGTACATAAATCTTCTAAAAGCAGTAAAGGACAAATTACACCTCAAACAGCACCCACTTCTCAAAGAGGGTACCTGCAACAACATACTGTAATCAGAACTAAAGACAAAGGCATGAGATGTCCCTCAATGTATATAGGCCAATGTAAATTACATGTCATGGACTTTGTATAGTTAAAAAACACAAGTGGGGGATGGGAAAAGCAGAAGGAAGTTCCATCTTCATATTTATTTTGCTTCATAAATATGCATTCCCCCATGACCCTCTCATGTCCTGACAAAGAATTGTGCTGTTTTTCATTTTACCATTAAAGAATGTCACATCATAAACAACCATTTCCAACAGACATGCATAAAATCTCACACTCAGCTGAGCCCATAACTTTCCATGAATAATCAAATGCTCTATGCAATAATTTTTAAACTGATAATTATGCACTATTTGATCACCTTGTATGTTCATACTAGACACCTGATTAGCAAACACTACAGTGTTTACTCATTTTTCTTCCAAGGGCTATCTATCATTCATCCATCCATCCTTCCATCCATCTATCTGTCTGTCTATGTATCTATCTGTATGTCTGTCTGTCTATCTGTCTATCTCCTACTTATGTGGCTCACTACTACACTGGTGTCTAAGTAATTTATATATATTTAAAAACAGAAAAAACATTGTATTTGTTAATTTCTTTCTTTCTTTCCCCAGCTTGATTAATTTATAGGTTGATATATTACTTATATTATATTCATTTTGCTTTGAGAATAAACAGGTTTTTTACAGTAAGTGTCTGTGGAATTTGAAAGCTAAGGTTAAAAAAACTGACTTCTGCATTTGTTCCTGAAAAGTCAGGAACGATCACTGTCCTCTGGATGGGGACAGAAGGTTCTGTGGTGCTTCTGCTCTACCTCTTGAGGACACCATCTGCCTGAGAGCCTCCCTTGCCAACAAAAGTCTTGTTGGCCCTGTGGACCTTATTTGACACGACAGTTCCTGCTTAAAGACAGAGTCATCTCTTGGGAAAAGAAATGCCCTCCAGTCATCCTGGACATCTTCACACCACAGATACTGTAGCTTACTCTACATTTAATACCAGCAGATAATAATTCCGTAAGCAAAATGGGCATGGACCCTTTGGCCCCAGCATCTTGCTCTCCCAATAGCATTCTCTGCCCATAAAGGATCCAAAGACTTCACATCAGCTTAGCTATCTGAAGGTAAAAGCATTTAATACAGGGAGGGCATTGTGCAGGAGATGCCGTTGCCAAGCACCTCTTCCCATTACTGCTTTGGCATAATTTTAATCGGCTGGTTTTGGCTGAAGGCACAGAGGAAAAGTGGGTTGATGACTCAACACTATTCTGTGACTCACCAAAGTGCTATTGCTGAACTCATCTGGCCTTGACTATGCACAAGCACAAGGGAGAAAGAAAGAGCAGGGCTGCCTTGCTCGCATGATAGTGTCAGTCTAAAACCAAGCCATAACATCCACTTAGCGCCTCTTTAGGAGAGCTAAATGGATTTTGTAAATTCCATTGGTAAATTAGTGCTAGTGTTATTCATATAAATCTTGCCATTAAAATGATTTACCTCAGCAGTAACATTATTAATGTTCAGTAAACTAGGTCCATAAAATGACATTTGCCATGCCATTAACTGAAGATAATCCACAAAGCTCATTTCTAACCCCCCTTTATATTTCTATAATGTCCTTCACAAACACTACTGTAGCTCTCTTAGACGCATGCAGTCATCAGGATATTGATAGCTCTGACACAGTATGCGCTTCAGATCAATTACTAAATCAGGAGACTAATTTAGACAATCTTTACTTGTGGTCAGAAAAAGATTCATTATTTATGAGTGCAAATAAAATTGTATCATTGTTCTTCAATTCAAAACACATGTTCCCTGGAACATCAGCCATCTTCAGATTTTCTTTCCTCAAAGTAGATTATAGCCCTGGAAAATATTGGTAATTTCAGAAACTGAATGAACCGGCATCTTTCAGGAATGAAAATAGAGCCCTTGAAGCAACTAAGAAAACAAAATTATTTAAAAATACTTTACAGGTTGGCAAAAAGATAGATCTCACAAAGCGTTATATTTTATTAATTGCTTTCCTTCTGGTTACATATTCTAAACCCTTCCAT
>Ga0181612_178583_pt1 | contig 11671 bp, 5 predicted proteins | sample HoacroProtozoa21_FD_119630 | JGI IMG/M metagenome (GOLD analysis project Ga0181612, IMG submission 119630) | Hoatzin crop microbial communities from Cojedes, Venezuel. Combined Assembly of Gp0051906, Gp0051904, Gp0051908 | reverse complement strand
TTTTTTTTTTTTTTTTTTAAGTACTTGGAAGTTCGGTTTCAGTGTTTTGATTGGGGCACTTAGCATAAATTTCAAAACATGCAGTAACAATAATTTATTTTTAAAATTTAAGATACTTGTTTACAACGCAAGTAAAGATTTAAGAGCTATATTTAGGGTATCCATTCTTAAAATCATAGTGGTTGTGACCTGTCTTTCTAGCTCAAAGTTCTAGACGTGTGTTTGAAGAAATTCTTTTGTATATCGTATTAGTTGCTGAGACATTTCATATTTATCAGTTTACTACTCACAGCTGGTTTTAAATTATATTTAAGTAGTAGAAATCTCAGAAAAGGAAATTACTTATTTGCAAATTATTGTTTGACCTTCCTTAATTCAGAAGTCTGGTGGGTTATAAACTGCCCAGGGACTGTCTCATCATATTTCTGAGATTATCTCTCTCCATAACATAATTGCATTTGCAATGTCAAAAAACTATTAGGAAATAAAGATTTGAGATTAATCCAGCTCATATGGCAAGATTTACACAGCTGTATTCATCACAGTGTCAAGATGGTGGCATTCTGTTTCTTTCAAGAACTGCCCAAACCAGCATACTTAGTCCTGACCCTCCAAGCCTTAGCCTTATTGTATCTCATTCAAAACCATTTTTAATTATGATTAAGGAGAATAAAAATAGCAAATACTTTTTTCTGTTATAGTATGTTTCTAAGGTAAATGCAACAGTACTTATCTGCACAGCAGGTGCTTAGGGGCTTTTTAAATTTATTTGCATGCTACTAACTTCTAACAATGCGTAGAAATTAGGTCGTTTTCTTTCATGGAACTGGTGATCAGAGGCAGACTTGTTGCACGGTGGTGCCTAGATGCTATGAATTAGTTATGTTCATCATAAAATTAATGGTGGTTCCTTTGAACTGTTAGATTCTTAGCTGGTTTTTGTTCCCAAGGTCTTTGAAGACAGTATGCTAGGAACGATTTGAGATCATGGGACTATTTTTTTTCCTTTAACAGGTTTAGTACTATCATCACTAGTACATTATACCCTAAAATTTTATCACTTCTTCACGCCCCTTTCAGTGACAGCTTACATTCATGTTTTGCTTCCTTGTTCTTTAAGAACCCTATGCCTTCTGTGGACTGCTGAATAGTCTGTATTACCACAAAACCTGCAATTCTTGTCAAAAAGATCACAGTTCTAAATAACTTTCTAAGTCAGGCTGCTTTAACTAATTTAAAAAGGGGGCAGAAATTCTGTCTATGCTTAAACTTGTCGACATATGTTCAGATCTGCCCTGTGTTTTGGGGAGCCATCAGGACTGAGCTCTGTACTTCCATGGCTATGCAACCCTGATTAATTTCTTCTTTTTTTTAACTTGTTTCAGTTCCAAATTCCTGCAAGGAAGTTGCAATTTAAACCTTTTATGTTACCCTGTTATGTTTAAGGGAGTGACAACACTTCCTATAGCTGAGTTTGGGGAGAGTCGTGTTGTTTCTGTGGCTGCACTCTGGAAGCGCTGTCATTGATGCCGCTTGCCAGACTTTCACCTGAAAAGGTGTACAGCATGCTGTTTGGTTTCACTGTTGGGCTGTGTTCTTTGAAGATGAATTAGTGATGTAAAAGGTGCAACAAACAATCCACTGCTATATAATTTTGTCTCTGTGCAAGTTAAAATTAAAGCTTGAACAGTGTGTGGATATTTCAATATATAGCTTCAGGAAATAGCTGCCAATAAGTGATCCCCTTGCACTCATGTGCCTCAAGGGCTCTGCAAATTCCTCCTAGCCTTTTAGTTATCTTTTTCATATATTTCATGTGTTTTCATTCCTATTTCCTTTCTTCTTCCCACCCTTTTCTTTTGTCTCAACCAAGAAAACATTTCTGAGTTAGTGTGAAGAACAAAAGAAACTTTTCCACCATGATTTCAGTCTGGGACTAGGGCTGGTTCTGACTTCTCGCCCTCTTTTTCCCTGCATTCGGTTCACCTCCTGTCTTGGTTCTGTCTTGTGTACTGCTTGATTTGTCTTAGTACTCCAGCCCTGTTAAACCCAGCTCTTGGGTCTAATTTTTAAGAGACCCCCTGGATATTGCTTCTCCCCCCAGCTTGCTTTGATCTGGTTGAGTATGCCGTCTATTTCCAGGGCATTTCTTTCTCTCTCCCAGATTCCCAAATGGGATTCCATCCACTCAGCTGAAAACTATTATTTCTTATTACAAAGAGGATCCATTTGATAAATCAAAATGAGACATCAAAAAATTTGTAGATTTTTGGCATTATGGAAAGATGGGTTTAAATTTTAGAGACAATAAATATGTGTGCTTGGTTACTTGAATTTCAATGTGTATTGCATTATCCAATCAATCTCTGTTGGAAAGGATGCTGAGGCTACTCTAGACATTGTAGATTTTAACCTAATATATTCCATTATTTCCTTTTCTTTTCCTGTACTATTTTTGTACAGAGAAAGGGTTTTTTTATGCTACTGAAGTTTTACTATTTCTAGTCAGTATTTCTGAAACCTTTCTGTAAAAGCGTCAAATCAGTGCTGTGTATCGCGAATGCTCTTACGCTTGCCAAGCTATCAGCTTGCACACCATTGGTGGTGGTGGTGGTGAACAAGTGCAGTTTGCAGAATTTTTGTCGGACAGGAGGGTAGAAACCAGTTTGACCTAGCTCTCAGCTAGTTGGGAAGGAGACGTTTTTATCTATGAAATAAGAGTTGTGAAAGATTTAGAGAAACATAACCCTGCAACAATACTTCCGTAGTCATTTCACAGCATACAAACACACAGCAGTTGATGGTAATCTCTTTGATAGGAAGTGCAGAGTCATGCTCTAACAGAGAGGCGGCATTTATCCCTCTTCCTGCTTCTTCTGCATGGCCTTGACATGTCATGGCACAGATTAACTCAGCAAATGTGTGGACTTGAGGTAGTCAGATTTTTTTAACTTTGTGATTTTCACACAACAGGTGTCAAATTCCTGTTTTTCCTGAAGAACGCAGTTCCAAACTGCACAGAAAATAAGAAGCTGAAAGAATATTATTTTCTTTTTCTGCTTAGCAGCCTATCAACTTATACAGTATTGCTGTCACATCCTCCTATTGCAAATCAGTATTTCTGTTATAATAACAAAGATTTGGGTAAAACTAAAGAAAGGAATGCAAAATTTCACAAAACCAAACATACCTGTATTCAGGCAGTTTTAACTGGAAATGTGGAAAAGAGCAGAGTTTTCTTTAGCTCTTAGGGGAAGGCCCCTTGTTGCTTGCCCTTTTAGTAGAAGGTTGAATTCAAAGACCTTTCTGTTTAATTCCTTTTGCTTTAGTGATAGGAGGAAATTTTTGTGGAGAGGGATGATCCTTTTAGGTCCTAGCAGGCCTGGAGACTTTACCATACATAGGGTTGTCTGCTTAGCCAGGGGAGACTAGACAGGACTTCAGAGTCTATCGGCATTATTCCGATCTGGCTGCTATGACTTGTTTGAACAACGTCAGCATTTGCCTCGTTTTCCAACGCCCTTGCAAGATAGTAAATTAGAGATGATGCAGTAACGGTGATGTGCAAACCCAGAGTAGCAACACGTGAAAAAAAAAAAAAATCCTGGAGTCATCGCTGATAGCTTCCTAGGGTTTTGTGTGCAGCAGCATCCAAAGCAAGCCAAGAGCACAGGAGGGCTTCCTCAGCTTGCACTGACAAAGCTGCCTGTGCCGTCCGCGTCCCTGCTGCGGCACCCAGCGCCGCCTCCCTCTCCACGAGCTCTCATACCTCATGTACAGCGACGCGTCAGAACTCGGTGAATGTGCTCCTTATACGGAGCAGTGATACAGCGCGTGCTCCAGGGCTGCAGAAACACACAACTTAGCTCCCCGACATAGATTTTTTTTTTTTAATTGTTATTGTTTTCGATCAAAAAGGTGTAGTCTCATTTCCATGTACTGTGTTTTTAAAAGTTTTTACTTTCTGAGAGAGACAAGAAGGATCAGGACCAGTTATTGTACACTCTGAAATATGAAATCTTTTAAATTAAGCAGTAAATACATTACCAGCACTTTAAGAGTAGTTAGAGGACGAGGGCTGGTAATGTAATAGAGCATCTGAAATTTCAAGAAATACCACTAGTTTGTCCTACAAAGAATTAAAAAAAAAAAAAAAAAAAAAACTGTTTTTTTCTTTTTCACTGGGCCTGTAGCACTGTTGGCCTGTCTTCGAATCCACTAGCTAAAGCAGAACTGCTGAATATGCCATGGCTGGAATTTATGTTCCATGTTACAGAAGCACCTGTAGCCGACTTCCACAGATCACCTGCTTGGAAGCCGATTAACCGAGTCAATCCCAAGTGAATAAAAACAAAACAGATTATAATTGCTGGAATACTAAACAGATGGCTTCAGAATTGGAAATTCTAACCTTTTTAGAAACCGTGAGGTAAGATCAGCACATGCCTGCTGTCTAGGAAGTTAACGGGACCTCCATTCGATTACTGGTGCAAGTGTTGGAGGTGGAGAACTCCAGGGGGACATAGCGTAGAGCTATGCTACAGCCGGCTTCCAAGCTCCACCAGAGCAGGCTTTGTGCCTTCTGGTAGCATCGGGCTGGAACCTGCAGGTCTTCCTGCCAGGAGGGCTGCTGTACAGAGCGTCGCTCACTTTGGCTAGGAAACCTTAATGCACAGTGCACCTTTTGTAAGCAGCATGGAATAAAACTTAGAGTAGAATCTATTGATGGACCTGGCTGGAGAAACTCCACTGCTTCTATTTGATTTTATACCTGAATTACATTCTCTGCTTTTAAAATACTATTTAAATACACTGGTTTTGTACCTTGTTACATCAACAGCTACAAAGTACATCACTACAGGTAAAAGAATGAAAAGCAAGATGAAAAACGAGTTGCTTCTTGGTTAATGCATATGTTAATGCAGCTCTCTAACCACATTACTTTCCACTGATTTTTATCAAGGCAAAATTTCCTAAAATACTTGAGCTTTTTATGTTGATGTTACCCATACTGGAGAACCAAAAAACACATTAAGTTAAAATTTTTCTATTCCTTTTTTTAATGCATTCTCTTAAAATGCCAAACTCTCAAGTTTCCTAGAGTTGTTCTGTAAGAGGTAAATTAATGCATAACGATGACCAGTGTATGCTGCAGTTCGTTTTGCAAATTCAGCCCTGCCTTTTACACCTTGTACAGAAACCTGTACAAAAACAGAGTAGGACAGCCCTTCAGAGAGGGAAGCACAGTCAACTGCTCAGACAGAGCTGTTTGGTGGCATTACAGCACTCTGCATTTTGATTTGCAGTCCAAGCAAATGGAGAGGAGTTACGGTTACAGTTACACCAAATCCTAGCACACGCTGTGTTACTGCTAGCAGTGCTGTTTGGGAAACAGGCCATAACGACTTAGTACAATTCCTAGTTTATACACAGAAGTAACATGCCAAATAATTTAAGAAGCCTGATCCTTTAGTTTTTTCTGTCCGGCACTTGCCCAGCATTAAAGAAGGTTTATGTATCTACTGCTTTAAAGACAGTAGAAGTACTGTTCTTTAAAGCCCTTTGCAGGTATATACTACTTCATAGTTTGCAATTTTTTGATTCCCAAGGTGTTTATGTTCCTTTCAGATAATGACAACAACAACAACAATCCAAACAAACAACAGACCCCAAGACAAAACAACACTCCAGCCCTGTCTCTTCATTTAGCCGTTGATCATTTCTGTTCATTGATGAGAGTTTCAGTTTTGCTACCTGGCCACGCCTGGAAGCACACAATGGGCAGGGGTGAGGAAAGCTGCCAGGCTGCCGAAGTCAGCCCTAGCACCGTCTCATAGACACACGTAATCCCATGGTCATAAGAGGCTTTGACTTTCCTCACAGCAAGCGAGGGCAGAGAGGCTGGTCTGAAGAGTTTGTAAATTCAAGAAAGTAACCTAGCTGACTAAAGTCTTCTGTCACCTACACTTGCACTCTGTGTTTCCTACAGGGAGGAAAAGATCAGAGCAACAAGAGCGCGTGCAAACCAGAAAACAATGAAGGCCAAAGGGTACAAGGCAAAACCAAGACAAGAGATAGAGGCAGAAGAATAAGGACACGAGGAAATGCAGGTCATGAGAGCAGTACCCCAGTTGCAGAGGGTTAGGAACCAGGGTTAGGAAATTAGAAATGCCTCACTACCATATCAGAAACGCACACAGCCTTCTAGAGGATTTGCATAAAAATGTAAAAGAACAAAAACTGTGTTTCAGATGATCTGTGAAAAATAACAATGAATTGTCACTTTAGTGTTACACAAGCTGTCTTTCCCTCTTGCCATGACATAGGAAAAAGTTGAATCGAAGTCAGTCAACAGTATTTCAGTAACACAAGCGAATGTTTCAGGTTACAGTCCTGCAGTTACTGAATGTCTTCAGCTAGCCTGTTAGCTCACATGAGTGAACATGATACTGCAGCAGACTGAATCCTTGATAATTTGCACCTAAGTCCTGGGATAGACCTGGTATCTTGAAAGGCAGCAAGTAAGAGCTATGAAGAGATATTCTTGGCACTTATGCATCCCTTGGATTGGAGAAACTGTGTACAGGTAGTTCATTAGGTCCTACCCTTAATTACAATACAGAGAACTTCATTTTTAGTATCTCAGTGATTAGAAATATTTCCATCTTTGTATCATTCTTGCAGTTCTTGAAATCTTTGAAAAGGATAGTGAGAAACAATAAACTGCACAGAGGACACAGATCACTGCAGGAGGTGGGCCGTAAGAAAAACAGTACAATGGACAGGTTTGAAATTAGGATTTCTAAACTCTACCTTCTTGTCTTCTGAGTGTGCACAGTTACACTGCTTTATATATTAAGAAAATTTTTACAATGAGGATATGAAACACTGGAACAGGGTGCCCAGAGAGGTGGTAGATGACACTCCCTGGAAACATTCAAGGCCAGGTTGGACAGGGCTCTGAGCAACCCGATCTGGTTGGAGATGTCCCTGCTCACTGCAGGGGGTTGGGCTAGATGGCCTCTAAAGGACCCTTCCAACCCAAACCATTCTGTGACTCTGTAGCAACAATGAGAGTATGGTTCGATCCACACTTACGTCCTAGTCTGCTTCATGAGCCGCACAAGGGCTGAGTTTCTCTCCCTTCTTGTACTACTTACTTTCCTCCACCTGAAACAAAAACTGTCTGTGTATTAGTCCTCTGATGGCTGTACTAAATTAACAACGTCCGCAAAAACACCCAGCCCCAAAGCCTTGCCCAGGTCCTGCTCTATGGTTTCACAGCAGGCAGCCGAGGATGGGCCAGCGTGCAGAACACGCCTCGTCCTGTGCAACGCCGGGCCTGGGACGGTCTCTGCAAACAAATATGACCTCAGCTATTTCAGCACAGACAACCCTGAGCTGTTCTTACGACACGGAGAGCGCAGCGCAGTCAGGGTCTGAACTTGGCGTTTCTGGAACATGGTGCAGTAAAACAACAAAAAACCCCAACAGTATACGCAATCTGCCACCGCCTCATCTTGCCTCTAATCAGTTTGCTTCTTTGCAGGGCAAGAGGAAAGCATACTAAACTTTCTCATTTTTTTTCCCTCTCCCACCCCCACTTCTTTTCTCACAGCACGCTACAAGTGAAAGTCTCGGAGCCGCAGAATTCAATAGACATGAACACAGAAAATGAACATTTGAAGTCCATAAAGATGTGCCTTAATCAGCCCACTGAGTGGAATCTGAGTTTTTCAGCAGCATCTCTTGCCAGCTGTAAAGTTTTTAACCAAAATCTCAAAACTGATGAGAACAAATAGATTGCAGTTGTTCTTGCACTATTATTTTGTACATTGTTCCTGATTTTTTTTCTGCTGAATAATAAGCATTTATTACATTGATCTTGAAATGATCTTGTGTGATTTGGCTTTATATTACTACTAGCATTATTCATTTTGATGTACTTTTTCTTTTTATAAATATAAAGGTTCACATCTGACCATCATGAAATTCTTGCAGTACAAATTTATATCAGAATCTGATGTTCCCCTTTAATAGTATTGTGATTTTTCTATGTTCTTTATGTTTAATTATTATTTCCCAATTTTATTTTTGTGCACGAAAGTTAATATATTATGTAAATTGTGGCATAGGTCACCATGTAAAGATTTATGGTAATAAAAATTCAAACAAATCTGTAGCAGGTGGAGACCGACTACCTCCAAGCAAAGCAGTAAAAAGAAAAGATAAATTGTCAGAGGAGATCTCCTTCGCAAACAGATTGAAATGTATCGAACAACCAGTTTGTTTCTGCAGTATGCTTTCATCTTCATTTATCTAGAGAACTTCTGTGTGACAGTGTTAAATGACCGTAATGTCTAAAAGAAAGGCCAAGCCTGCGGGAGAATCTCTTGAAAGACTGTCATTCAACAAATCTGTATCTGCACCTTTTGAGGTTTCTGCTAAATGGTCTTTCTTCCCCTTTTGTTTTTATGAATTTATGCCTGCCACCAATTAAAATGGATGTAAATGCTCTTCCTATTTCATTTTTTCCCCCCCGCGTACTTCGGAAATTCAATGTAAACATCAAAATTTTAAACTCTACTCAAAGTAGTAAATGGTTGTAGCTGACTACATTGTAGACTTTCCATGCTTAGATCAGCTTTAGCAAGGTTCATGTACTTCATTCATCAAAATTTATTATTAATAGAGCTATAACAAAAGTGTTAGAATAAAACCATATGATCCATTTCTCTTTTCTGGAGTCATACATTCAATAGCTAGAGTAGAGGTTTCTTAATTCAACTTCTTAGTAAATTGTCTGTCCTTTACTTGCCAATAACTAATTTTCCAGAAGGCAATTTCCGTGGAAGACACTGCATTTTATAAAAAAAAGGTTTTAAGGATTCACTTTAAAATGCCATCTTAACAAAGTGAAGATGCAGTTCTTCTGTACAGAAGTTTGTTGGTTTGCACGTGCAATCCAGTAACTGAAATATTGTTGTGACTTTTGGTAAGTCTCACAAGATCCTACATGCATATCAAGTCACTGAAGTGTCAAGAGAGTGCAGAACATGATTAAAAGAATGAACACTCATCATCATGCCAGTGTCGAGAGGATCTTTATGTATCTCAACTGTTTAATGCACTTGGATTCTATGGGGCAAGAGAGCCAAAAAGAGAATTAAACTTCCTGGGGGAGAGGCAGTGAAGCTGACTTCTGAGGAGCCCCACAAAAGCCCAAGGAGCAGTAGGTAGTCGGGGCTACCCACAGAGGGACATGAAAACAGTCTCACAAGCAGCAGAACTAATGCAGCCAGTACCTCATTCATGTGGCTGACGGAGGAGAGGCCATGTGGATTTTCTCATTTCAAAGACCGAGTAGATACCAGAACCTTTCTGTTACAGATATGTCTGACTCACCTCCAAGCAGCCGTCTGTTTTCCTTAACTTTTAACAATTATGATCCCTTCCCTTGTGCCATACTGAGTTTCAACTGGGTGGTGAGTTCGCAAGTTTTCAGATGGGAGTGAGATACAGGCATATCCCAAGCTCACTAACCACTTCCTTAAGTCAGACAACAAACAAAACTAGAAAATGTTCTTAGTGTGGCACTCGCCCTTTGTCTTGAGATAGTGACCAGCCAGAGGAGACTTACCAAGAGAAGTCTTTTCGTTTGTAGTCTGAAGAGACTGATTAGCCAAACGAGCAAAAACAATCAGCTGATTTTAAGAAACAACAACTAGTGTAGGAATAAACATGGGATTTATCTGACAACAAATGACTGCTGCTATTTTATCATTATTTAACATGGAACCAAGTCAAGGTCTAGCGCAGCTCATGTTTGACACCCTCTTGTGTTTAGCCAGCAAAAGAGAGGATGCACAGTAATGGTTCAGAGCAACAAAGAGGCTGCTTTTAAGTCAATTAGTATAATTTAGGGATTAAAATTTTATTCCTTAATCAAGCAGCCAGGAATTTAGGTGCTTTCAACCCATAAAGTAAATAAAAATCGGCAATATTATTTTAGCTAGAAAGAGTAATGCATGCCAAGTCAAGATTTTTTCACTGCAGGTAGTCAGATGCTTCCAGATTTGGCTTCCCATCACCTCTGGATCTACTCTTGCTTCTGTATGTGACTTTCTCAGAAAGTCAGCTGCATACATTTAAACCTCAATTATTGCTAATAACCAGCTTTGAAAAATACAACACGCATCTGATCATCCAACCCTGCAATTAAGCAGCCATCCGTTCTCAAAAGATACAGTAATGTTGCAAGAGCACACCAAATTTTCTGTTGCACAGAAACCCTTCCCTTGACAGGAAGCAGGGCAGAGGAAGAGCCCAGAGGGGATGGAAATTGCGTGCCACCTGCTGGTCAAGTTTCTAGCCTGAAAGAGGATCAGAGGGTAAATCCAGACACAGAAGGACCTGGAGAGGTCTGCGGTTCTATGTCCTGCTCAAAGGCAGGCCAGTTGTGAGGTCACAGCAGGTTCTTGAGGACTTAAAAACTATCCTAGGACAGGGCCTCCAGCAACCTGTTCCACTGCCTTTCTCTCCTTATATCCTGGTCTGAGTTTCAACTTGCGCCCATTGGGTTTTGTCCTCCCATCATACGCAACAAAGAGCTCAGTTCCATCTCCTCAGCAGACTCCTTGTCGGTAACTAGGGCTCCTCCCAAGGCCCACGGGCTGATCATCCTCTCCCCACAGGGCAGGTGCTCCAGCCCCCTGACCAGCCTGGGGGCCCCCACTGAGCCCACTCCAATTTGTCAGAGTCTGCCCTCCGTCGATACACACCAGCGAAGCCACATCCACAGCAGAGACATCCCTGACCGAGAGGCGACTTCGGGGGAACCTGGTCTTTTCAGCACAGCATTCTGAAGAGATGCCAGAGACAGAGCCCGCACGTGTGGCAAGGCACGGCAGAACAGCAAGAAGGCAAAACTGAAGGTCTTCAGCTGATTCAGGAAGGCGTTCCCAAAGAAGCCTTTATATTTTTTTTATTTCTCCTGCTTTTCCTAGAAACTCCTAGAAACAGCAGTTGAAAGTGTATTAGTGGCAGAAGAGCAAACCATTCACAAGAGTGCAGGTGAGAGAGAACTTCTAACTGAAATAATAAAAAGAATAAACTTTAAAACTCAAGGGAAACTCTGACTGACAATCAGCTGAGAAACTGGAACATATACTTCACCCTTCTCAAGAATGCTCAGGCAGCATTCAGGGGACACTGTCTCTGACCTCAAAGTGGTTGCATGTATGTAAACCCACACTAAAACACAAGTTGGGGATTTGAAGAAAAAAAATTATTAAAAGAGGGAGCTCAGGACTTCAAAATTTGTTTAAAATGATGAATAAAAATAATTCATCACACTTATATAAGCTTCTGAATAGCAAATATCAGCAGAAAAGTGTGTCATGGCATTCTGTGGTTTGAAAAGTTTCCAACAAAAACTGAAAGGGATGAAAAGCAACACAATTCTGTCTGTTTCCTGTATGCAACCCTGAAAATAACTTAACAGTTTGGGCATTACACTTTGGGAACACAACTTTTCACTTGTTTCCCTAAGCAATTTCTGAGAATTACCGAAGTTACAGTATATTTACCTATTTTAAATGCAAGTTCCTTAGAAAGCTACATTCAGCAGCAGTAGTTGAGATACATACATCAAGCAATCGACATGAGTTTT
>Ga0181612_162236_pt1 | contig 11671 bp, 8 predicted proteins | sample HoacroProtozoa21_FD_119630 | JGI IMG/M metagenome (GOLD analysis project Ga0181612, IMG submission 119630) | Hoatzin crop microbial communities from Cojedes, Venezuel. Combined Assembly of Gp0051906, Gp0051904, Gp0051908 | reverse complement strand
TTTGTCTGTATTGGTCTAATAAAAATCTACTGATAGGGATTACCCCACAACACTACAAGATTATGATTACTACTATTTTATTACGATTATTATTATTATTATTATTATTATTTTGTTATGAGTCTTCTGTAAAGCAGATAGACAGTTAAGAAGATAGAGGATTGGTCTGTTGGGAGGGATTGAAAGATGATGAATTAAAGCACTTTAATATTCCATTAAAATTAGTAGTAATCACCGATACACATCCATTTTCTTTGTTGCAATTTTAGATGTTCAGTTCCTGGCACATGAAAAAAAATTAGGAGATCTTCAGGGGTATGTAAAATTAAGTCATCTTTGCAATAAAACAATAATAAATCATGACTTCAGGTAATTTTGCAAAAGCAATGCTATTAACTGAAAGGAACCTGAATAATCGGGAAAAAAAATTAAGCTTATATTTTAGTAACAAGAAAGTGAATCCAAACCACCATACTTTCTTAATTAGACTGCTTTAAACCTGCATGTCTTTAAATCCCCTTTTCCTTTCAGGAAAAGCACCAAGGTTCTTCCCGAACTTAGTTCTTTTTTCTAGATTTTAGACTTCTAGCTTTTCAGTGATTTTTCAAGACCTTGCTGACTAGCAAGGAATTAAATTGCTGATTTACAACACAGTGACTTTATTCTGTCTTAGATTTACTGGTATCTAACGTTACATTTATAGGTGTAATGGCTACTAATGAAAAGTTTTTAAAAAAATATTAACTCGACATGTTTCTAAAATAGAGCCATCCATGAAGGAAAACGTGCAATCTTTCGCGTAGTCATGTTTCAGATAGAATCTGAATTTAGGAGACATGATGCAATGTGTTAATCTGCATTCATTTTACTTCACTCACTGTGCCACAGATCTTTCTAATAACGCTGCCAATTCAACAGAGCAGGATTTTTGGTTCTCATCCACATTTGAGCTCATTTTACATGGCTCTAGCAGTGTGAGGACAGCTGAAAAGCTGCTTACTATTCATATATCTCTAGGGCTTCTTCACAGTCTTAGAGCCAGGTCTAAAATAAGGATTCTCTACAAATATGCAGTTCATATTTAAATGCAATTCATGCAATGAAAATGTAACTCATTTAAAATGCAGTTACTTTTAAAAATATATATTGTATTTTCACGCATATTCATGCCTATGCCCACCATGTGAAAGTGCCTATGCTCAGCCACCTGGGTTCAAATAACTTAGGGTACTCTGTAATAAGTACTGCTTGCACCTGTTTGAGGATTGAACTCATTTCATTTTCCTGTCTGAATAACTAGAGTTTTATTCCAGAGTTCATGAAGCGGTTGCCTAGAAAATATTTCTGGATAAGAAGTCTGAGCCACAGAACAGTCTATGCAAGTAGCTGACCAGCAGGAGCTAAGATGGTGTTCCCAGGTAAGAATGCTAGCCTTGATCTGGACAAAGAACTTGGATGTAGTTTTGCTTCTTTTGTCCCTGGCTACAGGAAAATAGGTAGGATGTAACAAGTCCTGGTGAGAGATATTCTCATCACTGATTGCCAGCTTTGCCTTTGAGAAAATTATGGAATCTTGGTCAACCCGATATATTCTAGCATGTCATGATTAAAATTGTACTTGATAATTTAGCATGCATATTCCCAGGTGTTTTATTCTGGATGAAACAGAAAAAAGAATTAAGTAAGTGGTTTTCATATAAAATTTCACTGTTTTTTTTCAGTGAGAAATCCCAGGAGTTTGCCTTTTTCTTCCCAAATTACTAGCACAGAACTCTGTGGTGCTCTTCCATCCCAACCCACGGATGCCTGACACAATGGCTCAAAAGGCTGCTCATCTACATTCATAGAATGCGTGCTCTTTTCTTGTAAAAGAAGTGCTCACTAACTGTAGAAATGGATCCATGAAACTTATTTGACAAAATACACCAGCTTATCAGTCTAATGTATTCTTGGGCCTTTCTATCTGCTCAAAATTTTTTTTAAATCTTGAACTGTCAGTTGGAATTGAAGGAGTCTACCATTTTTTTAGGTCAGGCAAGCACTATGTCATCTGGTAGTTAACTTAGGCCACTGCATGGCATTTCTATTTTTCAATATTTCCACAAATATACATATTTCAGTATTTTCATATCTAATTATGCACACCTTTTTAAAGGGATTGACCAACTTTTTCCTATCTGTAAAAGACTGTTGCTTAGTAAGGTCTGATGTCAGTATCCGCAGCCTTCCTGGATCCACCCTTTGAGCTCCTGGAGATTTATTCATTCCGTGTATTCAGGAAGGAGTTTTTCCCAGGGATAACAGCTGCCATGAGGCTGGAAGAGATTGAGACCAGGGTGACTGCTTCTTTAAATGTGGTATTTTTTTTCAGTGGGGTAACTCTGAGACTATTTTTTCCAGATGTTAAAATTTAATCAGAGAATTAAATTACCTGTTCCTAAACATTGCAACTCTGAGCCTGAGGTTTATGCTGCAGATATCAAGAAGGCCATCTCTTTTTACTTTCTCAACAATAGTTTTTTCAGGTGGCCTGGGAAGCTGATCACATTAGCAGCCAAGAAATCCAGAGGTACAGTCATCTCCACACTGAGAAAGCATAACTACTGTGGGAAAATAACAAAACATTGGCAAGGAGGATTGCAAACATGCTCAAGTGACTTGCAGCTGGGGTGTAGAAAAACTCATATATCGTACTGATCGTATAGTCTTGTGTGCTTGACAAGTAGAACATCTGTGTTTAGATAACATAGGCCTGTGATAGACTCAGAGGCACCTTGTCGAACACGCTTGAGATTCCTGCCCTGCTGTGGGAAAGATCAAAGCATGGTTGTAAAATACACCTGTGTGAATCCCTGATACATAGGCAAAAAGAACAGGTTTGAAAAACTCTCTAGGAAGGACTGAGCTCTGTGGTGCCTGCGTTCCTGCTTGTGTGCCTCTGCCCGAGTGCTGCTTCGGAGATCCCTCAGTTCGCGATGTAACGAAAATGATTTTACTCTTTGCATTTCATCCGTGGTTTTGTGGTTGTTCCTGCGTCCCGCCTGTGTCAGCTCACACAACTGCAGAGCAGATTGCATCGAGGCTTGTTATGACACTGCTAAGGTGGATGGAAGTGTCCTCTGTCATCACAGCCCACACCACGAGAGTTCAAGCTGTATTTGTGGCCTCAGTGTCCTGAGGATGTGTACTGCCATTCTCACATTGCCCACGTCCCATCTGTAACTGCATCCAAACTGCTTCCAACAGCCCTGCCACTACTGAGCCCTCCAGAAGGACTTCCACTAGTGATAAAGCCTTCCACATTTCTTATGTGCCTCAGGGATTATGAAACCCATTGCTCAGTAACTGTGAACAGCTCCTGAAGGTCTCCCATGCAGTTAACGTACATATAAACAGCCACTTGAAAGTAAAAAAGAAAGTGACTTCCCCCAGCTGCAGTCCTTTGGAATGTATTGCCCTTATGGATATTTACTTCTTGCCATTCTTCCTTTCTCCTCCAGAATCTGCTAAGAACATGGGTTCTGGGATTTTGGCATCAAGAGAGAGTCTGGCTGACTTCAGACGTTTTCCGTCCCACGTACTCATGCAGTGGGCATGAAGAGAGTGGGAGGGTTCATAACCTACATACTCACTGGTAAGACTGAAAACGCTTTAAGCTCTGAGGACTGGACACACCAGCATGCAAACCTACACATGGATGGCACACCCTCAAGACTCCAGTTACTTTGCTGCTGAGAATACCTAACAGTTGGCATAATCTGGCTAGTTTTTAACGCAGTAGCAGATTTGATACAGGACACAGGCTCAGGACTGTCTCATGTCAGAAACAGTCCTAGCTTACTGACCTCGAGAAGGAAAAGTTTGTTCATTCCTAAGAAGTGAAATAATTCTGGTGAAAGATTATAAAAATATCTATACATTTTTAAATGCTCTATTATTACCTGTAATTGTTAGGTAAAGGATGAGTCCTAAAGAGTGCACTCCCTGATGATTTGGTCATGTTATTACAGATTTCATCTTGAATGAATGTCCTCTTTCAGCTGCTGCCCTAGGCCTTGTGACTGCATGTCTGCTCTATGACTCAGCACCGCAGCTGAGATCATCCTTGTTTCCAGCCATCAAGGGTACTGGTTGTCCACATAACTCCAAACCTAACTGAAACTGCAAACAAAATTCTGTTGCTCCTGGTAGTATGTTCTTACTCCTGGTAGGATGTCCTTACTCCTGTCATACGCAGGTAGGAAGCTACTGAAATTTTTACCATTTATATTTGAGAATGTGTAGTTTAATTCATGAATCAAAGAGTACCTGAAAAAAAAGTCCTTCTTAATTCCCTGAATCAGGACACACAAACTAAAAATACGTTTTCTTATGTTCTTTTCAATTTTTTAAATTTTTATTCATTTTTATGTGCTTAAAATACATTTCTTAAGATACTTTAAAAAATAAAGGATATTTGTTGAGAAGTGTCTACAGTTAAGGGCAGCTGTTGTCACACTGACGTTTTCTACAACATTATGAGCTAGGTAGATTGCTAGATAGCCTACTTAGTTAACAGGAGTTTCAGAAGTTCTGCTTTATAGTAATATAATCCAAAGACCCTTAACAAAACACTTGTATCCTATACGCTGTAGGGTTGTCAGAGCAGTGTTTTTGTCAGAATTATTCACCCAACAAAACAGTTCTGCTAAATGTGCAGCTGAGAGTAGCCCATAAGAAAAAAAATAATTTGAGTAGATTTTTATTTTCTTAATTTTCTTGCCTCAGTGCTGTGCCTCCATGCGGTGATGCCTCAGTGAAAAAGCATCTCCTGACCATCACAAATGTGGCCAGTATGAGAAGCAGTTTAAAGTCGGGGACTTCTTCAAGATTCAAGATCCTTTTGTATCCTGGTCAGAACTTACCAGGATCATTAAAGTAAAAGTGAGAGAACAAACCATTAATTGATTTCACATCTGTGGGTCAAGACCATCACTGAAACCAACAGGAGTCTCATTTACCTACAGTCATAGAGCTATATTAAAGTTATACTTCATAAGCAGTTTAATTGAAATTATAACAAATAATTAACTCCTCCATTAACACCGCCCAGATGTGGAAATAATCTTATTAATCATCCCGGATTAGAGCACTGCCTGTAAATAATGTTTTGTAAGAGCTGACATTATCTAAAGCCTTTCTGCATCAATATTTTTCTTTTTCTTTATACATTTTATATATGTCTAGATACAGACTTTGTTTCTGGGTTTTGTTCTTTTTCTAAAAAGAGTTTCCAAGAAGAGGATAAAAAACGCTATTTAACAAGAAGTTTTTAGAAGAGCAACAGCAATGTTAAAAACAAAAGGATTCTTCGTACTTTAGTGCCTTGATGCATCTGCATCCACTTGCACCAGCTAATATGTGTGTCCTATGAAAGGAAAATTATGCCATATTCATCTACAGAAGAGATCAGCTAATGTTGCAGTAGTGAGCCTATATTGACAATTTATGACTTTACATTAGCAAATCTTAATATCCTTTCTATTTAGTGCTTGTTTGTATAAATTACTTGTAAATGATACAAAACCAGATTAAAAGGTCCTAAGTATTTTACATGCATTACAGATGTATTTGCCTCCATGTGATAGTGGAAGTTGCATTGTTTGTTGAAACAATCTGTCAAAATTCCACAAGACTAGATGTATTTTAATACAAGGTTACCATTTCATATTCCACTCCTTCTATTTGTTAATGAAATTTTCTTTTCCTCATCTTACACAAAATTATTCCGAATCATTTAAAAAGGACATTAATTGCTTAGGGTTAAAGACCTGGCACCAATTTCAGAAAAGGTAGCCTGCCTTATGTTTAAAGCTGGAGAAAGCTAGTAAGATGGTTACTCCCAGCGTAAATGGAGACTTTGAGGGAGGTTAGAGGCAGTTTCTGACAAAATTCATTAGAGTACCACAATTTGATATCTGATAGATTAGAAACTCCTGTTTTATTGACATGTTACTATTACTTCATAGTTTAAAGAAGTCCCTCAGGCATTTCTAAAAATTGTGCGTACGACGATAATTGCCACTTTTCCTAATTGGTTATGAAAAGAAGTCTTAGGTTTGGAGGCTGAAATGTCTTTTTCATCTGTGACATTGTATGCTGTATGGCCACAAAAGGAGGACCAAGACTTTGAAAAAAATAGCCAGGCATTGCAGCAGTGGTCTGAAACGTTCAAAAGCATTGGCTGCTGAGGCTCTTAGCAACCTGATCTCAGAATATTCGCCCCACTATCATCCTCCCAAATTATCACACCAGAACCAAATTCTAACCAGGTTCACATAAAATGCAGTGGAATTCCTGTGAAAAAACCCTGAGATACAGCGTAAAATTATAAAATGCAATGCAGAAACTCTAAGAGATCATCTTGACCATCCCTGGTCTAAAAGAAGTTCAGCCATCTCTGATTATCTCTGACTGACAATCATTTCACATTTTAAATGAGAAAGCAGGCAGCTCTGCAGTCCGGAACGATCAGGATTCAATGTCTCATTACTTCGCCCTGTAAAACTTAGGGTCTGCCACTAGAACCCATTAACTGGTAGTGTTCTCCTATTAATGGACTTCCTATCCTTCATATTTTCTTGTTTGCTTTTCAGACAATCTCAGCACCTTGGCTGGCAAAATCTTCTCTGTCTAAATATATCTAGGCTTGAATTAGTGAAAGTGCATTTTTGAAGTCGCTCTTTCACCACCATTTATATGATGGGTTCACAGATTTTTCTGACAAGTGAATTGAAGTATATCTGTAATTTCCTGATTAAATGCGTAGCCATAATACATAGAGTTGTTTTGCTTCCCTCTCTTCCCCAAAATATGTCAGACAGCTAGTATTCAGTTCTTGAGATGTGTTCATGCAGCCTGCATGGCCACCTTCGTGGACCTTCATGCAGCTCCACTAAGTGCCAACACACTGGCCTCAGTCGTTGCATTCCTAGAAAGTAATAATTACTCCAGAAGGTCAGTGGCATTAGACTCTACAAAAGGGATGACATTTGCTCTCAAAGAGTACAGATCTCCAAATATATCTTGTGGAAGGCTGTAATATTAAGTTTCATTCATGACTGCTTAAAAGATTTTTGAGTTTGTTTTTTTTTGATCATCCTGAGATTCTGGCAGTTTCTCAAGTAAGGTTCTTGATAAAGAGCAATTGATGGACTGATCTCACACCTCCCTTGATATATCAGTAGAAGAGAAACCAAGTGAAAGGTCACATTTTGCACAGATGTTTCTTCTCCAACATGTGAATTGTTATCGAAAGTGTGAACACAGTTCCCTCAGTTTGCACAAGCTAAATCTGGATTGCATTGTTAACAGTTTTTGACGAAATGCGATTCCAGAATTTTTTTTAATCTTCTATAAATTAAAATTCTTACTTCTCACAGTATTATTTTTCTTTGGCAGTTATGATCAGGAACAAGATTATTTTCTATTGAAAATAACTCTTAAGTTCTCTAATCATAATTTCAATATTGGTGCAACATGAGGTTTTTGTACACAGCTCCACTTGCTTTTGCTTTCCTGCTTGAAGAATACTGTTTCTTAACAACTTAGAATGCATAAATTTTTAGTATTAAGATTCCTATTTGTCAATTAAATTTTGAAATATTATTAGGGAGATACTTTTCTTTCTGGCAGCATTTGTACTGTTTTAATTTATTTCCTGTATTGTGATTGATATTTTCAATAAAAGTAGTTCAAAATCAGTTCTAGAGGCAGTTCCTTGAAGGAGTCACAGAGCTTGAGTAACCACACAGCTCATTCTACTGATAAATTACAAAGACCGAAAGCTGCTTGTACAATTTGAGTCACAACTCAGAAAAAAGATCCTGGTCTTATCATCGAAGGTTGTTTGAAATCATTAGCTGAATGCTTAGTGGGAGTTAAAAAACAAGACAGAGGGTGTCATTTTGTGACCATACAAAAATATGGTGCTCCCAAAACTTGAGTAATTTGTCTGGTTCAGGTAGCTATATCTTACAAGGTCTGTAAGGGTCTGGACAATGAGGTTAAATGTCTCAAGCATTCATCTAAGGTGCTAATGTGAAGGCCAGAGCCTGTGAGTGTTGGACACAGGGCCGTTGTACTTCTCTTGAGCACTGGTCCTGAGCAAAAGGCCTGCTCATCCTGGCGCCTGGCAGCCTGGTGCTCAGTCACCCAAGTGACACCTGGTCCGAGGGAGAGACCCTCACAGCCCGATGCTGCTTTGGTAAAGCTCAGCAGAACACTTGTAATTGCCTCCATATCCAACTCCCTTTTTACAACTAACAAGTCAATAGTCCTGCACCGGGAAGAGGTCAAACAGAGGTAGATGTGGTAAGGGGAGATCGCAACCACCCACTCCATTCAACACCCAAAAGACTTGCCCCCCCCCTACCTGTAAGGAGCATGCGTGCTACTTTACATGGGAAGCGAGGTTAACTTAGCCTACAACAGAAAGTGTGGTTATCATCAAATAATTAATTAGCATGAAAAGCGAAAAACTCAGCTAAGGGGAGGGGGCTAGCTACCTATAAAAACTGAGAAAATCACTGTGAAGACGACGTCCCTCAGGACCTGGACACACACCTCCACCCCCACCCCCCGTTTGCTGGATCAATGCTGGACCCAGGACTGGTGATACCTTTTTATTTCTTCTTCTTCCTCTTTTCCTCTCTAACTTTGCTTTTCTGTTCCCCCTTATGTTCTTTTCCTTCTCCTCTGAAACTATAAAGCAAGGTTTATCATAATCATACCACAGTAACTTGTCAATCATAATCACACTACTGTAGTTTACTTGCTGTAATCATACTACCATAGTTAGCTTGTTGTAATTGTACCACCGAAGTTTGCTTACCATAATTGTGACCATAATCATGCCACAATAAGTTGATTTATCACAATTATGAATAGACCTTGTAAAGTAATAAGGACCTCTGGTGCCGTTTCACCTTAACCCAACCAAGGAGATCGGCGAATCTGAGTCATTCTCGTTAATGGATTGGGGCATTTAATCGCTCTCGTTATTGGGGTGTGACAAGGACATAGTCAAGTTAGAAAGGGCATAGAGAAAGGCAACTAAAATGATGAGGATAATGAAACAGCTGTCATTTGAGGAGACACAAAAACCTGAGAATCCTTGGTTTCCAGAGAAGAAAGCTGAGGGGGATGTGGTTGGGACTTATCCTGTCGTGAAGACAGCAGCAAAGGTGAACAGAGAACTGTTCATCAACTCCCACAGTGCTAGAGCTAAGGCACACTCAGTGAGACTAGTAGGAGATTGCTTAAATAAAGATAAAAGGAAATACTTGATTACATAGCAGACAGCGGACTTCTGCAATTTGCTACCAAGGAAGCTCATAAAGGCAGAGGGTGTCAATAGGTACAAAAAGGGATTAGGAAACATCATGAATAACTGCTCCTTAAAGCGGCACAGAGAAGGACAGGCAGAAATGTGCCCTCTAAGACTCCTAATACATTTCTGCATGCTGGGGAAATACATAGGTAAAAGACTGCAGAAAACAGCCATGCTCACATGGACTTCCTGAGGAGCATCTCCTGTTGCCTTTCTCAGAGCATACTGGGCTAACTGGAATCACTTCTCTGTTGTAGTACGGCATGTCTTATATTCCTAAGAAAAAACATTTATTTTGTGCCCGTTCTAGATGCACCTCCTTGCAGTGTGGCATCATTTAATTACTGTATATGAAATGCATTTTTTATGCTGATTTAAAAGGTTATTTTAAATGGTTCATATTTTTGCTTGCAACTCTGACATCAAATAATTGTAAAAATAATTAAGTAATTAATTCTTCCAGCTGACAGCAGTTGTGTCTGAATCAAGCATAAGTGAAATACTGAACAGAAAAATGGAAAATCCATTCAGTATATTGTGGTATGAAGGCTGGTGTCTGAATTTAGATTACAAATTTAGGCTCTAAACATCTTATTTACTATAGAAGTATTTACCTGGTATCCTGCTGATAAAGTGATTAGTTGCTGAGTGGCAGAGCTAGCCTGTGTTAATGCAGAAATCAACTGTAATCTGTAAGAGCAGCGTCATGGTAATAAGCAATAAGCAAAGGTCCTTCCAGTGTGGTTTCTGTATCATGCTGTTCATAAACGGTCAGGTGCTCAGAATGCTGTGCTTCCAATAATAGCTTTAGGCAAGGCATCCTGCAGTTTAACTCTTTGCAACATGCTGAGGATGCAGTAAATGAAACTACACATTAGTCAACATTCAGTGGGCAGTCAAGAATTAAATATTTCAGCAATTATCGTTGAGTCTTGGCAGTCAAACATTTCAGAATTCTAGTATGGTCGAAACACTGTGAAGACAAACCAAGAGCATAGCATATGGCATGCTTTGCTTGTGAAGCATTAATTTTACAGAGGTCTAAAATTTCTTGATTATATTGCTTCTGTGACACTTGCGTAGTTCTTACAAGTCAATGCAATAGCAGCTTTTTTAGCACCAGTATAACTTATGTATAACTTATGAATACATGAATAGGTGTACCATGCTATAATTTGTAAATTAAATTTATGCATAAAAATAACATCAAAATAAATGAGTACATGAGGGAAGTAAGAATAATTCTGAAGTCAGCAAACTGACATGACGAATGTGAAATCATCACATAGCTGAGCACAGGAGATCGTCGTAATGACAAAAAGTTACCCATTTTTGTGATCAAACTTTTCATTACACTTTGCAAGGAAGCTGCTTAAGAAATCTGCACCTGAGATTTTATTTGTCTCTTGGATTATGCACAATGTGGCGTTTGCGCATACAATACAATACAATCAAGAGTAGGTACCTACTTCCTATGAGAAATATTCAAATTCATGGTTTACTTCTCTGGTCATTGTGATTAAAAAGAAGCAAGCATTGCACATGCTTGTCCAAAGAGGAAGATGAGTAAAGAAATTCACACTTAATTCAGAAATGTGGAAGCAAATGAAGACTCCTAATGAAAACGGCAGTTCTGAAAGCAACACCCCACACACACAATTTCAAAATTCGTTTTTTAAGAAAGCAGAACTGGTAAAGAAAGGCAATCTATCTAGGGACAGTCCTTTTGTTTATTTTCTAGGTAGCACCAGGACCTTCACTTCCTGCAGTCTAAAAGCCTCATGTGAGATTGCACTTCCATTTTCAGCTCAAAAATCAAGAATTCTCACAGACTTCCTGCAGTATTTTCTGAAGTGTTTGAAGAAGACATCTGAACAGTTACAGGCTTTACAGGCTCTTGGATTTGATGACATTGTAGCAATACTCAGCTGATGCAGAGGCTTCTGCCAGCTTGAAGAAACACCTTTTCCAGAAGAATACCTAATACATGTTTCCCTTGGATGTAGACATAATAACTAGACGATACTAGACAGTCCCTTTTGTACAAAACAATTGTTGCCAGAGAACATCTCTTCATATCTAACTCCTAATAAAAACCAACTGTAAAGATCAGGAAATATTTTTATTTTTAAATAAAAACAAAAAAAATTCTTCAATAAAATAAATTTATTTTTAGTAAAACCACAAAGCCACGAAGATGATCAAAGGGCTGGAGTACCTCTCCTATGAGGACAGGCCGAGAGAGTTGGGGCTGTTCAGCCTGGAGAAGAGAAGGCTGCGGGCTGACCTTAGAGCAGCCTT
>Ga0181612_155362_pt1 | contig 11671 bp, 4 predicted proteins | sample HoacroProtozoa21_FD_119630 | JGI IMG/M metagenome (GOLD analysis project Ga0181612, IMG submission 119630) | Hoatzin crop microbial communities from Cojedes, Venezuel. Combined Assembly of Gp0051906, Gp0051904, Gp0051908 | reverse complement strand
TCTGAATTTTTTTCTTAGATAGTTTCAAAGTTGTTTCCTTAAAAAAAAAATTAAAATAAATAGGTGTTTGAAAAGAACAAAGCCAAAACCTTTAGCATATCATACCATTCTTTAGCTGATTTCCAACTCTGATCTGCGTTGTTGTTGGATATTGGAAAAGAAATGTAGAGGTTTTACCTGTCAGCTTTTCTATGATTGGTTTCTGTGTATGAAGTATTATTTCTTAGTTTGTGATTAGGCATATTTTCTTCCTCATATGTTGCTCTTACCTTTATTTCTTTAATTGGGCAATTTAGGGCATGGAATAAAGGGATCGTTTCTTGACTGGCATAAGGTTTTAGTGGTGCTCCAGGCGAAGAGGCTATCTCCAGTTACACACAGACGTATGAACAGCAACAACATGGGTAGAATCCGTCAGCCCTAAATATTACTGAGAGGCAGCTTGCTGAAGTGAGCTCAGTGTCTCACCGCTTGCTTTCCCTGTTATTAGGAGATTTACATTTGGGATCAGCCAAAGCAGACCTGTAGGTTTGTAAGTCGCTTTCAAACACAATGCAGTTTTCAGATACAGCTGTATGAGAAACTGCAACATTTTTATAAATAAGTTTTCATGAAGAAACTCTTTTAACTATGTAACATTCAATAACTTTCTGTTTAGTTGAAGCATTTTAATGTATTTTTAGGATTACAGAGACAAAAAAGAAATAAAAGATAGCAAACTTCTGAAGATTCTACTTTCTTAACTTCATCTTAGTAGTTCTCACAGAGTTCCTTTGTTTTTGCCTCAGTCAGTCGCAAAAGAATGCTGGAGTCATCTGTTACATGGGCAGCAAATACCTGTTGTGGTGAGCACATAGCTGCGAAACAGCTGCATGCATCAAAGACCTCAAGCAGGAACCGACAGAAGTGAACAAACTCTTTCATTAGGGAGCATTTATTAATGAGTTTAGTGCAGTTGCTTTCGTTAGTTAAGACTTACCATATACTTTAGAAAGTTTGCTGCTGCTATGTAGGTGTGCAGTAACAGGAAAAAAATAGACATTGATAGCAAGAATGGTAATATGTGATGTTAGAATGCAGAGGGAAGTTCTGCTGTTCACAGTTTTTCTATGCTTTTAGTTAGTCTATAGATTTTGTCTGAGCTATTTTCTTGGGGATTTGGTCATAGTAGAACAGCAGCCTTGTTATCCTGACAGTGAGACAAATAATTAAAAAGTGTTTTTCACTTTGCTTTGAAGAAAAAGATGTGAGATTTCATTTAAATGCATTTCTCCAGATGCTGATTTGCCATAAGTGTTCTGTATCCCAGCACTGCGTAAGAATAAAGCCACATAAAATCAGCAAATTATAGTATAACTTTTTGTGGGATGTACAATTCAATCTTACTGTTTCCAGATGCTCTAAGAAATGTGATTATTTCATCACTGAATGCATCTGGCAGCATGCCTCATTAAGAAGCAAGTTATAGTATGCTTTTGGTCTCCAGTGTCTTTTACATGCAAATGATAAAACTCACATGCTTTAAAACACTTTTTTTTGCCATTTAAATTTGTACCCTTTTGCACCTTTACTGTGCTTTTGTAAAGGATACGAACATTTCAGAGGAACATTTTGAAAAACAGTAACACATTATGGTAGCAGTATTAAATGTATATTTAAAAATACTATGTAATTTCTGCAATGTACTTGTAGAAATTGACTTTCTGTCAAGCTCTAAACATGTAAAGAAAGCATCCACAATTAGGTAGTTCAGATTTCAGTACTACTGTTTTACCCCCATCTACTTCACAGTCACTTAATTCCCTGGGTTAGAGAAGCAGCAAGTACTCTGGCATTATGAGCATTTACGATGTGCATAATCTTTGAGCACAAAAGCAGAATAACTATAATTAAAACTGATGGAAGAATTCATCTGCCTGGCGCAAAGGAGCTGTAGGGAGAACTGAAGTCTCTCTTAATCTATGGAGACAAAAGGTAGCACTTCTTAGATAAAGGGTAAAGCACACAGAGGGTTGCAACTGGGCAGGTACTATTTTTAGCAGTACTTCCTAAGGGTAAAATGAGTTAACATGTTAAAAATAAATAATAAAAAAGTCTGTATCTCTTTTAACCCTTTTCATTTTCTATTTATTTCATTTGTAAATGTTGAAAGGCCTACAGATGATTTATAACAAATTATACTACCGTCTTTAGTCATAAATAAAGGGGTTGCTTCTTCCATCTCCTCCTCCTACCTGTATAAAACTGAGCACCATGGAGGGAGACCAAATATTTAAGCTAAAGGAGAATGTTGGAACAAATACAAAAGGGTGTAAACTATCCATGGATAAGTGTGGAGGGTCTTTGAAAGGGCTGGTAGGAGAAGAAATTACCTGGTTTTGAAACAGGACTTGGTAGATTCAGGAACAGTGCTGTATGCTGTCCCTTGTTATCCATGACAATCGCTAGGAAGGCCTGTCCAGTCTTGCTTCCTTTGATCCTTACATCCTGTGCACAGGCTAGACTATGTCTGCGTTTTTAGTCACTCTGCTGGATTTCCACACTGCTTGAGTTAGATTCTCTGAAGCAGTATCCTCTCCTTCTCATTTCTCCCTCCGCCACCTTCGTTTTCCTTGTCTAAACAATGTTTAGTGCTTTTGACTAATTCACTCCCTTATATTGGGTGACCCTCAGTATTTCGTCAGGGTATGAGGAGCTACGGAGTGCTAGATACTGTAGCTCAATGTTGTTAAGAGGACCAAGCTGCAAGCTAATAAAGAGTTAGTGTACAGCCTTGTGATATTAAATGGATTAATTAAATAAATGTGTTTGTAAAAGATTAGACTTATGCTATTTACATAAGTTGAACTTAGTTATTTTGCATTTTGTAAATTTCCTGAAATGACATGGCAAATATGTTACATAGGGGACTCACATTCACTTAAAATTAACTCATTAATAAAGTTGTGTTTCTGATCACAAGGAAGATTAACAAACTCCTTTGAGATCACTGCATGAGCTGTACGTAAGTATTGTTTCTCTTCAAAAAGCTATTCACTTAGTGGCAGTGTGATCTAAACAAGTGAATGGGTCTTAGCACTGTCACTGTTATTTCAGGCACATTTGTTTAGCCGCTGCATTGAGGCTCGAGAATGGCACCTGCTCTTGTTCCTTGTTTTAGATAGCAGACAAAACGCTTACTTGTGGAGCAGTAGTGTATTTATATACTTCAGATGGCAAATAAGCTAGCATGTTGCATCATAATTATTAAAGAACTGGATCAGGAAATCAAAAGGTGTTGTTGTTATTTTTTGTCTCATATGGTAGTAGACAGCAACAAGTCTAATAGAAAAAAGCGTAGCCCTGTATTTAAACAAATATGCCTCTAGCTGTAAGCAGTACTCTGGGGGAAGAGAAACTAATTCTTTAGAAGACTGTAACATGTTGATGAGATTTGCATGATGTTCCCCTCATCGAGTAGAATGATTTTTTCCAGTTCAGGAAAAGTTTAGTATTGAATAAAGGGATTTATGTTATAGTGACTCACGCTGAATAAATATTGGCCTGTACAGTAGCACAATTGCAAGGCTGGGGTCCTGAGGTGGTGTGCCGAAGGTTCAGGTGTGGGACTTTGCCTAACACAAACTTCTTGCTGATGCATACGGAATATTGCGGATGATCTGCTGCTTTACGGTGATAGCACTTTCATGTTTGGGGAGTTGCGGAAACAAAAGCGTTAAAGACTGACATACAGGAGTAATGTTACTGTGAAACAGGACTGAATTTTCCCCATAGGTATTGCTATTATTCTATTATATTATTCCACATGCTGCAAGAATTTCAGTGTAAGAGAGGAATGTGGGTTTTTTTATTTTCTAGGTGCCCCAGTTCTTTAAGCCTGAAACAGTGACCCTATGGGTGATTACAAATAAATTCTATGCTTGATCCAAAGGGAAGGGCAGCCTGTTGAGCTGACCAGTCCATAGGTCTAGGACTTCTGTCTTATACTTCAGCAGTGAATGTGTAGACACCAAAAGCAGGTCTTACATTTAGACCTGTATTAACTCTGGATGTCTGTTAAATGTCTATTAGGTTAGGAAAACTTAGTACAAAAGGATCATTGTGGAAAAGTTTGTTATAAGGAAAGAAAGCAGTGCCCAAAGTTGTCAACAATTTCTGAATCGGAGAATGCAGCCTATGACCTGCTCATTTTTTTAACTTCAAAAGCTTCTGGTTTAGCTTTTGCACTCAGTAGCACAAGACAGCCTTCATTAAAAATTGTCTGTCATTCAACTGAAATTACCTTCATCGTCATTTCATACCATTGCCAGTGGATGATGACAGAAGTTTTCTGACTGATACCTCTCTCCTTAGAGGCTCTTCTAGTCAGATAAAATCTTTTTCTGAGAACTCTGCAGGTATGTTATGAATACAAGCAAACACTGACAAAGAAAATTGGAACAGTAATGGCTACATGAAAACCTGCGTTTAGTCTTTTTAGCTCAATCTGTACCAATTGGAGTTTGTATGAACACAACTACTTAACTATCATCTAGAAAGATTTTCAAATATATTTGAAGAATATGAACCTGCGGGGCTAGACTGCTCCAATTTGTTTGCTTGAAAAGCCTGCATTTGGGATAGAAATGTTTGCATTTCTACAGATCCTGATTCCACTTCCACATACGCATTTCCAATCACACTCAGTCAGATCAGTGTACGTATATTTGAACTGGAAGTGGCACTTTGATACTATAGTATGTGTTGCTGACATACCAGATATGTCAGTAATTGTTTAATAAAGTTTCAATTTAAGAACTGTATGTTTGTTTTCTGGTAATTTGGCCATTTCTGTCTGTTGTGATTTTTTGATACCTGCATAACAGTAGGTGAGCAATAAAACATACTGCTTATTCTGGAATTATGAGTTCTGTGGCTTTGAACTCTTTTCAATTATAGCACATTGGTAACAGTTGAGAATGACCTGAATTTCCAGAGAGAAGTCCCTGTAATGCTCTGATACTCTTGGAGTTTTCTGAAGGATGGCAAACTTACTTTCTCCAGGGTGGGTCTTCATGCTGCAGGCAATAATTAGCCTTAAATGAAGTTATTTAAACTTCCATTGCTTCAGGGAACAGCTGATTTGATTCAGAATGTATTTTACAATACACAATATGTATCAGCATCTTTCATATCCCAGATATTTCTGTAAGCATTGTTTTGAAGTGAAGCACAGACTGAAGTGTGTAATTAGAAAAAATACTGTACAAAATAATGAAAAATAATTTAAATAATTTCATTTTTTGTCTATAATTCCTGGTAATTGTATCATACAGGAGCAACATTATTTGTTTAGATTAAAAATGAAGATTTGTGGTTAAAAACATCTTTTACTGTATTTGTAGGCAGAAATAAGGAAGTGCTGATTCAGTGAACTAAGAGAAATTGCAGTTTAATTTAAATCTGTGAAAATTTCCATAAGCTGCATTTTCTTCATAGGTAGATAATGGGGAGGCGACCTTTTTAAAATGCTAATAAATAGGGCTTAGTTTCTCAGAGAGTATTGTGTTTTATTTTTGAATTAGAAGATGCAGATTCTCTACAGTTTTCAGTGCCCAGTCTGGGACATACATACCCATTGCTGTTATGTATCCTCCATGACAGGGACTCCTCAGATATTCATCCAGCCAAGGGGACTGACTGGCAAGATGTGAATCATAGAAAATCCATGTGAATATAATAGGAGAAAAAAAAAAAAGAAGTCAGGCACAAGGAGGAATAGGGAAAGCACCAGTCCCGCTTCTGCTTTACTTTTCTGTGTGTTTTGTCTCCAGTTAATACCTCTTCTGCCTCTGAATTTGCATATGATTCTTTGACAAACCAAAACCTTGATGGTTTCTCTTCGCATATAGTGCAGTTGTATTATACTTGGTAGACTTTTATAGACCTGTAGCCATAAAGGGAGTTGTGCCTTACGAGCTGTGGTGAAAGCTTGCTGTGAGCCCTAGTTCCTGCTGAAGCATGAGAATGCTCCTAGATTACAGCAGCAGTGTGGTTTGAGTGCAGAGCTCATGGTGCACTAGAAATCTCGTTCATCGACATCTAAATGTTTCACCTGCTCACTGGCATCTGTCCCAGTAAGATGTATCTGACAAAATACGCATGCGGCCTGTTGGAGAATTGCTCCCTGCCTGCCTAAGATCTTTCTTTTCTGTCTTCCTGTAGTTTATTCTGAAGTATAAAATCTCTGTATTGTATTGAAGGAAATTGATTGCTTCAGCAAGATTTTCCAATCTCTGCTACCTCTGATCAGTAACTGCATAGCAAGCCCATTTCAGTGGTATGCAAGTTCTGTTTTTAACTGTGAACTTTGCATGGGACTTGTCATTTAATAATCTGTATTACTCATTAGTAATAATGTAAAATATATATTTGTCAGCTTGTTGAAAAAACATTCCCAATAAGGGCCATCTTTCCCTTTGTAACTGTAACCTTGCAGTTAACTTTCCTCTGTCTGCAGTCATGCCATCCTTCTGAGTGTAATTTGTTTCGCTTTGGAAGTGGCCATTAATCCCTTGCAAATTCAACATTATTCTCTATATTTTTCTGGGTGATTAGAAACTTTTGAAGTGTTTGTACATGTCTGATGCTGGTAAGCTCTGTCTCTTTTTTTGTTGTTTGAGGGCTTTACATTTCAGTAGAGGGATGAGAGTACAATACCTTTATCTGTGGGTGGTATCAGTGGCAGTGCAGTACTGCATCATTATTGTTGCTATGTTGTAGCAGTGACAACATTCAGGACACAAACTACTCCAAGAAAATAATTCTTTACTTCACCACTTTTCTCCCATGCTTTGTCTCATCTTTTTAAATTTTAGTTCATTAAAATAGGGCGTATATTATATGTTTGCAAAATGACAGGTAAAATAAAATTTCTCAAAATTTTAGTAATACAAGCATTCTAATAATCAGATGAAAATTGTAGAATAAATAACAGAGGTAAGAGACCACTAATAAATCAGCCATGGTAGTGATTGCCTGCTTCATAGCTTTCCTTATGCGTATCTGTATGTTTGGATGTATGCATATATATATTCTACAGGTTACTGGTGGCTTTCTGAAGTTAATTACAATATTCTAAGGCTCAGTTTGCAGAAAAGAAAGAGGAGAGAAATCAATCCATATATAAAGACAGATTATAGAACATTACAGTAAGAATCTGTCACAAAACTTAATGCCCTGAGTCTTTCATATCATAATAGGAAGAGTCCAGAGTGAAATAGAAATATATTCTTCTTTTAAATATGTATGTGTGGATTATCTTCCAGTAGCCATGTAGAAAGCTAATAATTTAAGCTAATTATTCATCACAGTCTGATGAGATAAAACCACCAGATGCTACTAATATGTATGGACAGATTTCCAAAACAGGAGTGGGTTGACTCGTTAGCAATATTATACCAAGTTGTATAATTCATTCTGTGATTTGTTCAATGGCTATGAAAGCTACAAATCTCTTCAGGCACATACACAGGTGTCAAAGAATAGTACTGGTAGAGAAGTATAAGGAAAAGTTATTTGAGTCATGATATATAATTATGGAGGATATCTATGATAGATCTCTGTGAAAATAATTTTAGTTCTAATTATAGGATAAGATACCTAAGTGAAAATTGAAAGACTGGAAGAGTGTTACAAATCACTCCAAAATTAATAAATTGACTGTCATTTTCCTAGCATGTTTGTATGAATTGTTCAGAGACAAATGGTTGTTTTGGACTAGCCAATTAAGCATTAAGGAAGGGAGTATTGCTCATCGAATACTGCAAAGCTAAGGAAGATAAGAATCAGATTTATTGGAAACCACTTCAGAACTGACCAATGGAAAAGAGACAAGTGACAAGAAATCATTATTTCTTGAACTAAGTTAATTCTGCTTCATGCTTTCCCAATACTGTTTGCAATACAATTTTAATTTTAAATACTTTTTTTTAAGCCATTTTGCTTCCGCTGTCATTTTAAAGACTAGTTGTACTATGAGCTCTCTATTTTTTATGCATCTTCCTTCCCTGCTCGTACACATAGAAGCATGATATCAAATTTTTCAGTTCTACTCATACCGGTTGAGCTGAAACCACCAAATTCCAAAAAAACTTTCAAACATGCTTTAGTCTAGGAGGCATTTTAAGTATTAAGTACTATTATTCCTTCTTCATTCTGAAGGTTTAAGAATTTTTTAAAACTTTTCGTTCTCTAGATTTCATTGGGTTTTTTACTATTATAGGTTATGAACTAATCTCCTGGGCTCGGCCAGGACAGGGTTAATTTCCACCAGAAGCCAGGAGGGTACACAGCCGGGCGGGCTGACCCAACTTGGCCAAAGAAACAGAGTGTCCGATACCATGCGCTGTCATGCTTGATGCTGGGTGGGGGAGCGGTCCGGAGGGAAGTTGGTTGTAGCTTGGGAGTGCGCGGGGCACTGGGCGGTGAGAGTTGCTCTGTCCATTTCACTGTTTTGTATATTCTCCTTATCAGTATTGTTGTTACAGTTTGCTTTGTTTGCTGTTCTGTTAAACTGCCCTTATCCCGACCCACCAGTTTTTGCCATTTTCTTTCCATTCTCCTCCCCACCCCAGCAGGGGGAGGGGCGATAGAGCGACCGCGTGGCCCTTTGTTTTCGGCCGGGGACAAACCACGACATCTGATTCTCTTCATGTGTTTTAATACAACTTCTTGGTTGTTTTCCTGCTGCATTACAGGCTTTTACATAATCTTCCACCCAGGTACTTATCAAGCCCAAGACTTGCACTTCGTGTGGATTTCAAGTGTTTTATTTGTGATATGCGTGTACTTCAAGATCAGACATTCACCAGGAGATTTACTTCAGAATTTTTGCTTCAGACTTTTAGTCTGAGTTAGGTGTTTAATCTTAGCTTTTCATCTGTAGATGCGAGATAGGATTCATTTCATCTGACTTCAGATGTTTCAAGTGTAAGGTTATCATCCAGACTCTCCTTATTTAGAGATAGACACCTGCGGTGATGATTCCTTTTTAGCCTAAGAGCTTTACTGTTTTCTGGAAAAAAATATTAACAACTACATTAGAGTTGAATCTTTTAAATGGCCAAAGTGAAATCTGACTTCTGCTCTTGGAATAGATCTTAGCTGAAGGGCCATATGGGTGAATTAATTCATCAAAGACATGGTCCTTGTCAATTTTAATTGCTGTTACAGTTCTGCTCTATAATAAGACAGAACCTGATTCAAACAGCTGTTTACATCTCTGAGCAGTGTGAATATTAATGATCAGGTATGTCTGAAGGTTTAGAGCAAGCTACGATAAACAGAAGGCACCAGAATTTAAAAAGAATGCACAGCTGTGAATTGTGCCGTTGAGTTGCCTGCCTGAGTTAGGTCTGTTGGGTTTCCCTAAAATGAATGTTGACAGTAAAAAAGAGGCAACAAAGGTCATTTGATTTTCCTAAAATATGAGTCATATATTTCTCTGCAGACTCTGGGCTGTAGTTAACTAAGTGAGATCTAGAAGCTCCTATTTATACTTTTAACATTCTCTCTGTCCTGTTCTTGAGAAATGTGTGTGAAAAAGAGAAATGTAATAAACCTGGCTTGATGAATGCACTTAGAGAGATGCAAAATCTGCAAATTAGAGCCAGCATGAAAAGGAAGCATTTGCTTTGATGCCCTTTTCTCTTTCATACATATGAACACACAATTAAGTGCATACACACACACAGTTAGCTGCAGTAAATGTATTTAATCAACTGTTTAAAAAAAATGAACCACACTCACTTTTACAATTCTCCTTTTATATTAATACTACAGTAAGGCAACAGTGCAACAGTGAATGTTACTTCAAAGCTACAGCATTTGACTTTCTAGACTTACTGAACTTGTGCAAAAGCTTCAGCACCACAGCACAGTGCATTATTTAGTGACCTTCTGTACTGTTAATACCTTCTTGTGAGCACTGAAATTGATTTTTTTTTTCCTTAGTATGTGGTTCAATGCTATTACCTCTTCAGACACTACCCAAGAATACAGAGTAGCTCCATGAGAGTATGATACGGCATGAGTATCTTTTAAGGCATCTCTGCTTGCGAATTTTAAACCAAAGCATTAATATTAGACTTATTTCCTTTTCAAAATATCATTAGAAATAAAAATCAAATTTCACACTCTGCATCAGTTTCTAATCTACTGCTTTGTTTTGTTCTATGCAATTGTTTGATTTATCTGCATTGTATGTGACTAAGAATCTTCCAAAAATACATTAGATTATATGTCTGTCATGCTGTCTCATCTCTTGACAGATCTAAATGCTTGTCTGCAAATGTTCTTTGCTTAATTAGGAGGAAACACAGTGCTTATGCTGCATTTCATATTTTTCTTCAAAATGTTTGTATCTATTAGGAAGTTCTTCCTTGTTATTCCAAAGTCAAAGAATTAAAATGCTTCACATTTGTGGCTTTTCTAAGAATACAATTGTGAATAAGGAAGTTCGTTCTAAGTATAAATTTTATTTGGTTTATGGTTCGTCCCATTACATATTTCAATACCGTATTATATCTATATTATAAATCTGTTAGTTTTGAAATTATCTATTGGATTTTATGAAAAACTGATGTTGCTACACTGATTATAAGCTAAAGTCAGCATTACTAATATATTTACCACACAACAACAAGCAAAATGGTATCACAAGGTACAGCAGTATTCAGTGATGTGATCTTGTATTTCTTGCCAACTCTGACTTCCTACTGCAGGGATACTGACTTTCTGACCTTTTTTCTTTGGAAGGGAATATATTGGGTGTCCTTGTCTCTTCCTACCATATCTCCTTTTTGCCATTGTTGCACCCAGGCTGGGCTTACTGAACCTAAACTATGTAGATACTGTGGATAGCATTGCTTCTTCCTTTTACTTTTTTAAAAAAAACTGTCTGGAACCCACAGTGGTGGGCCAGTCTTGGCCAGCAGCCAAATGCCCACCCAGCTGCTCTCTCACTCCTCCTGCTCAACGGGAGAGGGGGGAGAAAATGGGATGAAAAAGCTCGTGGTCCAAGATAAAGACAGCGAGATTGCTTACCAGTTACCATCATGGGCAAAACAGACTCAACTTGGGGATAATTCATTAATTCTATTGCTGATTGAAATAGGTTTGAGTAGTGAGAAACAGAGACAAAAGCAATGAACCAACAGCTTCCCCCCACCCATTTTCCGAGGCTCAACTTCACCTCTTCATTCCTAACTCCTCTACCTCCCGCCCCGAGCAGTGCCCTGCGCAGGGTCGGTTGGAGCCAGCTGGAACCGGCTGTGTCCGGCCCACGGCAGCCCCGACCTCTCCTCTCGCAGGGCCGCCCTGCAACCCCTGCCAGCGCCTGGGCTCCTGCATCCCGCAGACATGCGAGTAATGCGCGTTCCCCTCCTCATGTCGACCCAGGGCATTCGTTACTCGCTGTGTGCTGCAGAGTCTGGGCAGATGCCTGCAGGATGGGCTTGTTTAGCCTGGAGAAGGCTGTGAGGGGTTCTTATAAATGCCTACAAATATCTTAAGGGTGGGTGTCAGGAGGATGGGGCCAAACTCTTTTCAGTGGTGCCCAGAGACAGGACAAGGGGCAATGGGCACAAACTGAAGCACAGGAAGTTCCGTCTGAACATGAGGAAGAACTTCT
>Ga0181612_103248_pt1 | contig 11671 bp, 7 predicted proteins | sample HoacroProtozoa21_FD_119630 | JGI IMG/M metagenome (GOLD analysis project Ga0181612, IMG submission 119630) | Hoatzin crop microbial communities from Cojedes, Venezuel. Combined Assembly of Gp0051906, Gp0051904, Gp0051908 | reverse complement strand
TATCAAAATGCACATGGCAGAGGCTGGGGTATATAAGCCTAGACTTTTGCCTGTAGCCTTTACCTTGCTGTCTTCGCAAGCGCCCCGAGTGCTTCAGCCGCCTTTTGCTCTCATGGCTTGGGAGTGCTTGGCCTTCAAGCCGCGTGGGCTCCCTGTGCCCTCTGCGGCTCAGCGGGGCCCACGAGGGCTCTCCGGCAGCGCTGAGCATACTGATGTTTCTGCTAGAATGGGGGACAGGAAAGGCTCCATTTCACGTGCTTGCTTCAAGTCAAGGTAGGATGTGAGATAAGGAACCACCCAAGCTCCCATCCTTGCGTGAACACAACAACACTTTCAGAAGGGAGTTGGTTTTGTACCTTGTCGGGTACCGTGTTCCCACAAGCTTGGAGCCAAACAGTTTTGCACACAAGTAGATGCAAAAGTAGCCAAAGCAATCCCCTTCGGGACGGGAATGGCTTTGAAGAGGGAGCTGCACAGCGATAAAGCCCTGCCTCAGCTGCGGGGAGGGATCAGCGGTTCCTGTTTCAGTGAGAGGAAGGATGAACAGCAACCAACAGCCCCTCAGCCCCTCTGCCTGCCTAACGTGGAGGTGCTTAGGCACAGATTTCCGCTGTATTCTAGTAAAAAAGTAAATAGCAGAACAGTCCCATATTCAAAATGAGAAAAGTATTTATGTGGGCTAAACATCAGCATTCTTGAAGAAATCACTTTTTTATTTGAGGAAGAAAAAAAGAATGGTAAAAACAGAGAAGAACAATTATGAGAATTAAAAAGGGCCCTGTTATAGTGGAGTAGAAAGCTTGGTAATATCATGTAGACAGTATTTATGCTAGACTTCCATTTTATAGTTTGAATGTAGCTTCTGCAGAAGCCATATATCTTAAGCCATAAATACGAGCTTTAAGATTGAAGAAGCAATTATCTGAACTGATCTATTTGTTTGTCTATTGATTTTTCCATCTGTTACAGAAGGAATCTCTTATGCAGTCTTTCCCAGACTTTTGACCATTGAAACTGAAAGTTCAACACAACTGAGACATTTTCTTTTCCATTAAGCTGCCCTCTTACAGCCTTTTGGGGGCTGTGAGGTAGACAACAGGTAGTCTTGCCACATTCTGGGAAGTGCTAGTGGAGCTGCTTACCAGGGGTCCGCCACGCAAGAAGAGTGCACTTACATTGCTAGGATGCAAACGGCTAGACTCATGAAGCTTGTATGGGGACATACAAGGCAGTCAGAGGGAGCTGCCAGACAAGCATCTTCCGAGACTTATGGCAGCATTAACAGATTTTGAGAGGAATGCTTTCCAGAGTGATAGAAAAGACAAATTATTATTGATGAAGCCAAGTACATCATCCTACAAAGTGAAACAATCGTTCTGCTCAGACGTGTCTTTAGAAGACCTGTGCATTAGGCAGTGGATGTAATCTGTGTGTTCAGGGGCTTTTACTAGCTCACATTAGAAACAGGAATTATTCATATGCCAGCACTGCTGCAGTATCTGCAGCGTGAAGACAAAAATGCCATTCTGTTTGCTTTTATGCTTCACCAAGATTTTGGATTAGCAGTCAGTATTTGTATAAACACATGCAGACCGAGCAGCACAGATAGCCCGAAGGCCTAACAACCAGCAGGGCACAGAAAAGGCTCCTGAGGCCCTCACATGCCCTGCAAAATTTTTATTGTGCTAGATTTGAAAGGGGGAGTGGAGCCCAGGCACAGCTCTGCTTGTGGACAGAAATTAATGTTATGGGGAGAAACATTTTTGCTCATGAAAGAACTTTATTTTATTTTAAATTTGGCATGCCACTGTATGCACCGGACTCCCACAGCTTGGAAGAGTAAGTATGAGCTTTTTAGGAGTATTAGAGAGTCCTATTCAAGAAGTGAGAAGGGTGAGCTCCTTTAAAGGTGTAAACCACACAGTTTCATTATGTATAAAATCAGATGTATGGGACCTCTAAGAGTGTAGCAGAAAATGAAACTTGGAATGAAGCTTATGTCATGCTACGTATTTGGGTAATTCTCAGAGAACCGTAAGACAGCAGACACAGCTGTTAAGAATCGCTCATTATACTTGCTGTTAGTCAGAGTAAAACAAATCATGACGGCTCTTGATCTGTTTCATTAGTTAACCTAAATAATTGTTGTAGAAGGATATATGGGCCAATATTTAGCCCTCAAACCAACAACTAGCTAAGACCAACTCACTGCTTTCAATGCGAAGTGGAGTCAGACTGCAGGATTGCACAGAAAGGGAGCAGCCTGCGTGTACAAGGCAGGAAGGTCATTGGAAATTGTTGAACCATGATCAAAGGAGTTGGATATTTGTGTGTGGGCTGCGTGCAACACGTGAGCCTTCCTGTAACTGCAGGGAGAAGCCAGAACCATTTCACGGCATAGCATGTGAGTTTATTTTAAAACCACAGCATTTTTTGGGTTAAACGGAGGAAGGACGATGTTGTGGTTACGACTAGGTCACAGCATACTGAGTTCGGTTCCCTCTTCCTGAAAGCAAGCAAATCATTTAATTTCTTGAAAACCAGGAAGAACCATGTTTCCTTTGGTAAAACACGAGCTAGACACTCCTACTAGCAGATCATTAATTCACACCTACTGCCACTGAGATCTGCGAACAAAGGTCTCTGCCTGCTGAGCCAGCTCCTTCACAGCTCACAAACTCCCAGCCTCCGCCCTCCCGCGTGGCTCTGCTCTCTGTAGAGCCGAGGTACCGGGACCGGTGGGCTGCTAGGCTGCATCTGAGCCACGAGGCTCTGCGGCCTTCTGAGAAAGTCGACGTCTCTGTCCTAGTCAGCCTGTAAAATTGAAGTACCAACACGCAGTCCCCACCAATATCAAAGGATCCACCATCTGTGTAAGAATAAACCTGCTGCTGAAGTCTTCACAAGATAGGCCAGTTATAACATAGAGATTTTTGGCTCAGGGTTTTAAATATCCTTTCTAATTTATGAGGAGAGGCTGGAAGTGCAGCCTGAATTTGAGTCTCCTTTGGACTTTTACCAAAGGGCCTTTCGGTGATGCACCTGGTCCAAATTACCTGGAAAGGTTAACATCCAAGATCAAGAAGAGGGCTCCAAAGTCAAAGGGAAGGTTTTGTTTGTTTGATATTCTCTGACAGCCTTCTGCCCAGTGAGTGGAGGCAAGAGAAGCGAAAATTGGTGTTTAACTAGTGTGATTTTCCATGCCATCTCCCCATGGCAAGTGCCCAGCTTGCCTTGCCGAGAGCCAATGCCCGTAGCTCACACAACAGCCATCCACAAGTACAGCACCACTGGCCACAGATTTTCAAATAGTCTTTATCCTAAACTAAACTCATTATTTCTCCTTATCTGCATGTGTCTAATCTTCAGTGCAGGGAGGCCTAAAGTCCTCTGAGCGTTACCGCTGTGCTGCTGCGCAATGACAAGCAGAAGGGGAGGAGAATAACCTGCCCCAGCTCCTGTTAAAGCTGACGTGCGCTCTGTCACGGAAGCAACCGTGGCTCCTCTCAATGTAACAATCTGCACCACCGACTAAATAAAAGTAAAATTTATTTGGCATAGGACAGAAAAGTAAGAACAAAATCACATACAAAATAAATGTTAAGCAGAAAAATATTCACAGAACGAGATTAATGTTTTATAAAAAACTCAAACTTTAAGCATCTGATAAAAACATGTTACTTTCTGCTCAGCCTTTGTTTTATGTTTCTCTCTCATAGTCTTGTGTGGCTTTGGAAGTCCAAATTTAGAGGTCTTCCTTTACATACATTAGTTTACACTGCAGAACATCTACCACAGACAAACTATTTCAAAATGGCAACATACTGAAGGGTTACTCCCCTTTTTAAGACATGCAGTTTCCATTTTTTTCTTTTAGTCTGCCTACCCACCTGCCGCATACTGAGAACATATAAGCGTGCCCTGCTTCTGCTGAGTAACTCCACCACTCCATTTCGCCAGTGCTCCAGGTTTACCTTTTAACCGAATGGTCCAGACACTTCCACCGTACAGGCTACAAGATCCCTGTGTTCTCCCAATATAACCGAAGAACAATTCATGAACTAGCTACACTTCATGTGTTACCAGATACCTTAGGTAAGAGATTCTCCTTATTTTCTGGTGAATACAATTTGAAAGATTAAAGTTCCTAAAATGTGTGTTACACGGAGTCAATGTACCGCCGTAACAGGTTGTTTGCACCTGACTGTGAGACAACGGTGTTCACACTATTGTGATGTGGTATTACGTACATGCACATTTTATATCGTGATCTGCACTCTAGTACTGATAGCAACATCCAGCCAATTCGTCTGCATATCCTTGAGCAATCTTCTCCCTTACAGCGTCCTGTGGCTGAGGGGCCCTCTCTAGGTCTCTTGATGTTGATATTCTGCTTGAAATAACCCCAGTTTGTTCATTCAACTCCATTCTTTGCTTCCAAGGCAAAACCTACCCTTTCTATTTGCATAGTTTTGCACAGAAAATTGTTGTTACAGCACATGTGAGACATGCTAGCTGTTTAGTTCCCTCATCCTCTGCTCCAACAGAGACCTACTTCTACAAGTGACATGTAAACAGTTGTTGCTGCAAGAAGAAACTACCTTCCAGTTTTTAAAATGACAATTTAAGGAACTTCTTTAATAGCTCAGTCTTGCAGAAAAAAATCATTCTTACGATTCTTTCAGTGTTGGGAAATGCTGGCTTCTGAACAAAAAATTTGTGATCTTATTTAAGAAGTAGTTCATTTACAGAAATACACGCTTCCTGAATCACAAGCTGCATTTCTTTTAACAATTCTGAACATTAATCACTGTGACCTCTTTTCCCAATGGCTGGTGCAGAAAGTCATAACAGACATAACATGTGCTTTTCTTCCAAAAATATTGAGCAGAAATTATTGTCACATGGTACAAAAGTTATTCCCATTTTATTTACTGACTTGAATTAAATAAAAACGAATGTCCATGGCTGTTGTCATGCAATGCGAGTCTTAGTGATGATGTAAAAAGATAGTTTGAGGTGTGAAGGTTTATAATACAACGCCATCGAAACAAACCCACTAAAACTTACAAGGCAAGCAGTGAATCAAATTTAGTCGTCTAATAACCTATGCAACCATGCTGAAGTCAGCCGGGCTGTACGGACAGCAGCGCAAGACACTGGTTTTAGCAAAGGCTTACATTTCCAGCGCAATACCAGCAATCGATTGTGAGGTTAACCAGTGCCCACCTACACCTGACTGACCCAACAGCCTCTTCATGCTCTGAGCTCAGCCTGAAGTCAGCAGACTGAGCACATGGCAACAGCAGGGCTCGGCTCAAGCATTGTACAATGCTATTGTTGGCGCTATTTATGTTCGGACTTGGAAGAGCAACACCTCTTCATTCTTCTAGTGAGACACAGAAAAGTTGACTAAAAAAGTCATAAGGCACCACTGATTCAATATGTTTTGCATTCTTCTTTTTTAACACTTCATAGTGAAATAAATACTTTAATACTGAACATATTGTAATCAGCTATTGATATACGAAGCAATATATTGAATGATAAAATGCTGCACTGTTCTGGAAAATATCTGGGGACTTTCATAGCAAAAGATATAAATATCAAAGTTGCTGTTAGGTGAAAAAATACCTCTTTCTGCATTGTTAAGCTATTTTACATATACGCCAAACATCCATTGTGAAGATGTTTCTATAGTACAAAGTGCTAAAACCCAAGCAGCTCAGATTTCTTCCCTTGTTGACTGAGGGCCTTTTACACAGCATGTTTTAAAGTGAGATTGAAGCTGGTTGGCCAAGTCTTTGGTAGTGGTCCAGAATTTCTGGTCAGAAAACCTTGGTCAAAAGATCAAACATAGGATATTTTGAATGATGCAGAGAGTTGGCAGAACAATGTGCAGCATTTTCATTGACTTACTCGAAGTAAATCAGTCATGCTGGAAGCAGGTAAGTTACAAAAAAGGTATCGTTTCTGGAGGGGTTGATTTTTTTTTTTTGGCTGCATAGCTATTTGGATATTAATAAGGATTTGGCAGGTCAAGGTACTGAAAACATTCTATTCTTAAATTCAAAATGTTGTTCCTTAGAAAGTTATAAGTGCTTCAGTTTAATAACGTGAATACAATAATTTATCCTTTAAATTATTATCCTAAAAATCTTATTTGGACTTCTATTCACATAATAATATCCCAAAGAGATAGGCACTTTAGTGCATATGTTTAAGTGACATCCATAAAATACATATACAAATTCAGTACTGCGCTAGGCTTGATCCCAAGGTGCACCTGTCACATGGAGGTCCCACTAATATCTGTTTAAGAAACTCTTACAGCCACGATCCTGCAATCAGATGTAGATACATCCCTGCGCCTGCGCATTTAATTGCAGGTTCAAGACCATAAATAGTAACTTAAAATAGGTCTTTAGATATAAAAATGTAAAAAACCAGGTACATAATCAAATGCTATCACAGCTAACAAAATTTTGTAAACAAGCACTGAAAAGGCCAAATTAAATCTGATCTGACCAACTCCAGCTGTCTCATCCCCTTCACCGTGACTGTCCGGGCTGTCGGGCAGAAAGGGGATCTGCCCCTCCACACCCACTGACAGAGCAAAAAGCCCTACGCACAAACATTTCAGCGGGGTCCGGACTCTCTTTGGCTACATTCCCTAGATTTTCAAGGACTGACCTCATTGTAGCCGCACAGCATACTTAGGATCATGTCTCCCATGCTAGAGAAACATTTTATTAACCTACATGCCTATTTTTTCTTTTCTTTTTTTTTTTTTTTGAGTAACACCCTGTGAAGCATGGCTGCTGATACAGGCTTGGTAGGGGTCCCGAGGAGTACGCTGATGAAACAGAAACTGTTGAGGAGACAGAGGAGAAATTTTTCAGTGCTAACCTTCAGAAGTCCAATTAACAAAGAGCTATCATTCAGCAATATTTAAAATCCAGAATTATAATCTTCCTCTAATTTCCAAAGGCACTTTGTATGTGTTAAGATCCATTTGTAAAATGCACTCACTCATACAATGAACTCTTTTCTCATACACAAAATTCAAAAGCCATTAAACATATTAACCAATTGTCACAATGTTAGAATACTTTACTCTCTCTTCTACTAATGCAAGCCTTGCAGCTCTCTGTGGAGACTCCTCTCAGCAAAGGTTGAAAGGACAGGCTTTGTGGTGAAGTCAGCCAAATCTTCCCATTTCTCTTGAACCAGGGCAGACAGCAAATTTTGGAGCTGATGCTCCCACTTCGACGGACAAACCCCAGACCTCCTCCGCTACACCAAAGGGCCTTCACTTACGCACATTTTTGACCTCAGCTGCTCTACTGCAACACAAGTCAAACACAATCTCTCTGAGACTTGTGACCCGGGAAGCTTTTTAAGTCAAAACCCATCATTTAATTGTACCAAAGAAACAACTGGAAAGCAGTCTGCTAGCGATGCTTTACAGAAGGAGCTGGCAACAAGTAATTGCAGCACTTGCACCAAGATTACTTTCTGAGGACTCTCGGCATGTAGTCTCAGCTGGAGGGCACTGCAATAACCCAGGACATGGATGACTGTGATTTGGTCCACATCAGAGTAGGAAAGAATTACGTGACTAAAAGCATAACACTATTAAAAAACAAGGAAATAGGGATTAAAAAAAGATACTTTTATGCTTCTGAATTCTTCACTTGTGCTTTTCTTGGGAAGATTCTCCACAGGTTAAAACAAGGCCAGACACACTCCTTCCTTGAGGCAGGATGTGCTATCTATTGCTTAAAATATGAATTGCTTGGCTAAGCTGAACAGGTTTAGGATGAACTCTTGGTCACCATGTAGTAGGTCTATGGCTTGCAGAAGCAGATGGGCCAAGTTGGGCATGCAAAGAAGGATCCAGGGGACTCTTGGCTACATGGTTTTCCCCAGCAACTGTTTTTTAAACAGAAAATAGACTGTGCTTTATCATTCAAATAACGCAGCCACTGTACCCAGCGTGAAACAGCTTTGTTCCAGCTCTCATTAAACTCAAAGCCAGACGTCCCTTGGAGCTCTCGAGACAGGGCTGGATGCGGTAAGCATGATGCACGTGTGTTGTGTATGGTCCACAAAACGCCTTTCAGGACAGCCTGCAGTATAAGCAAATAAAATTTATAGCTTTGAGCAACTATAGTTCGTAAGCTGCATTTATTACTTCTGTAATAGAGACTGAAGTTTGTTCCAGCTGACAAGCCAAAAGTGGAAATAAAGCAAAACAGACAACTTTCCAATGACGTGGTCAGGAGAGCTGACTTGAAGGAAACTTGAAAACAGACATCGCCCGAAGATGGGCCAGAACCCATTTCACCTCGGTATAGGTGGAAGCGGGGGGGCACCTCTTTCTTTTCGGCCAGAGCCACCTAAAAGAGAAAGAACATTTTTTGTGTTACTCCTCCTGGTTTCTTTTAAAGTGGGAGTTTACATCCAAGTCATTAATTCAGTTACTGGTGAAGATCTACTCATTTCGTGCCTAGCCATTTTACTAAAAAATCTTTGTAGAGTTTCTCGTTAGTTTATTAAACAACATCAGAATTTCAAACAGTGTAAAAGAAAGGCTTTAACTAACGCTATCCCCAAACGCTGAGAAAGCATATGTATTTTAGTCCTCTGTCCCTTTCTCACAACAGATTGATAGCTCGTTAGCCTCGCTGTTTTACACGAACACAAACCTTCTCAGTGCTACTCGCAACACATGCAAATGTGAGTGAAGTGGCAAGCTCTAAATACAGTAACAACCCAAAGCTCTTCATGTTTTTTCCCTATACAAAGATTTTCATTGTAAACTCATGCAAGAAAGCATAAAAAAAAGCGCATATATTACTTTGTCTTTCTTTGTGGAGTTATATGTCTAGGATGAAAGCTAACACGGCAAAGTGAAGGGTCAGAGACTAACAGGAATTTCTGCTCCAAACCAAAACCTCATCATTTGGAAACAGGAGAGAGGGAGAAACATCTGAGTGTACAGATGATTACAGCATAACTATGAGCCACTGATGTCACTGGTTGTGAAAGAAGTAAACTGATCCTTGGGTGTATCAGGCAAAACGCCACTAACAAAGATAGGAAACATTTATGCTGCTGTAGACAACATGGTTGAGACCTGAACTGGCACAGCCTGTAACACGGATTGGAAAAGACAAACTCAAATGGAAATGTATACAGAAGGAACCCTGATGATCAGGGAACATACCCTGGAAGCAGAGTCTAGTACATCCTGATTTAATAAGCCCCACAAACAAAAGCTGAGAGGAGGATATGACTATTGTCTTAAAAAATATTAGGGGTTTAACACACCAAGGAGGGAGGATAGCTAAATTCAGGGATGATGTTGGCACAAGAACAAATCAGTTGTGTGTGAACGTAGATGGGAAATGAGGAGGAAATCCTAGGGGATTTTGTGGTTCTGGCTGCCTGCCGCAGAAGGGGGCTGACTATAATGGCAGAGGTGGTCTCCTGCAATACAGGTTCCAACTTAAAAACCAAACAATTCCCCCCCTCAAACACAAGTTTAAAAGGGCTTGCGCCTGTGAACCTGCATTTAGCTTTTTCTGTGTGATGGGGCAGGGTGACCAGGCTGTTGGTCTGAGAAGTTCTGAAACCTCAGCATCGAGTCTCTTCCCCATCCACATTGTTTTTAGGACGATACGCTGAAATTCCAGAAGCAGAGGTGGAACAAACTTACCTCTACTTTCATTTCTTGCTAGTTTACTGGGATAACTTCTGTTCACTGGTACATATGGCTCTGGAGGTGGCAAATCAGATATAGGGTGAAAAGAAAATCTGCTTTCCCACTCATCTGAAAAAAATCCCACGTAATTTATTCATTAGTTTTGTGACACAGCTTCAGGAAAGTCAATTGACATGAACATAATTTTTAATACATTTTATACTGCAAAATGCTTACATAGCTGAGTATTGAACCAGCATCCTATTGTGAAGTTGGGGAAGAAGATGCTTTAGGTCAGTTTGCGAAAGAAAATTCTTATTAACTTTAACCGATCACTCAGCCAATTTAACACAAAATCACAGAAATCAGGAAAACGGCCATAATTCCACTGAAGCAAGTACTATGTTCCCTTTCATGTTTAATAGATCTGCTTTTTTATACACACAGATGCATACACATATATGTGTTACTGGAAATGCATAGTGTCTCCTGCCTCTCAACAGTATTTTTTTCCTGGGTATAGAATTTTCTGATATTCATTCTTCGTTGATGTAGAGAGCTCAAAAGCATCATCAAAAGCATACTGACTTAGAAGTGGTGTTTTTTCTTTCTTAATTTTTATACAGGAAAAAGAAAATCTGAGGCCATTATGATAACATTTGTGACAGAGAAATTCGTATGTAACAAGTGTCAAAAATGGAAAAATACATCAGTTGAAACTGTATCTCTTGAGACTGCAGGGGCCCTACTGATGTGCTCACTGAGTGCACAGAATTCTAAACAATAAAGTAAGCTGATCAGCTTCTTCACTGAAATCACAGGAAACATTTACAGAGCTCTGCTCTGCACTTGAGTTTAGAGGCCCAAGGAAGAAAGTGTGGGATATCTTGAATTTTGTCGTTTCTTCACTTGGTTGCTTCAGGACTTTGCAACCATAACTTTCTTGCAATATTGCCATATTTTATTGCATAACATAATGAACAGCTGAGTAAGTTTTGCCCAGCAGTCGTAGATGTGGTTATTTGCTGGGATCCAGTTTTTCTATGTTTACTCCCAATGGCTGCAATCAGAAACCAGCATGTGAAGGAGCTGCAGGTTCTGAACCCTGCAAATGACTTGTGCAGGAAAAAATGTATTTGTGACCCACCTGCCTTATCTGATCTGTGAAGACGCTTCAAATGTGTGAGTTACAGTTTTATTTTCTGCTTGCTTTTCCTAACCTTATAAATGTCAGAAATACCAATTTTGGCCTCCCATAACTGGCCGAAAGATTTATCCATCCTTTGCAAACAGAAAACAATTAAAAAGAAAAGCATGATCAATCTTTAAAACGCAGCAGTCTTGGACCTCACCTTTTCAATAAACACTAGGAAAAAGAGAGACACGTGACATTTTCAGCAGCGTTCTGACTATCTCTTCCCTCATCTGTTTCTCAGCTTTCAGCTTTTGAGTCATCATCCAACTTGTTCTGACTTCCAAAGAGTCTTAGCGTAGCTATGGTTTGAATTCATATTAGAGTCAGAACAACCCCCTTAGGCTGTATTTCTGTATTGTAGCAAAGCACAGCACGGTCAATAAGTTTGGGTTTTTTCAGGCTATTTTTGAGAGGGTTATTTTGGAGACTGCATTGACAGCTTCGCAGTTCTGCTCTATGTACGGCATATTTACTCCTTATTTGGCAGGGTTAATCGAGACCCAAATGACACCTCTATTGGTCAGAAATCAAAGGTCTGCACTCGCAACAAAGCCTCTATCCCAAAGTTTTTCTGATGTATTACGGCCAAAAGCCCCTACATGGTCTCTCTCAAAGGCAAACGACTGGGAGGACGGCTCACCATCGCCCGGATCCTGGAAGCCGTTTCTGACAGCGGAGGAAGGCGGAGGTGGGGGTGGTGGGGGGGGGGGGGGGGGGGCGGGCGGGCCCGGCCGGGCGGGGGGGAGGGGGGGGGGGGGGTGGGCGCC
>Ga0181612_169178_pt1 | contig 11672 bp, 9 predicted proteins | sample HoacroProtozoa21_FD_119630 | JGI IMG/M metagenome (GOLD analysis project Ga0181612, IMG submission 119630) | Hoatzin crop microbial communities from Cojedes, Venezuel. Combined Assembly of Gp0051906, Gp0051904, Gp0051908 | reverse complement strand
TCTTCAGATTAATTTGTGATAGTTTACAGGTTGCAGCAGACAAGCATCCCTCAGAATATTTAAGGAATTAATGGCTCTACATTATGCAACAAAGTAAGCGTTACTACCTTCAACTTAACAGATGATGAAACTGAAATCTGGAGAAATGAAAATGACTTAACACTTCACACCATGAGTGTCCAAGACAGCCTAGACTGCAGCTGACTTCTGTCTCTTAGATCTTATTCCAGAAGCTTGGCTATGCTCTGCCTTTTATCTTACCATTGTTTCCACCTATACGTGTCTCAACTCACAAGCATCCAGAAATAGTTCAGGGATTAATACTATCTTAAATATTCCATTCACAGCTTCTGCAATGTATGTGATTAACTGAAAAGGCTTTACTAGCCATATATTTTTGTGTCATCTCAGCTCTGTATTGTACTACATTTCCCCAAGTAGAAAAGTTTTCAGCTTATATAGCATATACATGCTTCATTTAACGAACTGCTATTTTCTTATACGTTGTACAGAAAGCTTCATTGTATGGCTTCATTATTCTGTTAGACAGCTAGTTTGATTATTTCTTTTTGTCAGGAAAAGAATGTCTTTCAAAAGGTAATTAAAAACATTGCTTCATGGAGTCCACATTTTTGCAACAACAACAAAAGTCATTCATGCACAACAAAAGATACCTCTAGAGCTCTGTGCAGGGCAGTGGGATTATAAATGAAGAACAGACAGATTGTAAGAGAAGTCTTTGAAACTAGAGAATAGAAACCTAAGCAAGCAGGCTAGCCAAGGAGGCACTGACACGGAGGGAATAACTGGAAGAACAGTACTCCAAAGTAGTGGTATGAAAGAAACGAAAAGAAGTGGATCCTGTTAGCTATACAACACTACAGATATTATAAGCTGCCACTGCAGTGCTCATAGCTAGTTTCTAAAATCCTGGCACTGAAGGCCCCAAACTGCTTTACTTAAAAGGGAAAGAAGCCTGGAAATAGATAAAATGCTGTAACAGTTACTGAAACACCAGTGAACAAGTTCTGTTTGCAAGTGTATGGATAGCCTGGAAATACATCAGGACACACAGTACAACAGTCTGAGAGAACAGTAAAGTTGCAGTGAAAAAAACAGCTTTCATAACTATGTCTGTTATTTTAATCTTGACATTTACAGGAGGAAGTCAGAGTTTTGCCACTTTAAAACTTTTTACCGTATTTTGCGCAAAAGCAGTTCAGGGCCTAAACTGAGCTTTGAAGAGAGCAAGCTATTCCCCCCAAAATGCTTTGGATGTTTTACACTTCATAAGTTTGCCTGAAAGAAATAATGGCTTGATTTCTAGTTATATATGATTAAAGATGAATAAATGTGAAAAATGGACATCCTCAGAAAGCAGCAGAGCTCAGCGATAATTGCTGTCACCCAGGTAGATCTGGCAGTCACAGCCCCAGCAGCCAGCTCAAAGGGCATGTCTGTCCTGAGCAGGCCACAGACATCCAGTCCAGCCCTACCTAAGCTGTTCCAGTGCTGTAACGCATGTGTTCTTGCTAGGGTTTCAGAAGAGTTCACTCAGTCACAAGGAGCTGAATTCATGTTAGCAAGCCTTGCCCAGCACATGACACTTTCCTTCAGCGCCTCTCATCTCTGCTCTCAGGCGCCATCTCTGCAGCCATCCCCCGCGGTCCTCACCCCTGAGGCTGGCAGCACGGGAGGAATAGCCACCCCAACAAAGGGGAATGACAGTGGCAAGACTCATGGTAAACCTGTGCTGCAAAGCACGAGGTAATGCAGAGACACTCAACTATAAATGAGGTAGCTGAAGAAGTACAAAGAGAAGTCAAGACATGACAGCAGAGAGTTCATCTTTGGTTAATTTGCTCTGCCTTCCTGGCAGGCCAGATGTATGCTTATGAATATTAACTCTTCAAACTAGATCAAGAACGTAAACAGAGGGCAGAACATTTTCATGGCCTGCTGTTCTTCTTTCCTTGATCCCAGCATGATACAGTATATACCACAATACGGCTGCACAGTGAAAGAAAGCAAGATAATTTTTATGCACTATATACAACGCGTTCACAATTCTAGTGTGGAGACTGCCTACTTTTTTAATGCATACACATGCTCCTAGAGAGGCAGGCAGTTCTGCAGATAGGTCATGGGAATCAGAAAAACAGAGCTTCATTCCTCACAATAGGAACATTTTGAAAAGTCACTTCATCCTGTTTCCTCCCCCCACTTCTGCCTTACCTCACTATATATGCAATGTTTCTAACCCACTCACTCTTGCTTTGTTCTTCAGAACCTAAATATATAAATGGAAGTTCACCAAATTAAAACTAAAACTAAAGGATGTAGTTCTAACATACCATGCCACCGAGAGCTGAATTTTCTTCAGAACTGGTCTCTGCATGGCAGTTTTGCAGCTTTAGGTCTATACTGGTAAAAAATTGTTACCACATCAATATACTGATGTGAGCGAATACAGAATGACTAGCAAATGTCTTTTCCATACTACGTAACAAATACCCACTAGTCCAGAACCAATGTCTCTTGCTCTATCTACAGTTATTCTCAATAAACCACAACAACCCAGACACCTGCTTGTTATGTTTGTGCAGGTCTAGGTGAATAGGTAAAGAAAACTACATGTTTGGTTCAAATCAGTAAGTAATCCTAGTCCAGAAACCATTTAGCTATGCTAGTGTGCTGCTGTGCTCCGATCCACTTGTGTCCTGCTGGTGGCTTAGGTACAACACCATTATGAAACTGAATGGCTTCCAGTTTAGAACTGGCTTGCATTTGGCCAGCCCAGGAAGAGAGCAGGACTGCCAGCATCCCTGTGGATACACAAAGTCTCAGTCCCAGTTGACTTTTAAGAAAGTATTGGAACTGTGCAAGATGTGAAAGCAGGCAATTGGTTTCAAATGTTTAAGCAGTCCCTGAGTGCAGGACTCTGGGGTATCTATTCCAGAAAGCCTTAAGTGCACCACTAAAAACAAAATGATAGAGTCCTAAACACAACCTGCAGTGGGATATCAATAAGAGGGAAGACATCAGAGGCAGTGCTCTAAATCCTTCACTTCCTTCTACCTTAATACCTATCCTCCTGCCAGAGCAATTCCCCTTTTCCTTTAACCTACACATAAAATGAGCCAATATTACTAAGTTCAGCTACTTAAAAATTAGGTCTGCCAGACTCTTTCCAAAGGGATAGACCAATCCATGAAAAAGCTTTTCACAGAAAGTCAAAACCCTAGGATGGCCTATACTGATGCTGACGTCTGTGCAAAGAAAACACAACACTTGCAGGTGGAAGCCTCCACAGTTGGTAGGCGTGGAGACTGCACAGCAGCAGATTTCATGTGCCTGCTTGAAGCTTGGTACTTTTAATGAGGAAAATAAAAAAGTCACACCCAAAGATATCAAGCAATTATTTAGTTTTCTGAAATAAAGGAAGTGGCCCAGCAGTGGGTGAAGGCTTTTGAAAGCTGTCAAATTGCTGATACTTTTGTGGAGAGTGGGGGATGAACCCGAAATAATGACCTAATGGAAAAAACAGCGCTTGTCCTGCAAGCTTTTCTTTTTTTTTTTCTAAATGGGAGCAAAGGGGGTTTTCCGTTTTTGGTTGTTGGTTTGGTGTTTTTTTTTGGAGGGGGCGGCACTGGGCGGCGGGTTGTTGTTGTTTTCTGGTGTTTTTTAATTGGGTTGCCTTGGGTGTTTTTTGTTTTGTTGTTGGGGTTTCTTTGCATAAACAGGCATTCATGCTTGTATCAGGTATGTTAGCATAAGATTTTTGATTGGGAAGTCAGCCTAGATATTAGAAGGTGTTATGTTATCAATCTTACTAAAGATTTTAAGCAGCAACTAAAGATTTTAACAAAGCTAGCTATTCCATGTAGGTAAAGTTGAAAGACTAATAAACAGTGCACAAAAACGTGATGAATTTAATGGGATGTTTCAGCACTGCAAATGTTTACAAGAACACATCAAACTTCAAGTCTGGTGTTTATTGACACCATATATTGGTATGTATGGGTACATCCACAAATACCATTACTCATCTATTTCTTACCAGGATAACCAGCTGGATACATGTTTTTCATCTGGAGGATTTACATAGTGAAAAGGCCTTTGTGTAGGCTCTAGATATTTCTGACTTTTTTTTCTTTTAATGTCATTTGATGTGCTTAAAAGTGGCGTGGTAATTACAGGAAATTAGAGATGTTTTATAGGAAGTCTTCACTTGTGGTGGAAGTCAGACAACCTTAAAATTTCTCCTGCTAGGTCTTCAAAATCACTAAGTACAACAGGCTCTTAGAGAATAATAACAATAATAATAGTAACAACAAAACAAGTCCCGAAGCCCACCGAACACTTACTAATAAGCACCTGAAAACTGTTCTTGCTGTAAAACCAAAGCCTACATCACCCTTTTTGAATGTTGCTCCTCCATTAACAAACTCCTCCTTGGAGGCAGAGTAATCTACACAGCAAAGAAAGTATAATGGTTCTGTCACCCAGACAGAAGAATCAATCTCTGTGCCAAACTACATCATGAAAACCAGATCTGTGAGGTTGAGTACTTTATACCACACTGTGGACTGTTAATTGCTTTAAGAGTACTACAAAGGAGTTAAAACTCATAACTTCTTTGAGGATCTTCTGTTTAGTAAAAGTATGTAGAGAGGAACTGGCTTGAGCTATACTACTGTGTGTGGACAGAGAAAATAACTATTACTTGAAATAAAATACTGCTACCCCTCTTTCTGTCTTCCAGCCCTCTCTGTTAGCTAACACATCAACTGACTTTGGAGGTGGCTAAGAGCAGACAGTAACCTGCCCTTTCTGGAGAAAAGAGAGCAGTGGGAAGTCTTACAAAGACTTATAAAATGGAAAGTAGGACAGCAGATTAGAGAAAAAAAAAAGGACAGAAAAAGCAAGAGATCTTGTTCTTTTCCTCTACAGTACAGCATCCATTTGTTTTCTTATAACATCCAACAGCTAGCAGCCAGATTTATTCAGTACTGCCTCTCTCCAGAGACTTTGAAGGACACAAGAACTAATGCTTAGGCTTCAAATGCTCCTCTTAGCCGGTTACCAACTAAATGCAGATCATTTTCTTGCTTACATCAGTATAAACCTGGAGTTACTATAGTGACATGATGACAGAAGCGTATATAAATTCATTGTATGTGAAAAGAGGTTTCAGCCTTGCATATAATTTATTGCTATTTCAGAATATATGTTTCGAGCCACTTTTCAGGGTGAATATTAGAGAAAAACCTTTGTGTCTGCCATGAACTATCCCAAAATACATTAACTAGCTAAACTGATGGAAGGTACACATATATAAAATGCTGCATGTTCTCTTCAGGAAAATATTTTCTTAAACATAGCTCCATTTTTGTCTTTAGATAAAGTATTATTTCAAAATTAATTGCTCTTGTTGCTGCTCACATTATCTGTCACACCTAGCATGTTTTACAAGATCAACCTCTTGGGCTCTACCTTTCTCTTATAAAATTAAAAAAAGCCAAGCAAAAAATTCACCTGTAGTGGGGTAATTAGGCAGACAATTTAAAATTTTGAAGGCTCTTTAAGAAGCAGTTTTTATAAAATAAATAAATCTATTTTACAAAATTAATATAAAATAAGTAATTTCCCAACTGTGGAGATTAATTTACAATGTTTAGATCTTTTTTAGATCTTTTTGCTAACCCCGCTGCAGTAAAAATCAAAATTTAAGGAAGTGTAAGCAGATTCTGAGATCAGGGAGTGGCTAAAATGGATGAGAAGATTTTTTCTTGAAGGACTTCAACACAGAAAAAAAAAGTAGTGCATTGTGAGATGAAACCAAAGATTGCATTGAACAGGTTTACATAAGAGATCTAAATGTATTCTTTTTCAAATACAATTACAATTTTTTTTAAATGGTTTGTAAAACTCTCACATATGACCATGCGGACGACATTTTAGCCTCATACATTATGCACCAATCTTCCTGATCTAGGTTCTGACACCATTGCATACAATTGTATTCTAGTTTCTGAACAAATGTTATTTCTCCACTTTGCAAAGCTTTTCATTTGTTTAACTTCTACAGTGGACATTACGGGATCAAAATGAGAGAAAGAAATATCAATTTCTACCTACCTTTGACAAAGGCATCCTGTCTCAGAAATACAGCGCCAAATGCTACGAGTTTAAGCCACAAAAACATGGTTATTTCTGGAAATCAGGTGTATCCTTATGAAACAGCATGTGTCTCTCTGTGGAAAGCAAAATAAGTGTTATCTGTTTGCAAAAGAATTTCTCAGCAAAACTTGAACCAAAAAGGAGAATAACTAGGCACATGCACTGCACTGCCTGCTTATCTGTGAAGGAGTTGCTTCCTCTGTTACCCCAAACTAACCACTCGCAAACTCACTATGCAGTTTAGTGATGTCAGAGAAAATTACTTCTGCAAAAAAAATTCTTTCAGTTTCCAGGAAGTCAAGAGGGTTTTACTTAAGTTGCTGCAGTAAAGCTCAGCTTCCTTAATTCAAACGAAATAGATTATTTTCAGCCATTTCTTTCTACCGAGGAACTAAACAAGACTTAACTTTTCAAAGGACTGGATTTAACAAACAGTCATTCTTTGTCTTCGTATTCACTTTTCCATTGCATACATTCACTGAATCTCTTCTATGTTACAGATGCTTCTTGAGATTTCTGTTGAGAGAAGGAGAAACCCAGACCATCAGTCAACAAAACTCTTACACTGGCAACAAGGCCTTGATAAAAATATGCATTCTCACATGAAGTGACTTCTGATTAAGTCCCCTTTAAACATGGGATATATTTAATCTTTTCTCAAGGATGCAATTCTAGGTATGACAGTAATACACAACAAATTGATAGAGGCAGTCTAATTCTGTTATCTGTAAAGTTCAGTTCTTATTTAGATAGCTCCGTGCAATTCTTTACCACGATAGCGCCAGAGGATTGTGGTCCCTTTCCTTGAGCAGATGCAAGTTACGCCAAAGATATTTTCTGTCTATGTATGCATTGAGATAGTAATCAACAACTTGATAACAAACATCCATTAGACAGTAGATTAAGAGAGGAATAAATGTTGGGATTGCTTCTTTTATTTGAGGTTTCAAAGGTTTTAGAAGAACCAGCAGAATACTGTCACAAGACAGATAAAGAAGGTAAGAAAATATATTTGTGTTTATTCCTCATAAGTCTTTCAGAGACTTCTTAAACAACACACAGGAAAAAGATGCACAAACTCACATAATAATTCACAGATTACATGAGTGAATCAAATCCTCATAAGGTTAAATCCAGCTTCTACATGTCCGGCTTTGAGTCAAGTCTTACAACTAAGGCCAAAATCTTAGCTTCAATTAAACAGTATGTCTCTGTATGAACTGGCTGAAATAATAACTCTATTGTAAATGTGGTCAGAACAAAACTGACATAGTAATATCGCTCTGGCATTCCAGAGACTCCAACTTTGAACTTCATCATCCCGGAGCTGTTGCAAATTGCACTATAGCCATATATTGTCTGCAGCACTGACATCTTGGCCCCTGTTATCCTAGACAAAACCAGGTTAACAGAAGGGCTGAAGTGTGCCATCTGATGAACAGAGTACACAATATCCTATGGAGAATTTCATGTCAAGAAGCAGGGTCCATTTCTACCTGACCTTCCCCAGCAGCTTTATACAACCTCCACTTAACTTTTCAAGCTACGTCCCCAAGACAAATTCCTGCACAGTGGACTTTTTCTGGTTATGTGGTATTTACATAGCCTCCACAGTGCTTAAGTATTGCAACATATCATATATCTTATTCAGTGATAACATCACTAAATCTAGCCATCATACCATACAGGTATAATATTATTACACTCATTCAACAGCTGAGAAACCATAAATCATCAACTGTTAAAATTACTGACCAAAGTTATAAATGAAATTCATGGAGAATTCAGAGACTCAAATCATATATCATAAATCTCAGTGAAGTGCTAAGAAGAAAAATCTCTCTTTCCAAGAGCAGATCCTTCAGTCAGCAATTTATTTCAGTGCCCGTTTTCTAGCAAGGAACCATTGCCCTGTAACTGAGAGAGAACAAACACTTTCACAGAAATTACAGTGTCTTTGATTTTAGATTAGTCTCAGATGTTTTAATATTCCATCTGCTTGCAGTGCATTTGAAATACAAATCTTGGTAGTCTGTCGATTTGACATTTGTCTATATGGACAACTGAGGAAGAAATAAAGGATATCGTGGTACTGAAACACTCGCTTTTCAAAGACTATAGTTAAGAAGCCAATATTTTTACTGAGAGCTACCATGTACATTTTACTAAGTCCTCAAAACAGCTGCAGACCTGGCCTAAGAAGGAGGAAGGAAGCGTGTGACGAGAAGCATTCTCTCTCAAGATCCCTCCCCTCATAACAAGCCTTTGAAAGCAGGCAATTATCAACTACATACACAAAGCTGGAAGTTACACAAAAGTTCAGATTTAAGCAAAAAATGTAGTCTGCCAAAGGGAATCAGTATATTCGGCTAGCATTTTCATTAGCCAGAAAAACCTAAATGGCGCTGGATATAAAGTTGTGTATTAGAGGACTTCAGAACTGACCGAGCAATCTCAGCTCTACTGATTAACAAATAAGGACAGTGCAGTTCCTTTCAGCCACAAGGAAGGTCAGGATATGGTTGTTGTAGACTTGCTGAGTGGAAAACAGGGTCCATAAAAGCAGTTGCTCCAGAAAAAGAAAGAGAAAAAGATGGTGTGAAGGTGAAATTCCTATAGCCTAGGGCTGGCTGATGGCCAGGATATAAGCTCTTCTGTTTCACTCTTGTGTCAAGCAAAGATTGCTTGAGTTTGCTAGCTAAGATCATTGCATTGTGAGCAAGCCAAAGAACAAAGTATGGAAATTTCAGTTCTAATGTGGTTCAGACCCGTGCTGAAAGCGATAGTATAAAGATGCTATAGTGGGATTTTACACTTATCATCTTAGACTGAGCTCCATATCACATAGGTTCAGTCTGAAGCTTTCTGTAAATTAATATGTAAAGGCTACATAGAGTTACTTATTCTCCATACATATGATTTCCTGTTTCTGGCTCAGCCAGCATTAAACATAAATGTGTTTAAGGCTATTAGAACACAAGAAGTCTTCTACCAAACATAAACTGCAGTTTTCTTCCCAAAGATACATCAAAACCCCATTTTGGGGGGAGTGAGAGAGGGTTCATTTACTCTACCTGAAGATTAAGTAATGGGATATTAAAATAACACCTTTCTCAGGAAACAGCCTTAATTTTTAATTAGCCAAATCATTATGTCAGGATGTAACTATAGCGGTATACTTCCCCTGCACTGGAAAGAATCAATGGCAGGACCATCAGTTTGTACTATTAAGGATTCCTAAAATGACATTAAAAAATATGTAGATGCTGAAGCTTCCCATCTCTTTGGAAACCTCTCTCTTTCTTAAGTTATGAAAAGAGCCAAAACACCCAAAATAAAGAAACAACAACAACAACCCTGTAAGAAGCAAAACTTTCCTTGTCTGATTCACCTATTCTGCAATAAAGTAGATCTGTTAAATTACTATAAATGTCTTCACATTCTGTGCAGTTCAAAGGGCAATTGTATCACAACCACAAGAAAATTCTAAGAATATGAAGTGCCAATAACAATCAGTTTTCCTTTCAGTTTACATCTGAAGACTTTGGAAAAAAAATCACAAATACACACCTACTGCTTCATACCAAAAATGTATAGAATAGAGCCCTTGCAATATAGAAAAAAGAAAGGGAATTCAAAGTAGAAAGAATTAAAGCAATATGTCCTTGCTCCAGATGAGTTGCAAATAGTTATGAAGCAATTCATGAAAATTTACATGAAAAAGCATTGAAATCACAATGATAAAATAATTAGATTAATTCTGTACTAATTAAAGTGTTTTATGACAAATGTTTCTTATATAATGCTAATTATGCCATTTGAAAATGTTTCTATGCTGAAGCTACCATATATTTGTAGATAAATTAACCATCCCAGATCTGGTCTAAACCTTTCTAAAAAAACCAAAAAATTAAAAAGGCAAACAACAAATGAAACAAACTCATAAGAAATAACAAACATAAAACAAGTTGCATTTCAGAACTAGCTAAATAGTCTACAGAAATAAATGCAGGCTATATTCAGCTTCAACAGCTAAAATACACCACAACTGGGTTGACTGACAATCACAAAAAAAAAAAAATTTGGCTCTACTGTGAGAGTGAAATAAAGTTTCGAAGAAACATACCACTAGATCCTGTATATTCAGATACTCAATCCATGCAATGGATTTCTGAAATAGATGATGTAAGGAGGGAGAAAAATCAAATTATTCTCTGGAAAGATACAATGAAAATTCCCACTGTTTTTGATTTGCACTGATTTATACCTGACCCAGATGTCCCACATCAGAATAATGATTGCTGAATAAGCAGATGATGATAAAGATATCATTAACCCTCACTCCCAATTTTCTCTCTTTCCCACCGCGGTAGTCCTTGGCTAGGTCTAATAAATGCTCTGAGCATTTGATATGAGCCCATGAACCAAGAGTTCCCCTCTGGCACAGAAGTATTTCCCTTCTAATCACACATCCGCTGTTCCTGGCAGACTGACTTGAGTTAGATGGAAAGAAGAGTCCCAGCACAGATCGACCTTTCAGTGCCAGCCCTAAACTGTTTCCCTAAATGGAAGAAGGGGGAGGGCAACTGTTCCTGCTCCCAGGGCTGAGTCTTAGCCCTAGGCCTAGTCAGTTGGCCCTCTGGTTAATCCAAAAGGGAGGTCTGGTTCTCTCACCGCTAAGAAGACTGCAGCATTGGAGCAAGGAGTTGTGATCTTCAGCACACTACCACACGCCTATCCTCCTGCACAATCTTTCATAACATATCAGGCAAGAATGCTGTAGTTACTCAATGACTGATCCTAATAGTGCAAAAGCTCTGCCCAGACAGTCTCAGAGCTTGCTGAGAGAGACCAGGACCTCAAATACCTTCCACAGTCACTGCCGACTTCCTTTCTACCACGAGGTGTTTCTGTAGCTCCATTTTGCAAAATGTGCTGCAGAAAGGCAGCAAATCACAGAGCACACTGGGCATGATGTGCTCCTCAAACACTACTACACAGAGCATATCACATTTTTTGCTTCTGAAGTCATCATTACTTAGTGGTGGTCCTGCTTGGCCACGTCTTATCACATTGAGTAGGCAAAAGCAAGGCAGAGGAAGAGAAAATTCAGCTGAATATGCTTGATTCTGTGGTTAAGTAGACTTCCTTTCCCAGAGTATTTCAGCAACTTTCAAACAAAACCAAATGGACAGCCTAGGTTGTATCTGCTCATGCAGAAGCTTACAGTGAAAGAAGTCACTCATGAAGGCAATTGTAGTCAAGTGGGAAACCTGCAAAAAGGGGCCACAGCATTTTCAAATACATCTAAGAAAGACAAAGCATGAGCAACAACAGGAGTAAAAAGGTAGGCCAGATCACAGAATGTTAGAGGTTGGAAGGGACCTCTGTGGGTCATCTAGTCCAAGCCCCCTTCCAAAGCAGGGTCACCTACAGCAGGCTGCACAGGACCACGCCCAGGCAGGTCTTGAATATCTCCAGAGAAGGAG
>Ga0181612_151927_pt1 | contig 11672 bp, 8 predicted proteins | sample HoacroProtozoa21_FD_119630 | JGI IMG/M metagenome (GOLD analysis project Ga0181612, IMG submission 119630) | Hoatzin crop microbial communities from Cojedes, Venezuel. Combined Assembly of Gp0051906, Gp0051904, Gp0051908 | reverse complement strand
GACCCCCCCCCCGCCTCCGCCCCCTCCTCCTCCTCCCCCGGTGGACTCAGCCCTGCGAGTCGCTGGGCCCTGCCCAGAGCGGCTTCCAGGAGCGCGGGTCCCGGCGGTGGCTGATGCATCGCAGGAGTCACTCTTTGTGACTCGTAATGAAGTGTGAGTCAGCACCGCCGCTCTAAACTGTGTCCTGCGGAGGCTTAAATATAGAAACCCTGGCCCGGGATGGAAACAAGGATAGTCAGATGGTTGTGAATGAAGTAGAAGCAAACTCAAGCTAAGACTTGCCAAGCGTGAACTTTTTTACAGTGGGATTTTTTTTTTTCTTTTGAACAAAGTTAACATTTTTCCCTTTTGTGATCTCAGCTGATAGGAGGCAAAAACAAAAAAAAATCCACAAGCAGGGTACCCTAACTATACTGTGCTCTCCCTTTTCTTTTTACATTTCAAAGCTTTTCTTTCAATGAACACTATATTTTCCATGCGCAGAACTGGCACACCTGGAAGAGCACTAGGACTTGAAGAGAAGACCTCAGAAAGTCCCCCCAAAACCAGAGGTGCGGGGCAAAAGGGCTACAGGAACATGGAAATTAAGCGCCAGGGATGCAGGGAGACAGAGCCTTGAGATAAACCTCTGCATCACTCACGCACATCCATTAATGGTGAATGACGTGGGGAAAAGGGTTGGGGTTGTGTTGGTTGTTTTTCAACAGATAACCTGCAGATTATACAGATAAAAAATACAGCAAAACATTCTGAGGCATCCTCACTTTGGAGGGGGCACAGCAGTGAAAGCAGTGGGTGTTCAGCCGCCCTCGGGCTCAGCCCCACGGTGCCATGCTCTGGTGCGCCGGGCAGACACAGCCAGGGCCCCCGGAGCTCAGGTGTGTATCAGTTTCTCGTATCCGTACACTTCAGAGGGATCTGAGTGCTAGATGCCTTTGGAAACCTCAACAGCAGGTCCAGGTTTCCATCTTCTTACCGTAGATGCAAAAATAATGCGCTCGCACAGATTTGTAGAGGTAATACCAAAAGGACATCCAGCGCGGGGGTAACGCCTTGCACAGTCACTCCGTAGGAGCTGGGGGGATCCTGGGCAGCACAAGTTGCGGCAGTCTGGAGCTATGAAAGTGGGGATGATCCAGAGCTTAGATCCAGAGGCTCACTCCTGGCAAGAGTCCTTCCACAAGCACCCGCCCTGCACACACCCCATCACCCCGCACACCTCCATCTCCTCCTCACCCCAGAACCCCCGCACCGCAGAGCCTGTAAGGGACGCCACTTGCTGTTGTCCCTGCTGTGACACCGAAGCAGGCAGCCATGCAGAACAGAGCACCAGCGGGCTCACTCCATGCCCTCCGCAGGGCCTCCATCGCCTGCTGACCCCCACCAGCCCTGGCCCAGGCCCTGGTCCCAGCACCCAGACCAGCAACCCATCGCACACCCTCCCCTGGGGAGCGACCCTGAAGACCAGCCCCATCGCTGATGCATTGCCCGGAAAGGAATGCTGTCTGGGGGGTAGGCAAGCTGGGAAGACCCTGACAGGAAAACCTCGCCCTTCCAAAAGGGACCTAGCAGAGATGCAGTCACACCGGTGCGCAGTGACAGCATCACCCAGGAGACAGAAACGCACCAAGCTGCATTTTCGGAGGGGTGTACTACAGGCGGGCAGATGGGGGTGTGTATCACTGCAGGTGCACAGAGAAAGGGCGATGGGAAATCCACAGCGCGTATGATCTCGAGGAGTGATCTGGCTTGGCTCCCCATCCCAGCACAGCTATGCTACAGCCAGATCTGACGGATGTCTAATGCACCCTCAGAAACCTGCTGTGCTGGAGCGGAGACCCACAGCCTTCCCAGGCAACCTGCTCCCACGCCTCACCATCCGAAAGCTTCTCTTTCTATCTGACCTTGCTACTGCATCTCAAGGCCCGCACTCTTTCCTACCTGAAATGAGCACAAAGAACACATTTCCCTTTCTCTCTTCCCCTTAAGGACCATCCCTTCGTGCCCACTACAACCCCTTCTTCTGGCTGAGCAGCCCAATCCATCCCTCTTTCTTCTCAGGTTGCACTTTCCAGGTTGCCAGACTGGAAATACGGTTGTCTCCTGGACCATCCCCAGACATCTCACAGCTTTCTGGTTGCATGGCGCCCACGAGTGGAGACTGCTCCAGCTGAGATCTTCCCAGAGCCTAGGAGAACGGGATTACTCCACGTTCCTTGGAGTCTCTGCTCCAGCTTGCACATCTCACCGTGTCGCATGTCTCGGTATGAATGCTGGCCTTTTCCACAGCATACCCAGTCACCTCACATTTAGTCAGTGGTCCTCTGTACCCTCTCTGAGAAGCGGTTCCCTGGCTACTGTTCCAGACCATCCCCTCTGCTCCTCTGGCTTCTCAGCCCACGTCCATGCCATGGACTGCCTCCAGGTAGAGGTAACTTGCACCTCTTGAATTCTCTCCTGGTTTTTTTTACATCCCTCTCCTCTGTTTTGTCAAGGTCATTTTGAATTTAATCCTCTTCTCTGCCTTCATGTCATCTGCAGATTTAACAGACAGGTCTGCTACTTAATCGGTCCCAGCACTAACGATGGCACTGAGCAGAGCACAGGGCACACTCCGGCGCCATCCCACACAACACTGATTCTCCTGGCAGTGCATCATCCTTAACTGGTCTCATGGTACACTACCCAATGGGCTTTGAAACCATATACCATATAGGAGATTCATCTAAGTCATATGACCAATATTTGTAATATTCCCACAGCTGTTTTGAATGTATTTTGCTAAAGTTGCAGATCACTTTCTTATTTATCAGCAACAAAAAAGAGAAAGGAAGAAGACAGCTTCAAATCTGTTAAATCTGTGGTATTCTCTGCATTACCTCATGCCAACTCCAATGCCTGTCCAAGGAATTGCCACCCACAGAGAAGCCCATGGGAAACACCTGGGAAATCACCAGGCCACCCCGCCCCTAGCAGACTTGTATCCGAGCCTTGTAGATGCAGCAAGTTCAAATGTCCGGGGGCAGTGACTGACCTCGGTGTGCAGGCAGGGATGATAGCTCAGTCTTTACCCCAAAACCCTCTGTGAACCACAATCCTCTTACCTCCCACTCCTCTCCCTCCCACCACCAGTCTGTGACAGCTAAGACAAATTTTTAAAAACTCAGCTCTGCCATTGTCTATACTTCCACTTGACAGCACCGTTCATGGATTCTTCAGGCCAGAGGGGACTGTTACATTCACCTCGTTTGACCTTCTTAAGCAATCCAGGCTCTTGTATTTCACTTGGAGATTTCCGGGAGCAAATCAAGCGATAAACACTTGCACATACCTCAAAATTTAGCTACGGCAATGAATCCCTGACTACCTGACAAGTTTGCTTTTCTGTTGCTTGGAGAAAGTAGTTTGAAAAATCTAGTATGAGAAGCAAGCTCCATTTTTCAATTTAAAGTCTGCTGGAATACAGAGGTTTCCAGTGGCTACAAGACGGCATAAATTCATTCTCCAGGCATCTTGCTTCCATGGAACAAACTGCTTCCCATTTAAGACCCATCTAAGAAAGTAAAACTTGGCAGTCCTATGAGTCCACTAATAGAAAAGAATAAGTAAAAGGACAGCTTGTGGTTAGTTGTAGGTAGTTAGTTAGCACACTAACTCAAAAGAAAATTAGCTTAGATGAGCTATCAAGAATTCTGCTTCACTGTTGTGCCTGAAATCAAATATGCTGTCTCTGAAATCAGAGACAGTATCTTGTATATCGTTCATCTTCCATTCTCTAAAACCACCAGCCATCCTCTGTGTACATGGGGATCACACCAGGCTGCAGATGCTTCAGTTTTACCTCCCTGGCTTTTTTTTTTCCTTTGGAAGGATGGTAGTGGGAAACAGAAGAGGAAATCTGAATTGCATTTCTCAGAAAGCACCAGCCATAAATTAATTCAACAGCTATGTATTTGATTTGTGCTGTTCTGAAGGAAAAGCACATCCTTCCCAGGCTTTGCTCCACAGGCTTCAAAGACTGTACATATCAGTACAGAGGCTTATTGATTATGCCAAGACAAAATCAAGAACTGAGAATAGTAACAAAAAAGATGACCACCACAAAATCCCAACCAAAGATTGAGCCTAACCTTGATCCTGCCCCAGTAAAGCCACTGAGCACCTGCCGAAGAGCTTTGATGGGCATCAGACCAACCCCACAGAGAACACCTAGTCCACCAGCTACATGCCTTTTCTTGAGCCCTTCCACCTAGGGAGCAGAGCTGTTACAGACCTGGGGAGGCTAACAAGCCCAAAGGTATGCAAAAACAGGCAACAAAATCTCGTGTAGACAACCTTCTCAACTAAGCATTTTGAGACTAATAGCCAATTATTCCTTACAACGTCCCCCTGATGTTGCTGCCTTAAGGACAGATATTGGAAAAGACTTGAGCAGAACTTCTTTTGATGCCACAAAAGGCAATTTTAGGCAGAGAGTCATCGCAAGGCTCAGCAGTCATGGACTCTTGTCCTGTCTTAGGCTGCCAAAACAATGTTCCCCTGGATGACAGAAAACATTATGACTCTGAGACGCCTTCCTGTCCCATCTCCCTTCTCATAGCTTTGAACAAACTTTGTTTGAGGAACAATTATTTAGACTCCCAATCAGAAGTGAACGAAAGCTAAGACTGTTTTAAAGACCTGTCTTGCTTTGAGCCAAATACATATTTCCTTTACAATCAGTCTCTCTTTGCATCAGTTTGAATCTTTTTTTAGGATCAGCTGGAACACCTTTCCTCTTCTCCACTGTAATTCTGAAAGCAATGTAAAGTGCAAATAGCCACTGAGATGCAGCGCATGCTCAACATAGACACAGTTCCGTGTGGTCTTCCTATCCCACGCTGACAGCTGAGGCTTTGGTAGAACCTGATGCAGCACCGTGATTCACCCAGCCTGTAATGGTTTAATTGGGATCACAGCAGTATTCTCACTATGCACAGCAGCGTCTTTTGGAGACTTCACAGTGTATGCCACCACTATGTAATAACACTATGTATTGTGAATTATGGCGTTGCTGGAATCAATGGCATTTTGCATACTAATTGCAAACACACCCAAAAAGACAAAGGAATTTATTGGCTTAATTAGTGCTTCAGCTCTAATAACGTTCAAGCTTCATTCTCACACAAATTGATAAATGGCAGCAGTGTTACTCCTTGAGGATGCTTTGCCTTTTGAGAGGGGCTGCTGAAGTTTACGATTCAAGCTCTCTCAGCTGCTGCGATGCACTCAGCAGGGTCTTGGAGGAGTTGAGCTTCAGAGATATTTGACATCTCTCTTTCCTAAACAGGTTGCTAGATGCTGGCAAACGGAGCTACTCCACCCTCTTTACAGATGCTAATGGCGTTTTCCCCAAAAGGTATTTATATAGCGACACTTACTGGGGAGGACACAAAACTGGAGCTGGACCATTTGCATCTCTGGGGTACAAAGACTGAGATTCATTATAGTACATCCCCATAACAGGAACCAGGTGCCACACTGGCAGTGTGAGGGTAGCTACATGTAATGTATTTCAAGATTGATTCTGACTCCATGGATGCTGAGAAAAACTAAGTTTGAGAAGAATTAGATCAGTGTACCTGGAAGCAGACTTTGGCCCTTGGGCTCCCATCTCCCAGGAAGCACAGCTCCATGAAAAACAAGGTGCCAAGAGAAGGAGAAGCAAACGTCAACAATTCAACTCTATAGCAAAACAAAACAGAGAGAAACCCACCTGGATCTGATCTCCATCACCTCACGCATTCACACGCTGCAGCACAGCACGGCTGATGCGAAGTTTCGGGAACAGCATTACAATAATGAGGGAAGAGCAAGACACTACCTGAAAAGCAGCTTCCTCCCCAAGGACTGAAAACATTTTCTGCATTATCATACCATCAAAATTGCATCTTAAAACTAAGATCGGACAACGGATCATTGCTCATAAAGCCTGTGCAGAGGACAGCTCACATCTTCAAGCAAGCTACTCTCCCGGGCATGTTTTCCCCCCATTCTCAGCAGCAGATCTCTCCTCTTTGCGATGGGGATCACATCACAACACTTAAGCAACAAGCAATTTGTTGACAAAGAGAAATGGCACCAAGAAAACATTTCAGCTGCATTCAAGACTTGGGTTGGATATTTTTGTTTGTTGAGTTTTCTAGACATGATCTGGCAGCTGCAACAAAAAGAAGAGCCAGGATCATGTGAATGTCCTGCAGCACGGCCAAAGGCTGCAGGCAAGCCACGCTTTCCATGTCACCGCGCTCACAGCGCACTGGAGGAAATAATCCTGCATTAATAGGGCAGCAGATCACAGGGATCAAACAGGCCTTTTCTGTTTCTACCCTAGCTCACACCAAAAAAAACAAAATAGGAGCAAATGCAACAGAGAGAGGGAGACGCCATCAGCCCCCTGTGAAGAAAATCTACTCCCATTTTTTGGAATACAGAGCTGTGCCACACAGGGTAACGGTTAATTCAGGCTATTTTATAATTGGAAGAACCCAAAGAAGATGGGCATGTAGGGCTTTCTCTACAAGGAAGCAGGGCCATAACTCACAGCTCCTTCAGAATTGCGCTCTGCAAAACCCCGAGAGCAAGATCCTACGGAGCACTCTGCAGCGGGGGCCGGGACGCAGCAGTGGCTCAGCACCGTTCAGGCTGCGACCTGAAACCACCCGCTCTCAGGGCTTCAGCCTGAAACACAGGGGGAAAGCGGGGCAATTCCCATGTATGTTCAAGCCTAGGACATCAAATCATGCTGCAGCCTCAGCTTCTTGCCCACCCAGGAGATAACGCCTCCGTCCCCCACGCTATTCCAGGGAACAGGCATCGGCCTCTACTGGCCTCTTCAGAACTCACCGTTAAGGCCAGTAACAAACTGGTCCTAAATTGAGAGGAATCAGAAGGAGCTCAGCACCCTGCTTTAACCCCCCACGCAGCCTTCAGAAATGAAGCTCACTCAAGGGCAAGTGGGCTCAAGCAACAGCGAAGCATCTCCCCCACTTCTGCTGTGGCACCTGCTTTGTGACCAAGGGATTAACTTCTGAACTGGCACGGGCTTGGTCTAGAGAAACGGGCCCCCACTTGCATGTTATCCACAGCTTATAGTCGAGCTGAAGCTCTTTCTGCCATTAGATGTGAGACGAGCTGAGAGCAGGCTCTCACCCGTAAGTGCCAGGGTGTCCATACCGTAACAGTTTACCTCTCTCATCTGTAATGAATCTTCCAAGTCTCTGCATGATGCATTCACAGTGAAAAGGACCAAACTCCTTGCAGTCTCAAAGTCAGTGAAGATTCAGTTAGTCTTCATTTCATTCTGACAGGCTTCTTTATCCCTGAGACAATACTAAGACACAGGATCTTAGTAGGAGTTTTTCCCAGAGTTCAGTCCAACCACAACAAGGAAAAAAAATGTCATCTTACAAAAAAAGGATATTTAACGCACACAGATTTAAACTAGATTTATATGCCATTTTGCCTCTATCTGCCACAGACCCCTTTAATATAATTAGTCTGTGGCATAAACAGAAAAAGACTACATGAGCATCCACCAAACCCATCCTCCCTACTTTGTGAGTTCACAGATTGAACCCGTCCAGGCACCATAACCCACTGAAGGAGCCAAGCAAGGAGATAAGCGAGCATTAAATCACCAACACAAATGCCCAGAGTGAGTTTCCAAAGCAGCAAGCTGAAGACCAAAGCGTGGTTCAACGCACGTGTGTAAAACCATGAGGCACAAAAGCAGCACTTGGCTTTTCTAACAGCAAAAGAGAACCAGGAGAGCCCTGACGTGGGGCTGTCCAGCCCTGCTGCGGGCCAGCACGGCCCCACCAACCCAGCCCCTACTCCACGAGGCGATGGGCATCAAGGAGAAAATCTGCAAGCCCAGATCCTGGAAAACACAAAGGCACCAGACTTTGGACAGGACACCAGACACCCAGCCGCTCTTGCAGCACAGGCTCCTCAGAAAACTCTTTCTGGCAAAAACTTCGCCCCAGCAGCTACCCTGCTTCACTCAAGCCAAAGCAGGGTTTCCTCACCCATCTCCCTAGAGACTTGCCAGGAGCTCCCCAAGACAATGAAGGTCAAAACAGAAGAAAACAAGCGCCCAGCCACGAGCCCGCTGGCTTGCGGGAGAGCGGAGTAACCCGAATGCCTTCCTCTGGGGAACGGCCGCAGGCGAGGGTTGGCTGGCAGCCCTCTCAGGGCTCTCAGCAGCATCCCCATTTCCCCCTCCACAGTTTTTTGTGTGGTTGGCTGCCTCCATGCTCCCCTCTTTTCCAGGGATCCCTTCCATAGCCAGCGCTGCCCAGGCACGGTACAAGGGTCAAGGATACACCTCACCAACACAAAGATCAGGGATTTGTCAGTGCGGTATCTAAGTTGCTTGGAGAGCATGAACACCTGTCTATTTTTTTTTACATTAACTTTTTTATTATTATTTTAACTTGAGCACACAGCTGGGCACAAAACAGAAGTACCCTTTGACTAAAACTCCGACCTTCCACTCCTTTCAGGGAGGTTTCTCTATTCGCATCACATCTGATCATCTCACAATATATAAAAGCATTTGCTTTACTCATTAAGTAAAGTAACACTTCTGAGGGGTCAGACCTCCAGAGCAGACACTGGCGAACGGTTGTTTGAGATGCGAGTTTCATTTGGGAAAGCCAGTCCCAGAGAAACCTGAAGCCAGCCTCTGAGTACACATTAATTCTCCTCCTCCGACCCAAACCAGGGGACCAGGGTATCCCCGCTACAAACAGCCCCTTCTCTTTGTGCCACAAAACTTACAGAACCCCTGGACCACGTCTAAGGAGAGGAGGACTCAGCCAAAGCCCAGAGGGACAGGAGCCCACCGCAAGCTGCTTGCTGGGCTGTGGTGACCCTGCTGCCACCCACAGCCACCCACAACGCTGCCTCTGCTTTTCTGGACAGCTGCACTGCCAAGCACTGAAGTTTTTCATCTCCCAATTGCTTTTCCCCATGTTATTTCAGAAAAAAAACCCAACCTGCGCACTGAGCTACTACCGCGACGACGGGGATGGAGCAGCCTGTCCAAGCACCACCGCGGATGCTGGGTGAGAGCCATCAGCACCCCACAGAGGCGATCTCGGAGGTCCCTGCGATGAGGAGAGGAAACAAAAAAGCCTGCGAGCAGCCGAGGGAGACGTTCATTCTATCGATTGTGTAAACTGTCAGTGGAGTGGCAACGAGCACTTTTTTTGTTTGTTTCTATCCCGGGGAATAATCCAGCCTGATAATTAGTACATAAGAGATAAGTGGAAAATGAGACATCTAGCGAGGGTGGTTCGAGCCTCCTCATGACATTGATAATGTGCAGATACATAGATCACTGTCGGGGCAAACCGCCACTGTGAGCCTGTGTCTTCCCATTGCCTCATCAATCCATCATCCGCTTAGCTACTGACACCTTGGCAGGCACACACTGCCAGCCCTGCATTTGAATTGCGAGGAGCAGGCTCCACCAGGGAATACAGATTTAAAAATCTAAGATTCAAATTTGTTTAAGTATTGTGAACAGCAATTCCCTTGCAAGGCATCTTCGTTGCCCTTTTGCCAAGGGGGAACAGTTGGGGCTTTGTTAGAAGTACAAATTGCTTCTTAATGCAAAGGATAAAGCAGAGCCCAGGCACCTCCTTAGAATTCCTCCTGGCTCCCGCTAATGCTGCTGCATGTCAATTTTAATTTTTTGAAATTTAAACCGAGGGCTTTGTGTCTAAGCTCCACTTCGTTGGAGGGGAGGAATAGTCAAAAAAGATTACGGACCCGGGGGGAACTGAGGATCCACAGCAATTACACTTCATTTGGGTATCAGACACTGGTTTTAATCATATTCTAAATAGTACAAATCGACAAGACATTAGAGATTGATAAGTGTCTAACACATGTACCTGGTTATGAACTCTGCTTCCCTCAGCTGGGGGATGTTTGAGGACGGGACGAAGGGAAGAACTGCTTTCTCTCTCTGACCTTCCTCTTCCAGCCAACGACAAGACAATACCCACCGAGGACCAGGTAGGAGACAGAAGAGATTGTAAGAACGCCGGCATCGCTGGGCTACCCCGAAGCGGGGCTGGAACAAGGCTGTGGTTCCCTTTCCTGCCGCAAAGTCGGGGCAGGGGCAGAGCTCCAGCCTTGGCAGGGCAGTCGCAGTCCGGCTCCTGTCTCTCTTACCTGCGAAACTGCGCGAACGCTGCAAAGGCCGGTAAGCCGATAGGGAGGTAAGACCTTCAGGAGGGAAAAACGAAATGACAAGCCAATAAAATGAAAGCAAGAGCTTTTGTAAATCAGCTTGGTTCTTCTAGCTTCATCAGAGCAACTCCAGCGTACCCAGACTGAGGCGGTTACCTGCTGGTGTGATGATGAAAGGCGCACCTCCTCCCCCAAAGGCTCCGAACCGCTCGCACTAGTTACACACCCGTGCGCATTCAAAAGGACGCGGAGTGACTGGGATTTACCAAGGACCAGCAGCAGAAAACCTTTGCAAATGGTCTGAATCTGTCGGTCTTCAGGTAGCCTTCTCTCCCAGCCCGCCTCAGGGACTGTGCAGACCCACCTGCAGTCAGGTGTGGTTTCCAACCTGGGTACGCACTGCAAGTGCGGGGGTTTAGAGAGACTAAACTGCCTGCTGACACTGGTGAAGCGTGTTACAGAAACACGGCTTTCCATAATCACGGATTAAACCGCTTTTCCTGTACTTCACTAACCTCTGGATCAGGATTAGACCCAGCAAATCTGTTTAGGAGCTCTGCTCCACATCCCCACTTTCACCTCTTGATGACTCTGTACCTTCTTTTTACAAAACTGCGTAAAGGTGAAGCGTTTTTCTCCTCTCCCTCTGCTTCTTCCTAGCTCCCTCGAACCACAGACCTTGGCAAGGTGCCCCACCCTAACTTTAAATTTTGCTGCAAACCTAAGGGACTGAAGCGACCCCCTCCTTTACCTCCCACCCTCCCATGGCACCACCACAGCACTCCTTTGCAGCACTGGAAGAGACAGACAGCAAGAAGGCGTTGTCTAAAAACATAATTTAATGTGATATTCTGGTGACTGTGGTCAATGACTGAATTCTTTAGCAGACAGGAACAGGTTTGACGTCAATGACACCGTCATTCACACGAGCATTGCATTGCACAGAAAAGAAAAGTTTACACTTGACCCCATACAAACAAAGCAGCAGGGAAAAAACTAGTTATGGTCCAGTCCCACTTCATGAATAGTTGATCTGAAAATTCATCTTCATAATTAATACTCATTGACAAAAAAAAATGTGACCAGTTCAAACTCCATGTGCAGCACAGTCGGAACTCGGGGCTCTCCTACACACCCCAGGAACAACTCGGGAGTTTCGAGCTGCCGAGTTCCTCGCATGACACACAAAACACAGAGGCTGACAAAGGGAGAGGGGGGGTCAGAGCAAATGGCAGAGAGTAAGCACGGGGATCGTTTTGTTTCACTTCTATTTCGTTTCCACAGGGGTAAAAAAAACCCATACAAACTGATAACGAAGCTAAAGTGACCTGTGGAGACAGCAGACACCAGGAGGAACGGCGGCAGGACTGGGTACAGAAACGCCAACCGGCCCCACGCGCGCCGGTGGCGGGGCCGTTCGTGTTGCG
>Ga0181612_170085_pt1 | contig 11673 bp, 5 predicted proteins | sample HoacroProtozoa21_FD_119630 | JGI IMG/M metagenome (GOLD analysis project Ga0181612, IMG submission 119630) | Hoatzin crop microbial communities from Cojedes, Venezuel. Combined Assembly of Gp0051906, Gp0051904, Gp0051908 | reverse complement strand
TGGCAGCAATGAAGGAGAACCATGTTCTGGGCTGCCTCAGCAGGATTATGGGCAACAGGTTAAGGACTCTCAACTAGGAAAGGTCCTCCCTGCTGGGCACTTGTTAAACCATACCTGGAATACTGTGTCCAGTTCTGGTCCCCTCGCTGCTCTGTTCAAGAGAGACACTGAAAAAACTGAGAAAGACAGGCAGAGGGGCTAGTGAGAAAGTTGGAGGCTGGAGAACCTGATGTATGAGGAAAGGTTGAAGGAACTGCGTTTGCGCTAGTGAAGAGGGAAGGCCGGGGGGATTCTAATCACAACTGTCCAGTTTTGATGAGGTGGCTGAGGTGAGGAACAGAGGTGCTCTCTTCTCAAGCATGTGCAGGGAAAAGACAAGGCAAAGGGCAGAGGTTGCTTCAGGGGAAATTAGTTGGATATAAGGAGAAAAAATATTAGCCATGGGAACAACTAAGTATCAGAGCAGGCTGACCAGAGAGGTCAGTATTTCCTCACAGGAAGTCTTGAAGACTTAGCTTGGCAGGATCCCGTGTAATCTAACCTAAGGCCCTGCTTTCAAGGTTGGACCAGATGATCTCCAGGGTCCCTTCCAGCCTAGACTTTTCTATGAACTATGAAGTATGTGTCATTAAAGTTGCTACAAGCTCTTGATATATCCCTGTGCTGCATGTGTTGTGTCAAACTGGTCCTGCCCTCTCCTTAGTGTATATTTCAGTTATTTCTAGTGATGGAAAAAATACACTTAATCTTCCTAGTGCCTCATAAAACAGTCTCAAGAGAACTTTTATTTGAACTACTTTAGTGTTATTGCTTGATAGTAAAGAACATGATGGTCTGTCGTGGTGTGTCAGTTATGTATATTCTGGTTTTGCCATGAAAATCTAGCCACATTTTGGCAAAGTTTAAAGCCTTTGCAAACCTGTATTCTGCGCATGTTTGTTAGAAACACTTCTGTCTCTGACAGCTAAAAAGTCTCATGTCGTCTGTAAAGCTTCATATATGATGGAAATTCAGATAATTTTCTCTCTTGAGTAATGAAATATGTTCCCTCCAGTTCATTCAGGGCTAAAGCCTGACATTCACTCTAATAGCTACTTGTCATTTCTGAAGGCTAGTACGGGGTCAGGTGTTTGAGGTGAGATAGTGGAGCCATTCTCCATATGTATATCCTCTGGCACCTAGGTAACATGGAAGGGAGAACTGTTGAATTAAAACTTAGAGAAGAAATAGACCAAATGTTAGAGTGTGGGAGAAAAATAGAGGAATAAATGCTCTGGCCCTCTATGAAAGCACTTTATCAATTAGCTGTCTGGGAGAAACACCAAGAGCTTCTGGCAGACAGAAAGCTGGCTGTTCAAGAAGTTGATATGAGAAATGCTAAAGGGAAGAATGGGATGGGAAAGGGGTGAAGAAAGTGCATATTATTACCCATATTGTTAAGGGTAAACTGAAGTCCGTTTTAATTGACTTTGTACAGAAACAAGAAGAGTGGTACAGAAATAAATATCTGACAACGAGAAGGAGGTGGACAAGGAATCAAAGAGTATGGACATAGTTTCTCTCTTCAGCCTGATTATATCTGGGGTAAAAGAGTATCAGTGCAGCAGGATGGATGCACATTAGGAGGAAGCAAGAGGGATTGTTCAGATTTTTGCACCAAAGCAAATTACTCACTAATAACACTACCAACCTCATATTTCAGCGGCTGGGAGATGTGCACTTCTCAGACATTTCACAGGTCTTTCAGAACCTGTCACTCCTGGGAGTTTGGGAGCGAGGCTTTCAGTTCCAGCTATCCAGATGACACTGGAGCATATGTACTTCTGAGAAGACAGACTGGAAATAAGGTCTCTGAAGGACGACTCCACTGGTCCTTGGAGGGAGATCAAGAAGAAATGGTTGAGCTAGGATATGAAATAGCTGGGTTATGCTGTGGAGATATACACTAAGCTTCCTTTTTTAATTCAATTGTTGTGGAAAAACTGAATCCCAGATATCTCAAATACAGATCAAAATTTAAAGAACATTTTTTTGACTTTCATTTGTTTGCACCATATAGTTTCTTTGTTACTTCCCTGTCTATATAGTCCACACCTCTCAGAAGTGAGGAAAGTGTGACAGGAAGTTAGTATTTGTGAAACCATCTGTGTGAATTATACTTGTGTGATGACTGTTGTGGAAGATCCCTGAGAGAAACCAGGGTGTTACCAGTATGCCATTAAGTCAGAAAAACAGTGTGAAGTTATGAGAGTCAAACATAATTTATAAAGCTTCTATTTAACAGAATTATATTGATGATTTTTTCTGAGGTGAAAAATAGTTATGAGAAATCAAATACAATCATATAACTAAGACAATGTGTATCATAATATGTATAGGAGGGGTGCTAATAAACATAAAGATATTTGTGTTCACATACAGAGATCAGACCCATTGGGGCCCACTGCCATACAAAAAACAGGAAAATGTTGGACTAGACCTATAGAATTAGTAATCAAAGTAATATTTAAGTCTTCCTTTACTAGCCCTCAGCACTTGACTCTGCATGTGTTATTTTTTCCAATCTTGTGTGTATCTGTCCTCTCTGTTGAAGTGTAGAAAGTAAGTATAAAACATAAATAACAAAAATTCATGATGAAAGTTAAAGACCTGATTGTCTAGCCTACTGTTTGTAACACTGGTAAAGAAATGTTATGTGAGGGTATTTTTTTTTTCTTAATGACAACATTTTCCCTTGAAGCTACTCTGATTTTTGTCTGTGTTGTTGGAGGAATGTATACCATTTTGATGTGGAAATGGGAAGAGGCTTTGTCCCTTGTGCAAAAACTATAAAAGGAACCAGACAGGTAAAAACATCATGTTATGGTGTGCCAGGGAGGGCAGACAGGTTTGTCACTGTAATTTACATTATCTTAATAAAGGGAGAGGAAATGTAGTAAGTCTTATGAGTAGTAAGTTTTATTTAAGGTTTTGATTTGCTTATAGTAAAGGAGGCTTTGCAACATAAATAAAGAACAATTTATTATGAAAATTGGCAGCAGGCTATCTAATTTTTACTTCCTCATAGAAGGAAATTTGAAATTCAAATCACTCGCTGATGAAGGTTATTAAAAATGCATTACAGTTGAAAATGTAGCTGTATGTGATTGTCACGATAGATATTCAAAATTAATTTATCCCCAATGACAATTAAGCTAAAAGAATTTTCAAATTATCACCTAACAAATTTCAGTTAATTTTGGAAGCAAATAAAGTGAAAACATTTCAAAATGTTCGTAAAAAAATCAAAAATCACTGTTTTAAAAATATCTCTCCTAAAAGAAGGGTTACATTCCTGTTCATAATCTTTCCTTTTCTTCTTTTTCAAATTACAGCACTCTTTTGTGTTTTTTTAGCATCAGTTCTTTCTATTGCATTTTTTCTCTCACATTTTTCATCTAATGAATTCTGGACCACTTTAAGTGTACTTGTATACACATATTTACAGGCATGTGCTGAATTTAGGTTAATTTAAACTCATAAATATTCTTTCTATATCTTTTTTTTCATCTAGTTGATTTTTTTTCTTATGAGCGTCAAGAATCCCATAGGTAATACGGTGCTGTTAATACCTCTTTCGGAATATCTGAAATGCCTTTGATATATGTTTATATTTAAGAACAGCATCATAATGACAGTTTTGGTATTGTTGGATTGGGATGAGGATTATTTTTAAGGACATTAAGGCATATTTACATTATTTAAAAATAAATGACAGTAAAGTTTTCTGAATAATACTGGTTTTGTGGTGGGTTTGTGCTTATTGTGTTAATCCTTTTTAAAAGCACAACAAAAAAAATTAGGCTAGTGGATATCTTTGTGGTTGTGCTTGTATACGTACGTGCAAGGGCTTGTACCACTTGCTGTTGTCCAGAACCAGCTATGGGGCAGAGCTTGTGCGTGGCTTCCTTACCTTTGGGATCAAGTGAGAAGAGTCAGGGGCGGGGAGGACAAAGATGATGATGTTGCTTCTCCTTTTCTGCCTAATGTCATTTCTCTTTTTCTGAATATAGCTCTTGATAGTTCAGTGGATATCCAGCGTCTGAGAGGTCCTTAAAGCCAGCATCATGAGCTACCTCTCAACTGTGGTTTTTATTCCCCCTGTTAGTGGTACAATGGAAGTAAACCAGCCTTGCTCACCTAATTTTGACCCAAGGCTTTTTCCCTATGGTTTCAAGATCTGGCTAAAGGGAGCTACTGCCTAAGCTGAAGGCTTTCACGGTTTGAAAGGGGTAGGAAGGGGAGTGAAGCTTAGGGCTTAGCCACTGGCCTGGTGTACAGCACAGATATAGCCAAAATAATTAATGTGCATTAAAAGCCTATGGTTACTTGTATCCTCTAATACTCCTGACCCAGTCTGGCAATGCGGTGAGAGATTTTGTAGTTAGGGTTATACCTAGCAGTTTAGCAAGAAGAATTATATACCCATCACTTAACTGCTTTCAGCAAAGTTGTATCTTGTAAGCATGTCTTTGCTTGTAGTTTGTTTTCAAAGGTAGACAGTGTTAATAAACATTTACTTTTAGTTGAGCTTATCTAACAGGAGAAGTTTGGGAATTATTAAAGGTAGCTGATTTAAGTAAACCAAGAGGAAAATTTAAAGGAAGTTTTGGAAAAGTACATTCTCCTTTTCTTTTTACTCAAAGACGAATGACATAGTCTTTTTAATTAACCAATGCCTTTGGGCCAAAACTAGAAAAGGTCTGGCCATAATCATGTACTATGAGAATGTTAAAAGTGAGAACTCTTAAAAATAGAAACAGTTTCTAACTGTCCAGTATATTTTAGTGGCCTCATAAGGCTATTAAAACTCATGTAATGATCTAATTCATTTACATGTTCATTGTGAAGTATTGTCTTATTACTCTAGTTGGATAATTAAACTACAGTAATGAAATGCCCTATTTTGTTTCTCAGGCATAAACATAGTGCTACTGTTTGCACGCCTAGTAACTGTCGCAGGAAGTTTGAAATTGAAAGTGTCTTCCCTTTTTACTGTAGCTGATATTTGGAAAGATAATCGGAAAACCTATTTTACTTCGGTTGTGAATCATATACCCTCTTCGCATTCTCTCTAGCCTGATGTTATTTTTCAGGTGTGAACCTGGGTTTCAAGTTAGATTGTTCTTTTAGTGTTCAGGCATTAGTTAATTTAGATTTTGTCAACACTGCCTTTTACAGAAGGATGGGGTTTTTCTGCCTTTTTTTAATGCTACACTAACACAGTAATCTGATATTCAGCCCATAAAAATGAAAGGTCAGGTTGGAAAACGTATTTCAAAGGTTCTTTAGAATGGTAAGGAAATGGGATTGGGAAGAACTGAGATTTCTATATTACAAATGACTGTCTATAAAAATACTCTTTCAAATATGAAGGGATTTCTTTTTCAGAATTTATTTGAGAATCCTAGTTAAAATGTTTGTTAAGGGAAGAGGTCAGATTTTAACTATTGCTCTAAAACATCAGGTTGCCAGCCAAACCCAAAATAATCCCAGTAGGCTGTTTGATTTTATGGATTAGGCAACAGTTCAATCCTGGCAGCATTACAGCAGTGCAGTTTGAGAGAAAGTAACGTAACGTGGCTTGGCAAAGCCACTACTTCTTTACCCATTAAAGGCAGCTGGTATGACTTAATATGCTTTTTCTGCCTTGCTAGGTTTGATTTACAGACACATTTATAGAAACAATATAGCATTTAAAGTGCCATAACAAAAGCTAATCAAGAAAGTTTTGTTTCTGTCCTTAACTTTTTTAGATTTCTTTGAGGCAAAGAGCTTGTAAGTGCTTACGTGGTAAGAGGACAGTTAGAATACACCATGAATCTAAGTACCCAGGTGGTAGTCCAGATGAAAGTCAGCAATACTGATACTTAGCAATGCTTAGCAATAGTGAAGACTTGGAGAAAAGAGGGAGTTGAGATAAAGAGTCAGATTTTCTCTTTCTTTTACATTTATTTAGATTTTGAGATATGAAAAGATATTTTATTTTATATTCAGTGTAAATTTACATAATGTCATCTACATGCTTAAAAAATTCTGAAAAATTTAAACTTTTTTGTGCTTTTTAAATTTCAGTTTTATCTGGAGTGCAAGAAGAAATCAGTCCGTATCCCACTGCTATCAGACCTATGCATATTTCTTCCCATCAAACTTCACTTTCTTGCCCTGACATTATTGGCTTATACTTAGCCTGATTTTAATACATACGTGAATTCTGTCCCATTTCGTTTGTTTGTTTTTATTATCAACTTTTTCAGTGAACAGATAAAATTCTTACTTTCCATTTAGTGCTTACAGGAATGAACATTTACTCGGTAGCAGTTTCTTAAGCACTTATTCCTCTGAAAAAGCAGCTGGAGACCTGCCCCAGAGGCATAATGTGGAGGTTGATATGCCAATCCTTGGCAAAATTCCTGGAGAGTGTTGTTACCATAACAACTCATCTCCTTCCAAGGATAAATCTGGATGCAGAGATGGAGAAAACTCTTCTGTTTGTGAATTGGTTTTGCTTTTATGTGATGCATTCTTTCACTTTTCTGATCTTTGGATTTCTCTTCTCCCTTCTTATACTACTCTTGTAATGCTGTAAGTTTTGCTATTCTTTCAAGAAATAAGTTTTTCAATTTTTTCTGCCTCTTAATACTTTTTTTACCTTGTCTTGTTTCTCAGCCTCTTGTATCCCCTAGCCCTATTGTTGACTGTCATGTGCTGTTCTTGTGCAGAATATGTTGAAGTCAGAAAAAATTGTTTCATCACAAATACCATGAATGCCCTTCTGGTTAGAGGTAGTCCTCTAGTGTCTGGGCATCACTCACTGGAGTACCTGCTCCATGCCACTGTATTGGCTTTTGCTCTATTACGTTACCGTTTGCTTGGTATTACACAACAGATGGTAGTATGTGGGCCATTATTAAGAAATAAGAGGATGAACAATTACATTTTGTAGCGCTCTGTTCTGCTTCTATTTTTGCTAGATAGAAATTAAATGACAGGAACGTAGTGCACAATGCAAAACAGAAATCCATTTATGCAAATTCAGACCTTTCCTCTGCCCAAACAATTTCCAGGACTCTGCACCGTGGAAATAACACTCAGTAGGTGGAATCGCAGAATCATTTCCCTCCTATTTTCATATGGGAGACACATGTTTGAGATTTTATGCATGATTTTTGTGGTTTCCATCTTTTTTGGACCTCCTTTCCTATTTACTGTGGAATTACATGTTTTGTAGTGATGTAAATGTAGTATGTGATTTGGAAATAATATTTCTACAATTGTGGAACAGTTATTCAATCTGTGTAGATGTACTATTTGAGTACCAAAGCCCTAGATGTGTCATATCCATGTAGTCTTTCCATGTCCGTGTAATACAGAAGTGGATAATGCAGATCCTAGATGTTCAGCTCCCTGAGAAGAACAGATTTTTACTACAATAAGCAAACAATAAATATCCAATGTGGGTCACTGATGGATTAAAGAGAAAGTATGTTGAAATGTTCCTAAAATCCTTCCTCTTTGAAGAGAACTAAATGTAGTTCCAAAGAAAGTAATCAGAAAAATGTCAAATTAAGTTATCATTAAGAAGCAACAAATTACAGTTAATCTGAGCCTTTATTTAAATTAAGCATATTTTGTAATATAATATCCTCTCACATATAAGAATATAATGAAGATCCTGAAAAGAAATGAAAAAAACAACAAAAATCCCAAACATTTGAATGGGTAGGTATCCGATTTAAGTTGCATCAGCAGTGACTGTTTTGTCATATCAAATATTTTGCTAACATAATAAAATTGTGCTCTTGTAATTATTTCCTGTACTTTACTTGGGTAGCAAAAGCACTTTCAGAAAGACTGTAGTTTCTATAACATGGGTCACCGACTCCCAGACGGAAAAAATGTGGGTGTTTTCCTCATGTAAAAAGAAGCTCTTGGCATGGATGAGTTGTTATAGCCAGTGCTCAGGCTGGGAGAGTGGGAGAGTTCTGAAATGTCATGTCAAGACAGGTAAGGGCTAAAGTGCTTTCAGAGAGACCAGAAGTTTGTTACTAGCAACCTATTATTATCTGATCTCTTCTGACTAGCCAGCAGTAACTGTCTACTTCAGTGAAAGGATCTACTGTTCAAAGTGTCCGTATAACAGTCCTGAATAATTTCCTTGATCAACAGCCTATGCCTGTGTATATTGCTTGGATTTAGGGTATTGCTACCTGCTACTACAGACTATCTTATATTAGTAATTTTCCTGCACTTGAATTATTTGCTAGGAATCCACAGCATGACTTTACTGAAGCCAGACGGCAGTTATGTTAGCTAGGGAGAAGTGGGTTAGACTTCTGAAATCTATCAGGATGATTTTCAGTTCTTTTCCAAGTCTGTTGGTGCAGAAATGCACAAAACTTAGTACAGAGTAGTCCTTTATTTCTGCTTGTAACTCAGTCCCCTGGCAGCAGGCAATGCTTGGGCATTCTGGTAGAGAGTAGTGAATGGAAATGATGTGGTATTAGCGTCAAATGTAGGGTCTTCATGTGGAAAGGTGACTTCAAGTTCCTGTGAACTTTTCAGAGTACAAATGATTATCTTAAGACACAGGACAGGGAAAATCTTCAGGGAAATTAAGGGTTTTTTTGAATTTTTTTTTTCTAAGATGAGATGCTATACTAACACAAAACACATGTAAGTTTTTGGTCCATCTGCAGACCAAGATAAAGAAAAACAATGAGGATGAGCAGGGAAGCAATATTTGGATGATTCTTAAGTGCTCTAGATATATGAACAATGGTGACAGAAGACTAACTATAGGCTCTTTTGCATTCTAGTTCAGTGCTTGATGTTCCTCTGTAAAAATGTTTTGCATTTTGATGAATGATCTGAGACACACCCAAGAATATTTTGTGCAGATCAACTGCATTTCATTTCCTGAGGCTACACTGATGATTAGCTGTGCTGATGTGGAATCGTTGAGGTGATCCAAATCCCTGACCATGAGAGGAAGCAAGTTACAGAAAGCAACGCTGATGGGTAGCCTTGAAACCCTGGTGCAAGCCTAACCTAGCTTAATTTTTCAGGAGTGAGATGCTGCCTTTACGAGTCCTAGAAATTCTCCTAGCTTGTAGCCCTTCAGACTTGTGTCCGTTCATCAAATATTAACCAGAAGTAAAAGAGCTGAATGTCTCTGATATACCTGTGTCAAAAACCCCGCAAGAAAGAAAAAAACTTTTATATATGAAATAAAATGGAGTAACAAATGCTTGGCAAAGAAAAGATTGTTGCATGTTAATTAAGTAACTAGTCCACATCTTTTCTTCAATCAGTGTTCATTGTCATTCTAGAAACAAGAAAAATGCTTTTAGAGACTGATACAGGAAAAGATCAAGAAACCAAGTAGAAAATCAAGCAAGGAAATGTATGTGTGGGCTGCGCAGGGGTGGACATATGAGGCATGAATTATTGATGAGAAGTAGAAATGAGAAATGGGCCAGGTGCTAAGAGTCCCTAACTTGTACCACACTGAGCACCATATGGAGTGCTGCACTAAATGATAGCACCAATGTCTAGTATAGAAGAGAAAGTCGAAGTTAAAATACTAATGTTAGTGAGAAGTTGTAAACTACATAATCATAGCTTAATACAAAAGGATCTACTTAGCCTACTAGAACAAGTCATAAAGGATAAGGGTAGGCAAGAAATCTGTTTACAAGATTACTCACTGAACTGGATATTTTAGGGATTTTATTTCCTGATGAGGTTCATTTTGTTGTAAGCATACAAATGGGAGGAAATATGAAAACTGATTTTCAAAGTTTTAGGTGGTTTAGTTTGGTTTTAATATTGCTAAAGTTTTAGGCAAAGTATAAACCCACAATGGGAATATTTCCATCTTTTTATTGTGGAAAGTCTAGGTAAGACTCTTACATGTGTAACAGCACATTAAATTTTCCCTTTTTTCTTCTTACTGGTACAAGATTGCCAATGGTCTAGATAGTTTCAGAATACTATATCTTGTGAAGCACAGCAGTGTTTTCAATGAACTAGATTGTATTCTGCCAACAAGCCTGTTATGATACCACAGGGCGCAAATTTTGGTATAACGTTGCTTGCTTACAAAGTAGATTTGTCCAATGCAGTACTCATAAGAAAAAGGCTTTTTCTTTTTGATAAATTTTCAATTTAATTAGTCTTTTAAAAACTTCTTAACGTTCACAAGGAGATGGTTTACATTATTTCAAAAAAAGTTATGATTTTTTTAGATTATTTTTTGTCTTTTCAGTATCTTTGGTAGTTTTTTTTCCCCTTTAAAAAGATTTGTTTATTTATTTGTGTTGCGGCCACTCTATTGCCCCTCTCCCCGCTGGGACGGGCAGGAGAATGGGAAGAAAAAGGCAAAACTCATGGGTTGGGCTAAGGGCAGTTGAACAGAACAGCAAAGGAAGCGAACAGTAAAAACATCAATACTGACAGGAAGAATATACAAAAATAACAGAATATGCAGAGTGACTCTCTCTCACCACCTGATGCCCAGCGCACTCCCTAGCTGTGACTAAGCTCCCCCCGGCCAGCTCCCACACACAGAACTGAGCATGACATCACATGGTATTGAATACCCCGTCTGTTTGCCCAGTTTAGGTCAGCCATCCTGGCTGTCCCCTCCTGGCTTCTTGTGAAAATTAACCCTATCCCAGACAAACCCAGGACAATTTGCTATTTTTTCATAAGTATAGATAAAAATTTAAACCACACTTTTAAAAATCACTGAGATAAAGCAATCTGGTTGCCAAGGCAAAGTTCATTTTTCCTTCATACAAAATAATATAAACTTTTAGGTGTTTGTTTTTTAATTGCAAATGTTCAGTGAGTAGAGAAATGACTCATGCTGCATTGGCATTAAACCCAGAATTTGGAATTTGATTAACTACAATTTTCTCTAGCAGTGGGAAGATAGACTTTCACAGTATTATTACTCTTGCCTCTATCTTTCTGCTCTGATTCTGGAGGAAAACATACAGTACAATTTCAATAGAAAAACATGGAAGCAAAAAATTACAGATACAATAGAATTACTGAGGGGCTTATTTGATAATATGGCCTCTCATTGTTAGCATCAACTTGGGTTTCAGAGATATTAACTGGTGGGCTTTTGTTAATGTCAACCTGTTGACTTGCCCAACAAATAAAACTAGAACTGGTTCTTCAACTTGTATGTAATTTAGTGTACATGAGCCAGCAATGTATTCTTGCTCCAAAGAAAGCTAATGGTATCACAGGCTGTGTTAGGAGGAGCATTGCAAGCAGGTCAAGGGAGGTGATCCTTCCCCTCTACTCAGCCCTGGTACAGCCACGCCTCAACTGCTGTGTCCAGTTCTGGGCTCCCAGTACAGGATAGACATGGACATACTGAAGAGAGTTCAGTGGAAGGTCACAAAGATGATGAGGGGACTAGGGGATCTCTCCTATGAGGAAAGGTTGAGAGAGCTGGGACTGTTTAGCCTGGAGATGAGAAGGCTCATTCATTATATACTCATCAGTGAGTGTATTCTCTACACCTGAAGGGTTTAGAGAAGTGTCGCGTAAAAGGGGGGGGGTAAGGGGAGTCTGATAAGCGACAAAAGGAGAGCCCTCCTGTTGAGTCACGAG
>Ga0181612_155759_pt1 | contig 11673 bp, 9 predicted proteins | sample HoacroProtozoa21_FD_119630 | JGI IMG/M metagenome (GOLD analysis project Ga0181612, IMG submission 119630) | Hoatzin crop microbial communities from Cojedes, Venezuel. Combined Assembly of Gp0051906, Gp0051904, Gp0051908 | reverse complement strand
TTAAAGGGAGCCTATAGGAAAGATGGGGACAATCTTTTTAGCAGAGACAACAGTGACAGGATGAGGGGTAATGGTTTTAAACTAAAACAGGGTAGGTTTAGGCTAGATATAAGGAAGAAATTCTTTACTATCATGTCCAGCTGCCACGACACAGGAGTTTAGAGATGGGTTGTTAATGCTTATATGGATTTTGGGGCAGAACCCAGGGCTGCAATCTTTACTCTTTCCAAAAGTGGTACAGCTTTGCTCATGATCATCTGTGGTCAGGGAGTTGTTTTCTGTTTCACCCGGAGCACTTGTTGGCACTGCCTAGACATCCCAGCCGGGTGCAGCAACAAATCACACGCAGCGGCTTGCACTACCACCTGCATTCGGTTTGGAAATTTTCTGCCCAGCTATGGATTTGACCCCATGTCCCCAGGCTGCTAAACACAGGCCTGGAGCAGCAAACCATGAAGTATTTGGAAAGAATTAATGAAGCAGCCATTTGCAGAGGGCATCAGGCACTTCCGAGTTGTGATCATCCCTCATAGGCAAACCCAGGAGACACACACCAAGACTGGCGTTATTCTAATCCCATACTCTCCGTAACACTTCATCACCATTTACCTCTTACGGTGACTGCCCCATCCATCCAACTTTCACTACAACACAGACTTACCTTTACCTCACAGGCTGAGGAAACAATCTCACAAATTAATAATTTTTCCTCTCAAAAATCAGAAGCCTGTTTTAACGATCAATCTGCACTGCCTGGGGAATGCCGCTCATGCTGACAAATCCACCACTGTTCCGAAGATGACGTTTCCCACTTCTTGAATTTCTTGTGAACTTTTTCTGTTCTGCATTTTGCCGTTATCAGTCTGGATGGAAAGATGCTCCCATTCCCCGCTCCAGACGAATAAGCAGAATTAGGAAAGAAAAAAGAAAAAAAAAGATCATACCTACCATTCCCACCTAGGCAAGGCACACACTTCAGAGCTGGAGCAAGCTGGATAGACTGCTGGCAAATGCACCTGCTCTGTTTGGATGTGAAACTAATTCACATTAGCTGTGCTCCCATGGACCATCTACGGGCATGAAAAATTTAACCCCATATTTAGAGTATTTTTTTAATATATAATTTCATGCCAGTAGCATGGTTTCCAACACGAACAGCACACTTTGCTCTCCTCATCTTTGACGCAGAGGTGCAGAGCTGTCATTTCACAAAACCAGGAGATGAGGGCCTTTGAAATACCATGACCACTACTGTGCGTGGAATATGGCATATCTTTATTTTTAATAGCATGGGCACTTACAAAAGAAATGTAATCAGCAGTGCTATTGCATTCCCGGAGCGGTCACAGTGTCAGGGTACCAGCCTCAAGTTAGGTATGACCCAGACCACCATCTCTTCTGCACTTCATTTCACCTCTCCCTCTTTCACCCACTCCTCCTCCTCCTCCTGTTGAGTGGCATTCCTCAGCTTTAGCCACATGCTCCTGCTCTTCTCTTTAACCTGAAAAGTCAAGAGAATAAATATGTAAGCAATGGAAAAGTCACTAAAAAGCAAGCTGCTGATACTTAAATGTCTCTATTCACAGGCTGATTTAGGGAATTGTTTTGACATGTGCCTAAATCCAGCTGATCTCCACAGGACATAAAAACATGCTGAAACTCAAACGCAGCTTGAAGAGCCCTTCCTGAGTGAAGCTACTTGCCCAAACTGGGGAAGAAGCTAGAAGATATCCTACAGAAATGCCATGTACTCAGGACAGCTCTGGGGCCCAGGAAATGGTGATAGCAGCAAGCTGACCTTGCAAACCAAGATGAAATCAGAGCCCGGGGAGATGAGATCCAGATTTTCCTGCGAGCAGAAGGTGGATGCTCGGTGGTGCTGCCAGCAGGCAGCTTTTCAAATGAGCTCCACACATGGGAACAAACATGTCCAAAGGCCTCACGCCCAATGGGGAGCTGCTAGGTGCCGAACACATCTGAAAATCTGGTGCTTGGTGTGGGCACTGAGCTCTGGCAAATCCGACCCCCAGCCCTGCAGAAAATCTGTCACCACATCATCAATGTTAAAAGACAGCTTTTTCAAATAGGAAAAGTGCATTTATCACCCTCAGCAAACTCACGAACAACACAAGGCATAATTGCTCAAATGTCAAATAAAAATTCTTGGCTGAGTAAACACCACGCATGGATCTTTTTTGATCCCCAAATATGAATGCTTTAGAACAGGATGAGCATGTGGTCAGCGGGGCCGTAATGGAGAGTGCTTTATACTAGGCGTGATAAAGTGCCCGCTATCCTGAAAAAAGCTCATCTGAAGGACAGGAAACCAGACGGGGAAAAGAGCACAAACTCTCAGCAGGAATTTCAGGGTGGGTTTGTTGTTTTGTTTGTTCGTTTGTTTTTTTTGATGGCTTTCAATTTTTCCAGAATGAAGATCTCTCCCTTAGCTCGAGGCTAGGCAGAAATACGGTCCCATCCACCTGAGGCAATCAGAGGGCAAGAGTGAAAGGGCAGGTTTAGCTTCAATACTGGAGCTGCAGCCTCCCATCCCATCAGGTATCTGAGAGCCTAGCCAAGGGGAGCACACACCCACAGCCCCTTTGACCCCCGCGGGAACCTGAGGTTGCCAGGGCCCCTACCTCAGCTATCGCCAGCTGGAACACCTTGGCTACTTCTGATATTGCAATCCTTTCTGCTGCCCAGGCAAACGCTTCAGCAACCCTTTCTGCCTCTGGGTTTTCTGATGCTTCCACCGCTATCACCGCTGCTCTGTCAGGGGTGACCATCTTTCCATCCAGACCTGCTCCCTCTGGGCTTTCCACCTCCCCTGTTGCCGCTGCTTTTTCTACTCCTTCCACCCTGGCTCGTGATGCTGTTTTATCCTTCTTCACTCCCTCCGGTGCCATGACAGCCAGTGCTTCCACGTCCCCTGCAAGGTCACCAGCAGCCAGCGTAGCAGGAGGCCCCTTCCCAGGGGACAGCACAGGTCTGCAGAGTCGGAGAGCTGGCCCGGATCCTGTTGGTAGAAATGGAGAACGTGAAGCAGCACAGCTATAAACAAGTGCATTTCCTAGCATCACTGTGAACGGACAGGTGACAGGTCCTGCAGCTGGTGGAGCTGGCAAGGGCTGCTTTTCAACAGACTGTCTTTTCTGCAGAGACATGGAGAAAGAGTCTGGGACTCAGAGCATCCTTGCAGTAGCACAGCTTTAACTTTTGCATCCCAGCCTCATGTTGTGCTGTGGGTGGCAGCCACTTTTGCAGCCTGAACCGAGGCCAATCACACGACTGTATAGCAAAACATCTTCAGTACCTCAGATCAGCATTCAGAGACAGAGAAGAATGAAAGGAAGGCTGCCTCTTTCCCAAGATCTGTTCGCTTAATATCCCAGGGAAAAAAAAAAAAAAATTCTCTACAGAGAAAACAAAGCATGAATTCCAGGGAACATATAAGTCAAACATGTTTTTTCAAACTGTCATTCCCTGGTGAACCTCCTACAAAAAGAATCCAAGGGACATCCCCATGGGCAGGGAATGGCAGGCTCGAGTCAGACAGACATGGTCTGGCTTCTCCCAAAGTTTCTGCCAATGCATCTCACTTCTGATCTGCAACATCCTCCCTGCTGTGGTGTGTGCTCCCCATACACACCTGGCCTGTTGTGCTGTCACACTAAGTTTTCAGCTGGCAGGTTCCTCCCAGTACCATGGGAGGACCATCAGCTCAGGTGAAATTTTGACAATCAAATTATCACTTCTGGTAAACACACAAGTGACATTGTTAGAGGAGATCTATAACTGTCTAATATATGTATTAACCAACATCTGTATTAGAAAGATCCCCTGTCAAGCATAGCTCTGCTGTCGGGTCAAAACATCGGTTGCAGTGAAGTAAACAAGTAGTTCCCGTAAAAAACTTTGGTCATACCATCGATGCTACTCCTCCTTAGTAATGCCTACTCCAGTCTAGCAGTCAGGACAAGTCTGAGAGGTGATACTGGACAGAGTAAATTGTATGAATTCAGAGTACGAGTTTAGGAGTCAGAAAGAGCCATTGGGTCTGCCCATATCCACTGGTTTGGGAAAAAAAAAACAACAAACCACCATTTGATTAATTCCCCTGAGTTTTGTCCTGTCTCTCCCATGGAGACCAGTGCAGGCACTGGATTAACACACAACTGACTTTTGGGCCTATGACTACACAGCAATCCAAAGGGATTCCTGTAGCATGGAGGCATCCTCACACTCGCTGTAACCCTGCCAGCTCACCAACCCCCTGCACACCTCCACGGGCAGCCCCAAGAAAAGGACAAGCAACACTTGTCAGCTGTGCTCAGCAACTGTGATCGGCAGGGGACCCTGATGCAAGCACACGGAGGATACCGGCTGTTCCCGGCTCACACATGCTCCACAAACCACCAGCAGGGAACTGGGACAGGCCTGATGAAATAGTGATGACACCACTGTTCAATGTCGTTTAACAACAGTAATTGAAAAAGAGGAGGAAAAATAACGTGGAAAGCTTTGAAAGGACGAGATGGAACAAACAAGAGGTGCTGGGGTAGGAAAAGGGGGAAAATGGGAGAGAAAAAAGGGAAAAGTTGAGCTGAGAAGGTAGAGGGGGAAAACCGGAAAAGAGGAAAGCAGGCTGAAGATCACCACTGCTATGAGTAGGAGAGTTGTGCCCAACTACACTTGGAGAGAAGACCAGGGGTCAAAAGCCACCTGAAGCACCCCGTCATGCACACCTACATCCTTGTGGACACAAGTCAGTCACTCGCTCATGCCATTGAACAAGCTACCTGCATATCTGCTTCATTAAATAGTAACCCTGTAGGTCTGCTGACAAGAACATACTTCTCTCTCCTTTGGTAATTAGCCCTGAAGGCTGGTCATGCTCACTGGCCATGAAACACTGCAACAAGCGGCCTTTTCATGCCACAAGCTTTACCTTTGTCCCTGTCTGTTCCCATCAGCCTGGTAAAGGCAGGCACGATGCCTGCCTGACACCGGCCTCCTCAGCTGCATTCGTGTCTCTCAACAGGGCACATATGAGCTTGCTGGGACAGTTGGCCGGTGACCGCAGAAACTGGGAACTTTCCGCCTTTTCCTTCTGCTTGGGAAAAACCAAGGGCAGGCTCAGGAGCGGCAGTTCACTGCCAGTCAGCTTGAGACAGCTGCAATTCCATATGCTGGGAAGAGGAAGGGTCTTATGGGGCTCCAGAGATACAGCAGATGAAGCACAGAGTTTGTGTAAGGAGCTGGACAGGAGCCGAAGGCTCGGCCCTGCTGCAGAAGGCTGGGCACGCTGTTTGCTCAGCAAACCTCACCCCGGGGCTGAGCGGCTTTCTCTCACTTGTGCCACCGAGGGCAGGGCTTTCTACCCACTGCACGTGCCAGTCCACGACAAGGCTCTGGCTCCAGTTAGTGATACAGTCTTAAAAGCAACACAAGACCCATATCTATTTTAACAAAGATCAAATGCCTCCTGAAGCTCCTGCAATGTGGCCTGAGTTAAGCTAAAGCTGACATGAATTCAGTGTAAAGGATTAAAATGTTGTTTTTTTTAAATTACTCTCCTTGGCAAAAAACAAAGGAGGCAGGTTAGTACCACTTGCCCCTTTCAAAAACGTAAGGAGTCTGAAAAGAAGCATGCATAGCCCACAGCTCTAGTTTTATGATAATATTTCCCGTCCAAAATATTTTGGAGATAAATTCCAGGCACCTCAGCAAGGAGAACAGCACAAAGATTAAAAACAAACATATTCCCAGTAATTCTGGGCAGCCTGTTCCAGCGACGGGACCACGGACCTGGGAATGAACCTTCAGCTGTGCTCCGACTCGAGGTCTGACCTGGAATAAGTCCCACCTGCCTCTGGCCTACAGTCCTGCAACTGTAATACTCTGCAGTGGTGATGACTGAGAATTAGCAAAGGTTATTCCTTACTTTATGGTGTCTGAGGTCTGGTCACGGCAAGTATGACTTTTCAAGAAGCTTGCTGCCTGCACAATTTTTGTATATGTACCTATTAGCATTTTGACCCACATTTGCATGGGGGCAAATTTAACCTCATCACCTCCAATTTAACCTCATGAATTGCCTCTAAACCACCAGAAGATTACCCCTGCTGTCCCCAGGAGAGCACGCTTTTGGATCAAGCCACCACTCAGTTGTACCACAAAGTCCACCACCTCCCTGCCCAGATCACTCCAATGCCAGGTCTGCACACTAAGAGCATTCCCAGCCTGACCTGCTTTTTCTAAGCACTCGCATACCTTGCCCAAGACTGTGCAGTTTAGGTGACTCCCATTTGCCTTACGAGCCCTGCTTCCTTCCACCAAAGCCCAGGCTGAACTCCGTTTTCTGCTCTGCAGCATTTCTGTTCGCTCAGGGAAGCGGTTTGCAAAGCCCCTTGTTAAATTCTCTCCCACCACTTGGCAGTTGTATAGTTTGCCCCCAGCCCATTTGTCTACGTCTGACTAACGTTCATTGCTTCAAAATGAGTTTGAAGCTAATGCTGTGTCTCCCAATTAAACGTTTGATGGAATGACATCAAAACCAAAACAGACAGAAAAAATTATTTCCTTTTGATAGGCTGACCACATTCTACAAGACTCACTATTATAAGACTCTGGTTGCTTAGAATTTTGCCAGACTTTAATCTTTTCAATTAAAGCTTTCCATGCTGGTTGTCTGCCCCAGCTGGAATTCGGGGTGAAAATTCTAGCTAATGCAGTTCATCCACTACAGGAAAACTTTTTAGCCAAGTTAAAAAAAAAAAGCACAAACAACTGATATCTCTTGCAAGCATGTGGTTGAACAACCTCTGCGCTGTAGTTTGGAGCACCGCTTTAAAATTTGGCAGGAAGGTCACTGGGGTGCCAAGGAATAATTGTTTACAGAGAGAGCACCACACCTTTAGCCAAGCCATGAGCCCCTGAAAAATCAGTTTGCACATGCTCCGTAGCAATTTGTGATAGTTTGTCAGCGAAAATATTTTTCAAAGTCCTGACTTCACAATCTGAATATTCTTTTTGTGCAGTTTTGGGTTTTTTTTAATGTAATCTATAAAAATAGCCAGTGACCTTTAGTGACATCTAAACAGGCTCCCGGTTTCCTTCCATGGTTTGAAGACTTAAACAACAGCCCCAAAGAAATGACTCAAGACTGCACACACATGTACTCGATGCCTGGGAAATTGCTGGTTGTTGGTCAGTGGGAACAAGAAAGAGACTCATACAGTTCTAATGAGTGGTGGGTTCAGGCAATTTGGGGATTCAGGCATAAAAGGCCTGAGATACAGCAAGCCAGTGTCCCCCCAGCCACTGCTTCAGACACCAAGTAATGCAAGGATGCCCACCCACAAGTTCTGGGTGAAAGACAACATAGGGAAAAAATGTGTTGGGTTTCCACAGGACTTCACGGCTACCCTCACCGAGCTCTCGGCGCAATGCTTTCCATCCACTGAGCTTCCTAACTTCTCACCACAGGCTGCTAAAATCTTTCAGCATGGCAGACCCGAGGATTTGTGCTCCCAAACCAGAATATTCCTATAGGTAGGGCAGGAGCATTAAATTACCCTTGTTCTTAAAGAAGGAGGAAAATTTCAGAATCCTATTAGGCAACATTCACCTGACACCAGCTTTTAACATGTTTCCTGTAACCTCAGCCAGAAAGAAACCCTCAACAGCTCAGCTGGTGGAACTGTTGCCTTTAGACCACAAGAAATGTGTTTGAAACTTGAGAGAGGAAATATGCAGATTTCCGAATAAATCAGGATTCTGGAAGTGGGGGTCAACCTCCTGGCTGACAGTCACAGTATGAAAACTGCCAGTGCTCAAGGAAAGTGGACAGTTTGCAAGTGAGTAATGCCGTCACTCTGAAACCCCTGTCTCCTCAGAACTTCTTTTCTATATACCTGCCAAAGCTGCTATTTACCCAACAGAGCCATAGCACTTGGGTCATTAAACAATACCAATGGCAATGCCCAGAGAACTCCAAGCACCTATTGTAGTATCACTGAATTCCTCCTTTGATCACCATGGTCAAAAATATCTGATTTTTATCACTCTTTAATAGCTCCCAATCAACTTTAAGAAGTTACCACAATGCTCATGGTAGAACCTTTGTCAGGCCAGGGTAATCATTGACAAAGCCAGAACAGCAGATCTCACAAGCTCAGTGTTGTCAGTCATATGTGACCTTCTCTGTGGACTTGCTACCCCAGGGATAAGGTTTCAGCTTCCATGTTGAAGACTACTCTTTCTGTGTCAGAGCAGAAAAGGCTGTAAATGTAAAAGCCATTTTCTGAGCTTCCTGCAAAAGCCTGCAGAGATTAAAAGGGAAGAAAATTTGAAGCACATTTGAGTCGTTTCTGGAGGACGAACACTCCTAGGCATAAAGCAGGAGCTTTCATGTCCATATGTTGCTACTAGGTTATTCAAGAGAAACACATCTTTCTCACACCTCAGACACAGAAAGACTCTTCCTCATAAAAGTCTGCCACCCTTCATCTGTGCCCCAGGTGATGCTTACAAATAATCTAGCAATATTATGTAGTCATTGTTACGAACTAGACATACTGGTACTCACCACCTTTCCTCCACCAAGACGTTAGATACATGTCAATTTGAACTAAACCCTACGCAGCTGCTTATCCAACATGTGCTAAGAATTGAAAGCTGCTCTTTCAGACTTCAAGAAGGGCTCATATGCCTCAAAGTTTGCCTAAGCTCTCCAGTCATACTAGCTTGTCTAATAAAGCACATTATCTCTACCTATAAACCTTGTCCAGCAGTAATCGGAAAGATGCATCTTGTCCCATTCCAAAATTTGTCAGTCAGAAGAAAATGAAAACCCAGTACTCTGATGAATGCTTCTGAAATCAAAATGGTCAAAAGAGAGTAATCTGAAATTAAGTTTAGAAATGACAAGAAATTACAGAAATTATTATTTTACAATTTTCTGTTTGCTGTATGTTGATATGTTGCTTTCAAGAGGCTCTCTTATACTTGAAAACTCCTAAGAAACTCTCAAGAACCAAAAACATTGGAAGTGAGCTTTAGAACCAGGACTTCATGGACTTCTCTAGGCAAGGGAGACACACATCAACACCCATGACAGCTTGTTTCAGGGAAAACAGAAAAGGTTTTCCTTGGTTTTGGATGCAATCTGTAAAACTAGTGATGATTATAACTCCGTTGCAACATATTTAATGAATCAGAATGAGCAGCTGACAGGTCACTTCAGCAGAGTAAAGATCAAATTTGCAACAGCCATTTGAAGAGTGAGCATTTTTAGGTAATCAGAAGTTACATAATTACATGATTATGCCCTAGTTTGTAAGTAGTCAAAACCTAGTAATAATACATGTAACAACCCATCTAATCCAACTCTTTAGTGTGTAGTTACAACCCTGTGTTCAGATAAGAATTTCTCTCTTCATTACTGAACTGGTGATGTGCACTCTGAGAATTTCTGGATTGGCACTAAAACACCAAGCATTAGCTAGAGGCAAGACAGTGGATTCGAGAGATAGCTGTACAACGTGTTTGCCAACTTAGGTGACTTTCTAAAGGGTTAAACAATAATACAAATTTACAAAACTTGCATGTTCCTGGGGAGCGAGAAAAAAAGGGGGCAAAAAAAAAAAATCACATACTTGTAAATAAAGTACTTTGAACAAGCAGGTCGGTATAAGCAACCTAGGAAAAACAGCAAAAACCAAAGACTGTATTCACTTTACCTTAAATAGCAGCTGTGTATCTGGTGAAAGTGTTGGTTTCCTTCCTCTAACATGCACACATTCACGTCCCTCAATTACAGATCACAAACCTATTAGTCCAGTCACTTCATCTTGAATAGTTTATGAAATCGTCAGGACTTTCCTTCTGTGGTGCATTTTGGGAATTTTGCAGATTTTCAGTGCTCCTACTCAAGTCAGCCACACCACCAGATAATTAAGCTAAAACAAATTCTTTGGTTAATACTTAAACGAAAACACTAAGCTCTAAGTATTATTTAATGACCACTATGGCAGTATGAGAGCCAGATGGAAGCTGCTCTGAGCTGTCCAAGCTCAGCTTCCCAGCAGCGATGCCCCACGTGACATAAACCCTTCCAGCATCATGGCCAACAGCATGGAGTAGCTCCACAACATCACCCTGTTCACTGGAGGTTGAGTCCTCGACCCAGTGTAGGCAGCCAGAGAGAACATCCATCTCCTCTTGCTCTGGGTGGGACAGAGGGACTGAAACGGCCCTTCAACTCCTTAACAAAAGCAGCCTTATGTGACGTCAGCCACCAAATCGCATCAGCCACTCTTTGAAGCAAACTGCAGTGGCTCCCTGAGCTGCTTTTGGGTGCTCTCTCTTCCCACTGAAGCCACTGAACATCTTGTACGTAGAAAATGGGAGAAGGCTTGGACCATATATATATATATGCTGTATGGCAGCAAGGTCCATATAGACCATGCACAAAGAAAGAATAATTGAACCTTTTTCCAGAAAGCCGCTGTCTTGGGGTTGGAAAACAACGTCTGTACACTAGTTAGCCAATGAAATAATTTAGGAGTAACAAAGAATGAACACCCATTCTCTCAGGAAAACCTTTGCGAATCAATAATCTATTGATCTACGAAGCTTTTTATTTAGTGAACTCTAATTACTGAAAAAACCCACAGAAGCAAGTAGCCAGAGCACTCTCAGAGGGACACCTGAAAAGCTCTCCTCTAATCATCACACTGCATCAGAGAAGCAGAGTTGGAAAAATTCAAGAAAATCCCCACTGGATTCTTAAAGGAAGCTCTAATCCAATCCTAACGTCTACTGAGAAATTACGCTTTTGAAGGAAAGAGATCTGTCTCCCATCATGGAATTTTGCTTCAGCATCTGAGCTGAGCCAAGTGCAAATGAAACCTTGAACCTATGCCCAGCATGAGCATCAAAAATTGAAACTTTTGAATAAGGACAATATAAAAGATGTCAATAAAAATCTCTTTACTGCAAGCCCTGTTCTGATGCATAAATCTTGCCCCACTTCCCTTCCAGCCCAGCTAAAACCTGGGCTATGCCAAATCCCCAGGGAGACCCCACTCGCGGTATTTCTGACACAAGCCAGGGAGCAGCTGAAATTACAAAAGACAGTTCTCATGAGAATCTCAGATCAAAGAAACCCACCTCCATTTGCATGAACTTTTAGATAAACATCCAAAAAAAGTTTAAAGTTCACTGAGGGACTGACCCTTTTCTGCAGTCACCCTCATGCAAATTCTGCATTTGCCATTTGTCTTTATGGGTGGTAAGGTCTTTAGGGCAGGCACCAGGACTTCCTATGCATTAGTAAAATGCCAGCACCATCAACCTCTGGTTCTAAATGGAGCCTGTGTGTCCTGCCACAGTATAAATAAAATTCATAACCCATCCAGCTCTAACACATGACTTTGTGATGACCCTCCCCTCATCTATCCATGCCACTGTAGGTTATTAAGGTCAAATTATTGAGGTTTATTATGTGAAAGTGAATCATATATGCCCAAATGATCAGAGACCGGGAAACAAGACACATGATCAGGTTGTATCAAAACAAAATTTAAAAATTTATAACAAACCTCTTCTAGCTATCACTCATTCCTCCTTTGCTTTAACCACCAGATGTTCTCCATTCAACTACCTACT
>Ga0181612_129306_pt1 | contig 11673 bp, 6 predicted proteins | sample HoacroProtozoa21_FD_119630 | JGI IMG/M metagenome (GOLD analysis project Ga0181612, IMG submission 119630) | Hoatzin crop microbial communities from Cojedes, Venezuel. Combined Assembly of Gp0051906, Gp0051904, Gp0051908 | reverse complement strand
GTAAATATCCAGTTACCAGATCTAAAGTCATCTACCAAATCCAAATTCATTAAAATATAAATCTGCTCATCTAAAAAAGTAAAGAAAAAAGAAAAGGAAACAAGGAAATGGTAATGACGTTCATTTGAAACCAAGATGTTTCAGGTGTGATATTCCAGAATCAAAAAACCTGAGTTGTTTACATCTGGTTTTTTTTTGTTGTCAGAAAATTTGCAAGATTTCCTCAGGCCCTTAAAAACAGTTCCTCTTGGCCAGTGCTGAGCTCAGTACGGAGTGGGAAATATTTTTGCCAGACATATTGCAGAGGGTTTCCCTGTTGGTACGGGACTCTGCAAATCTGTCTGATTAACTTGATCTGCCAGCTCCTAGGGCTGGCACTTCGAAAATGCTGGCACTGGCAGTGTCCTTGTCCCAGGGCTGCCAGCTTAGGGACCTCATTCAAGCAGAGAAAACATCCACATGTCCCCTCATCTGCCTGAGGCTGGATCATCATTAAACCCTTTCCTTGGGCTTGATGTCAGCCTTACTGGAGACATGGGCATCAAGCCCTTATACCAGCTAGAGCAAAACTTTTGGTTATGAACTAATGGACTAGTACATCTGATAAAATGCAAGGCTGAAATGGGGAAATGGGGTTGGGGTTTTGAAATATGATTTCCAGAAGGCATAGCTACAAAGGAGATAGAACTAATGCAATGTTTAAAGCTGTGTGCTGCAGGGGAGAAAATGAAAAATAAGTGGATTTGTGTGCTTTGACCTTGGCTAGAAGGAGTTCGGGTATTTTCAACACAGCAAGGTTAAAAAGGTTCCCAAGAGCTGTGCCCAGTGACAACAACACCTCCTCCAGGAACATCTTCCTGTCCTCCAGGGCACCAGTGGATAAAACAAAATATTCCGTGATATGAAGAATAAATTTTGAAGTTTGATTTATTAAGCAATTTTATGAACTTTTTAAAAGATTGTTTTAGGTCTCCTCTCTCATGACAGCTCTGAGTCCTTGAAAGATATTGGAGACTGGGCATAATATTAATAAAATAGTTTTGAATTTGGCTTTAAAATTTGCTAAGGTGACAAAGAAGCACATGAATGAATAAAAAATCGTACATAGCTAAGATGCAAAGCCTGCAGTTGGTTAAAGTTTTGAGAATCCAGAACTAAACAACATTGCCAGTAATCACAAATAGCCAGCCCCACAGCTGTGTGTCAGCTGCTTTTTTCAGTACACCTTGATTTAAAAAAAATCCCAAAGATTTGCAATCTTAGAGTCACTGAATAATCCTGCTGCAGGTATCCAGATTTTCTGACTTCAAATGGCTGCTGAGAAGCTTCACTTCAAGGCAAGGCATCACAGATGTGAGGGAATTAGGGGCAGGGTAAGGACCTGCTATGTCAGGGAGAAATTCCTGGGTTTTTTACCAGACTTTTTTACTATTTTTAGAGCTATTGTCATTCCCGCTTGGTGGGTTCTGCATCCCAGTCACAGCCTGGAAGCAAAGTAAGCAGCAAGCACATGGGACCTTTATTTCTCACTGTAAGCAGAACAAAACACAGAGGAAGACAAGTCGGTTCTGCCAGTGTAGTGACAATGACAAAACAATGTCTTTTTTCTGAGCTGATTTTACGAGTTAGTGTGAAGCTTTCAAAACAAAGCTTTGTAAGGGCTCCTGGAATACAAACATAAGTGGTTTATAACCTCTCTAATGGAATACAGACAGAAGTGGTTTATAACCTCTCTAGTCTTGTGAAAGTGATTCTTGCTATTTGAAATGCGACTATGCTTAATGTTGCATGTTTTCAGATCACTCATCATGATTTGCTTTAAATGGATGTTGCATTTAGTGCCCCTCTGTTACACAGAGGACAATGTATTCATTTATAAACTTTTCATTCAGGCTCTGATAAGGATGTTTATGCAGCACTCAAAAGGGTGCTTGGTGCTACATATAGCTCTGAAGAGACCTAGCCCAGGCTCTGAAGAGGTCTGTTTCTAATAGGTTTCTAGAGGTGACATTAACAACAGGCTTGGGGGAACGAAGCACAAAGATGACAAGGTGCTTGGATAAAATGTTCTTTCCGGAGGTTTGATTAATGCGTTTTGGCTCTGTGTGCCCTCCTGCAGCAGAAACTCTTCCTATCACACTCTTGTGCCTGGAGAGGAGCTGCAAAAGTGAGCAGGTGATGACAACCATCTTGCCCCACAGCATTTCGGGAAAGTTTTTCTGACATCTGGGCTGTGCACGTCCATCACTCTCTGCTTTCTGCTCGGCTGCCAAGCTGACACTATAAACAGCCACTCACCAGCACCTCAAGCAATTTAAAGTCCTTCTCAAAGGGTCATCAGCACAAGAGTTGTCTTGGAGGCCAGGTGTGCTCAACTTCATACTGAATTCTTACTTGATTTTGGGTGGGAGAGACCTCTGGAGCTCACTAGTACAGAATGCTCAAAGCAGGATGAACTTCAAATTTACAGTTGGCTGCTCAGGATTTTATATAGTGACATTTTGAAGATCTTCAACAACAGAAGTTCTCCAGGTACCTGTGGAAGTGTCTGGCCACTGTCATGGCAACATCAAAACCTACTTCTGCAACATTTACTCTCACTATTTAACTCCTGACAATGGGACTTGGACATTTTTCTTCACTGTGAGCAGCCCCCACAAACAGCAAGAAGGTTGTAAAGAAAAAAAACCCCCACCAATCACTTTTATTAGCATATGAATTAGACAATTAAGGGTCTTCTGAAATAAAAAAAAAAAATAGATAAACCAGATTATGACACATGGATTTAAATGCAAATCTTCTCTTTCTAGTCTTTCTTTGCAGGCAAGTTCTGAATTCCAGGTTAGGACTCAGTCAATTCAGTCATAAACGAGTAGATACTGATGATTGCTCTCTGGCCACTTAAGGGAAAACTGGCAGTCCCAGGGGCATCACTCTACTTTCCAGCATCTCCTCTTTGCTCAGCAATTCGTCTCCTCACAGAGGAGTTTTGTGGGAGGACAGTAACATGTCACTGAAAACACGATAAATCAGAGAAACTGCCTTCTTAAGTGCGTTTTGAAGATGTATTCAAACTATTTTTAGGGTTCCTAACCAAACAGAAGATGTTGAAGTAAGATCACTGGAACCCTCTGCTTCTTATTGGTTCTATGCTTCAAATTTTGTTATTTTCACAGCATCCATGAGTAGAGGCAGCAGCACCTAGCCTGAACTAGGCCATGATAGGTCACAATAGTGAACAGTTAAAGAAACATGGGAAAATGCTCAAGTCCTGCAGGAGATGTTGAACATTCATGTCCTCGCAGAGCTAAGATGCACAGGATGGCCTAACCCAGTAGCTCATGTTGCTTTTCAGGAGGCTGTTGTTTGGGCTAGCAGCTGATTTCACAAGCAGCAGATACAGCTTCTCCAACAGGCTGACCAAAACCTATCATTGGATGGATGCATTGTGTAGAAGAGGGAAGTGAAGGGCTGAATACTTTGCATAACCATGGCCCATGAAATCACAGTCAGGAGGTCTGGATAATTCAATGGTGTTTGTCTGAAATGTGCCCTCCTCCTTCACCTGACTTAGATATATTGTGCCAAGTAAGCCGACTTTTATGCTCATGTTAGCCACAGTAGATAAAAGGAAAATAATACTTTCTTTTTGTATAAGCAGTTAACTTATTTTAAAGACTTATTCTGACTTGCCTGAATCTTCTATTTCTAGACTAAACAGTCTCTAATCTTCTCTACCTCTGAATTGCTGTATTTTGGAAAAAAGTCACCCATCAGATAGTAGCTCACTTTTGGGCTTATTGAAGGAATCCCAACTGACTCTGTGTTGGAAATCAACATAGTCAGAAAAACTTTCTGATTAATAAAAGAATTTGCAAAGCACTTGAGAGAAAATGTTCATTTTAGGGGAAAAGTGAGAAAGTGGTGTTGAAGCACAGTCAAAAAAAAAGACCAATATTGCTTTTTTTTTTAAAGTTCTGCATCTGTTGCATCAGACTCGTTGCTGAAAATAAAGGAGATGAGAATAAATTAATACTACCTCTGACCATTTAGTTCTGTCTATAAAAGGAAGAAACACACTTTTTGGACTAAACATTTTTTGGCTGTCTGAAGAACTATGAGAATGTCTCCTATCTTCTTTATAAAGATAAATTTCAGGGACGAGTTTTATGATGACTTTCGGTTTTATGGCAGAATTTTTAAAGTGAACTCTGGCTGAACAAGTGTATTTATTACGAATTGTTCTTCTGTGGTTGTTTAGCTGCCCTTACAGTTAGCAGATTTCTCTGAAGTCACTGTAGGGAGTATTTATTACAAAAGTACCGTGCAATTTTAAGCACATTTATCATGGCAACAACTCTTGAAGACAGAAGAGCGTTGTTTTTCTCTATTAGTTTCAAGAGAGTAATAAGACTGGTGCTTAGTAACTTGTCAGATGCTTTACAAGAACATAGTGATTGAGAAGTGAATTAGATGCAGGATTCCTAAGTCCAGGGTTAACATCCTAATGGCAAAACATTTTCCTCTGTGTATCAGAGAAGAGATGTCTCTGCCCTCCAGTGTGTCTGTGTGTGCTAAGGATGATGAAGACTTAAAGCTTACTGCTTTGGGATGAAGCGTTGTTATTCAGAAATGGCAGGAAATCAAAGTTTTTTTTGCTTGCCTTCATTAAAAAACGAAGGGATTTTTTGGTTGGTTTTTAAAGGAGTACTCTTTCCTGCAACCTGGAAATTCAGATTTGGATCTCTGTGCATTTAATCTACCAACATATACAGCCAGCATATATTTAAGTAGCACATACATATTCAACTTCACATCCTGTCTGTATCTTCTGTTGTGACTTGCGTGTTTCTCTTCCATGGTAGATATGCATCACCTTTTTCCCGTTAAATAACAGTGACATTCTCATCAGTCTATAAGTTTTAAGTTCTTTAAAATTTCAGAAAAGCAAGACAGTGCTGGCAACTGATTGATCTGAGGTGGTGCAAGGGTATACCCTCAAATACTTAATGTGTAGTGGATTTAAAGCTATACCAACTCTAGTGATGAAGGATAGAATTAAATCCAGAATTTCTGTTGTAGTTAATTGTCACTTAGATATTTTACTTCACAGAGAAGAATACTATCTGAAAATTAATTACAACTACAGTAAATGTTTTAGTTGTATAACTATTGCAGCTAGTCTGACATAAATATTTTAAATAAGCAAACACATCCAATGTTCTTTGCTCATGAGTTAACTCACCTAGGCATTAAATACCAAATCTGTAGCCTAGATGGAGGCATTTTATATAAAAATCATCTGCTTTGTGGATATGCATAAATTAAAGGAACAATGACACATGCTTTTAGCAGCCCACTCACAGTTTAGTAACATATGTTCCAGTTGGGCAAGGGAAGAGTCTTGGAGAGAAATCAAAGTCCTTGGAGATACTGGCTCTACTCCCTGTTATGTGCCGAAATACCAACAGGAAGAAATGAAAGAGCACCAGAAACACCGCCTGGGACCTTCAGTGGTGCCTCAGAGATTAGGCAAAAAGACAAGGAGACTGCTATCTTGTGCAAACACTAATTCACTACCAGGCTGAAATGTTTAGGCACCATAGGAGCGCCCAAAGGGATGGCAGTTGTTTTTCTTGCAGTGTTAGAGAATTGCCAAAACTAACTGAAATTCAACAGGAATAGCTAGTTAGGATAGTATGAGCTCTGTTGGGTAAATAATTTACATAGCTGCACAGCCTAAAAACAACTTACTGATGTTGATCTAACTAAAAGCAGATGCCAATCTAATGACCTTTAATATAATCTGTAACAAGTATTTCTTGCGAATCAAACTTGTATTCCCTGATTTTGTTCTTTCTGACAAAGAATCCATGCATTTCTGTATATGCACAGGAAAGACATGCAGAAGCAGACCTGGAAATCACAGGAGGATTGAAAACAATTCTAGAAAAGCCAGTAATGCTCACTGCCAAAAGAAGTGGTGGGAAAGGGAAGAAACCCAGTCAAACAAGAATAGCCTTTGTATAATAGTACATGTACACAGCACCCTTCTTCTCTTGCTTTCCAAAGAACACCATTGTAGGTGCAAATTTTAATCAGAAAAAGACAAAGGGAAAATTCTCTGGTCATCTAATTCTGGCATCCATTTTGTGTCTGTGTTTTGAAATTAGAGTCACATCTTGCTTTTCTTTTTGCAGGAGGTCTACCTTGTTCTTGGCCTCAGTCCCTAAAAGTGAATCTATTCGTAATTTGTTTTCCTCGCCTATCCATGAGTGATGCTTCTTCCTTATGTACAACTCATGGTTCAAAACCATCAACTTTCCTCTGGGTTTTACTACTGTGAGTTTGTTCATACAGTACTCTGCCTTCCAGATATGAATGCATTTAATTTTCACAACACCTAACAGGATGAACACAGGCTCCCTTATTACTGGACTTGTTTTGAAGATGGGAAACTGAAACACAGGAAGAAGTCAAATGTATCTACTAACTTGGTATCCTCATTGTAGGATTTGTAATATAAGGGAGGTCAAAAGAAATGTCATGGCCTCACCTGACCTTGAACTTTATGAAAAGGCTGGTTATTAAATCCTACCTGATGTACAGAGAATAGATTTCAGGCAGATGCAAAATCTCTTTTGAGTTAGCAGGATGCACACCAGCTCCACACCAGACTTGTAGCAATGTACTTAAGGCTATGCTAATTCCAGTGGGGAAGCCATGCACATTTGGAATTAAGGCCTGCTCATGTCCAGCTAGTCTGAAAGAAAGCAAGTTTGCATCTGCCTACCACGCACCATGATTACGAGTGTCCTATCCATCGAGCAGCTTTAGAAGGAGATGCTTTTCATTCCTCAAAAGGCTGACCTGTAAGGTGCTCTGGATATGGGGAAAGCCAGGGCAGCTGCTGAAAAGGTGTAGGTTGGGGATGCCTGTGGGATCTGAGCAAAGAAAAAGGGTGCAAAGGGTGGATGGCAGCAATCCCTGCCATAGCTTCCTGAATCCCAGCTTGATGCGTGCTGTGAACACAGACGTGAGTAAAGTCTCTAAGAAGGGATGTTCCCTGTCTGCTTCTGTGCACGCCGAGCAATGTTCCCTGCCCTGCCTCTAGCTGCAGACAATGAAACCAAGCCAAAACAAACCACAGATACGCAAATATGTCTGCCCAGTTTTGTACCAAGGGAAATAAATCCTGCTCAACTCACCCAGGAGACACAAAATTCTGAAACATGAATATTCATTATAATCATTATCTTATGCTCAGCAGAAAGTACCCCGAGCATTTTGAGGGCAATGCAGGCATATTTTGTGCTGTCTTTAGTCCAAAGAACTTAGCTTACAACTGAGATTAATTTTAAAATACAATTTGAACTAATTATTCAGTCTCTGATTCAATGATATTGACTGGGCAGTGTTAGGCTTAAACTGAGATGTGTGCTGGAAGGGTCACAAGCACAATGTAAAGTAATTACTTTCAGTGACCTTTTCCCCTAATTCAATCTCAGCTTGAATATCCCAGATGAATGGGGTGAATGATTTAAGTGGTTAGCTGATTTTCTAAAAGGTCTGCGTGCTGATGCCACATTCAGCTTTCCTGGTTCTAACTCTAAATTCTCAGCCTTGTGACTCTGCTATGTGCCTGCTCACAAGAATTCTAGTGTCAGGAACCTTGCCCCTCCTTAAAGGGAGTTATGTCTCTTCTTCATCTCTCCACCATTTGAACTACTGGGATAAACACCTTCTCCAAGTAGGGCATGTTTTCCTCACCTTGAATCATTTGCGTGACTTTCCTGAATGTTAAAATATGAATGCTCCTCAAAGGTAATAGCACCTCTTTGGTATTAATCCGTACTCTTTGTTACCAATATAGATTTCTATCTGTGCTTTCTTCCGCAAAACACATGCCTCCACCTTAATCACAAGGAAGACCTGAAAAAAGAAATGTGTGGGTAGCACAGGTTGTTTATCTGCTTTTTGCTAACACACTGACCTGTTAATTATCTGCTCTTAGTCAGGCTGGTCTGTGAAGAACTGTTGGTTTCCCATTCTCTTGCAGTGCAAAGTGGGGGTGTCTGCATTATCTTGCTATCTGCTCCTGTATTATACATTTCGGAGTAGCAAAGCTAGCAGACTTCATGTGCAATGTGGGTTGGACTGCGGAGAGACAGGAGTGGACACTGTGAAGAGGGCAGAGTCATTCACCACTGGGAGTCACGTACAGAAGGTTAAAGATGGGGCTCAGTGACTCTGTGGGGAAGTTCCAGTTGTTGGGTGACTGAAAGAAGGAAGCAGTAAGGATGGGATTCATGTGCTGAGGTCTGGTGGGGGTGAAGGAAGAGGATTTATGAAGCTGGATCTGAAGACAACGCTTGTCTGTACGTATACTAGCTTTGTCATGCCTCTGACCCTCATATGGTTTTGTCCATCTGAACATCTAGCTGCCTCATTCCAGACTTAAACCCAACAGTAAATCAACACACAAACACCATAAAGGATTAGAGAGCTCAGCCTCACATATGTGAATTCAAATCCTTACCTGACAATGAATGTGCATCTTCGTCTATATTAATGTAATAACAGACATCTCTGCCTGTGCTTTCACATTAGTTGTTGGAGATTTAGTGTCACAGCAGGTAGAGCAACAAGCAGGCAGCTCCAAGCTATAGAATTTCAACGTAAATCTGCATAAATGCTTTGAGAGAGCAGTGACAGAAAGCGGCAAGCTCCGTGGCTCAGATGATGGTGGTGGTCTAGCTCCCTCAATCTATACTATACTTGAGTCGCTGCAGGATCATATGTGCTCCTAAGGTAACATTAAAACCATTGAAAGGTGAGATGGGAATTTTGTAAGGCCTCCAAGAGAGGTCTTACAAAGATCCACCAGCGATGTGCCTTTCTCGAATGCTTCTGGTCTTGCCAACTTGCTGGAACAGAGCTAAGAGGTCTGAAGGATGCCCTGGAGCCCAGATTCCTCCTTTACAAGGGGCCACTCTGATTCTAAGTCTGGACAGTTTATTTCCACCAGTGAAACAAAATGATAAATTGTTTGTACAAGTTTCGTACAGCCATCCAAGTTTCCCCATCTAACAATAGCATTTGCTGAAAAAAATATTTTCTGATTTTAGAAACCTCAACTTCAAGGTGCCTGAGGAAACTCTTTACTAAACAGAGTTTTAAGAGTAAATCTGCTGTGTTATATTTGTGTCTCTGTTCTTACAATTAAAAAATAAAAGTATGATAAGCCATTAAACAACTTCTTCTTGGTGCTGACTAAAACACTTAAAAGATCTCTATATATAAGATAAACAGCCTAGAGTGAATTATGTTTAAGTTTCTTCTCAGTACTGTCCCCAACATTTGCCTTTGCCTACTCTACTCGTATGTTTTGGCTCTTACTTTATTTTTGTCAGAAAAATCATTGAATTCTGACATCATCTCAGTGCCTTCAGGGCAGAATGCTAGCAACTAAACAACTAGTCCTCTCCATGACATTTTCCAAACCCTTATCAAGTTTCCTTGTTTCTAACCAGAGAAGTCCTGGATGCAAGGCCAGTGAAAGGAGGAATTTGAATAGGGTTCACTTTGAGAAGAAAGCTAATTCATGCTGTGTATCCACAACTACCTCAATATTTATAGATTTCTGTGTATCCAGGATGGGAGATCTTAATATACACCCTTTCTTCTTTCTAAAATTATCAGGTTTTGTATTAAACAGAGACATCATGGTTACGTTTCTTTCCTCAGTCCCCAAACAAAGAAAAATGATCTCTTCAGCCAGGTCTCCTGTGTCTCTAGCAACAGAAAGACCTTTCTCCACTGACTACTTGCAGGCCTTCAACATTTTGTGCAGGTGGAGAAAATCACATTAATCTCTGGAGTTATTTGCTGCAAGGCTGAAGGGACAGCATTAAGCAAAACTCTGACTGAGCTCCTGCTTGTGGCATGAATTTGTCATCTTACCTCTCCACTGCATGCCCTGAATGCTGCTCGATGAGGTTTTCTAGATTTCTGAGGTTTGCTCTTGAACCTCTTGCTTCTTTTGAGGTTCCTTCTTCCTGATACCCACTAGAAAGCAAGGCAGAATACTAGCCAGCCATGTGGTCTCAGAAATAATTTTTCTTAAGGAGAATCTCTACCTCCTAGATAACAACAGTCCAAGTTATCAGTCCAAGACATCCTTCTCCTTTTGTCCACCCTGACCCCTAATGGGAATATCAACAGTTGTGAATTTTTCCAGAGGAAGATGTTTACTTTTTTCCCCCTGTACTGTTGTTGGAACAGTATTGGTGTTTATCTTGCAGAGTTTGCAAAGAACGCTGACTGTTGACTCTTGTCCTTGTGTTCTGATTCAGAGATGACTTCTTAACCATTGTCTGGAATAATGGTTAATTTTTCCGTCCTTAAAACCAAAAGAGGGTGTTTTGCTTCAGGGATAATCCTCGTATGCTGATTCATGGCAATGGGTGCCTCTGCTAATAGAAACCTTCTATGGAAAGGATCTGCAGCCCAATGTTTCCAAGACTGGCCCGGTGCAAGGTCTGATTTATGCTTGACACTCCCAACTTCATTTTTGCTCTGCAGAAACACTCCAAACTTCTTAATTCCTTTCAGATACAGAAACAAACTCTATTGTTATTTTCCGAGGTAAGGCTCTTAACTTACCTACTAAGTACCGACAATTAGCAGCCTCCATACTTCTTGTAAGCACTGAGTGAACTGTATTTTTTTTTAATGGATCTATTTCTTTAGTCTTGCTGTTTTTCCAACCTTAAGATGAGTCTCTCTTAATAGTAAGTATAAATAAAACTGAGATCCTAAAACAGGCTTTTCTTTGTCTGCAGTTCCCCGATTTGTGTACTTAATTGTAGCAATTATTTGAGCAAATCAAGAGAATGGGTCTGAAAAAAGGTACAGTGGAGATGTTGACTGGAAAGCAAGGTCTTTATTTCTCATTTGAAGGTGTTGATACCAAGAGATATTGAACTCCCTCAACTTTACTTAACCCCATCGAGAATCAATGCAACTTGGCACTTTGCTGCAGTGCTCCCACCCAGGCAGGCTACATTGATTCATGTTCATTTACACGTTGATATTCATGGGAGGACTGAGAGGAGTAAGAGTGGAAGGACTGGGGGTTGATTTCTCCTCTGAACTCCAGCAAATTTTTCACTCCAGATAAATTTGCCAATTACCACTTGGATTTCTCGTACTGTTTTCTCTCTGCTCAAGGCAATCAGTGGACAGAACAGAGAGAACTAAGTCTGAACAGAGCATTTATCTTGATAACATTCAGTGTGCCAGCATTCAAGTTATAAAAAATGTCTTTCCAATTACTCTAATCTCTTTTAATTTGTTTCAACAAAGCGAGGAGAGCTAATGTTTATAATACCGCAGAGGGCCGGGTACAACAGTATGTTTCTGATTCTTGAATATCTTATACATATTTAGTGACTCATGAACATTGGAAATGAGAATGTATGACCTATTATGGCATCATGTAGATCAGTATATAACATTCACCTGGACTAGTCTGCCTTATATTCTGCTGCCAGTCAAACTATTTCATTTATTTATTATAAATTTACCTCACTGTTTTGGTTTGGCCTGGATAAATGCCAGGAGCCCACCAAAACCTCTCTGTCACTCCCCCTCCTCAGCTGGACGGGGGAG
>Ga0181612_112885_pt1 | contig 11673 bp, 6 predicted proteins | sample HoacroProtozoa21_FD_119630 | JGI IMG/M metagenome (GOLD analysis project Ga0181612, IMG submission 119630) | Hoatzin crop microbial communities from Cojedes, Venezuel. Combined Assembly of Gp0051906, Gp0051904, Gp0051908 | reverse complement strand
GTTATCTGGAATTAAAAAAACATAAGCAAAGTAACCTATGGCACCTTACTGAGAGAAGTTAGGGTTAGCATTTTTAGCCGAAACTTCTCCACCATATCTGCCCTAGAGCATTAAAGAAAACCATAAACATATATAAAACACCACGTGGGCCAGATTTAGGCAAAGTCTCCTGAAGGACTTACTTAAGTATGCAACAGGTCTAAGGAGGAGTCTCTGCCTGCATCCAGGATACTGTTCTCGAATAAATAAATTCAAAGCAGAGATATCTTACAAGTGCAGGTCACAGGCACTCAGAGCCACTCCACTAAGCTGGTACCAGCCCTGAACACCAATTAGGAGATTTTACTCAACACAAAGTAGATTCTGCAGAACTGTTTAGACATTCCTATCCATTACAACCATCTTGTCCCAGTTTATCATTAACCTGGAGACTTTGCTACAAAACCTTTTTTAATGTTTGTTTTTTTTTAAGTTAAAATGTTATTTGATTTAGAGGACAAATTAAAAACACTCCATTGCAACCATTTCATATAAAATATCTTTATCTCCCTTTAAAATTTTTTGCCTGTATATTTAATAACCACCCATCATTATTCCATTTCTCTAAATACTCTCTTCACTAAGTCTGTGCATATACGTACAATTTCACATATCAAGTTAATGACCTCATACACTATAGTAACCTTAAACGCTACTCTTCAGCCCACCTGTTGAGGGCTGTCCTATGCTTTGCTTAGTTCATTTGCAACATCACCTATATTTGGCATGATAAGCAAGTTTAAATTTCGCACATTCCTAATCTCCTTTGAGATTATTTGCACACAATTCTGACAGAATGCTGCAGAAATGATTCGGAAAAGACTCTGACTTCTCCTCAAAACTTGGCAAAGTTAAGGATGTAGAAGATAATCAGTGGTCAGAGACCATCTTCCATTTCACCACTTTAATCTTAGCTTTTAAATACTTCTGTTTCAGGGTTTTTTTAATGTGAAAAATAAACATTGTTCCTGGATTCTAGCTAATATACATTCTCAGCCTTAACTGCAACAATGCTGTCACGGCTCCTTACAGGAAAACTGTCAAATTAAGAGTGATGACAATCATTTCTCACTAAATCCTCCTGCTGCCAGCAACTCAAATTACTGATCTCCTCTGTAAGAGGCTCAATCACTTTCAATGATGATGAACAGATTCCAAGAACAGTTTTTACATTTAAGCCAAACGCAGCAAGCTACTCAGTGTCTTTCTGAGACAGAGCAATCAAGCCTTCCTTCTCCAACTTGCTCATTATTATGGTCAAATCCCACACTTCTGAAACGGGTAGAGAATCATGACACACATTTTACTAAAGAGGAACAAAAACAGAGGAACTAACTCACTTCTAAGATCACACAACAAACCAGGTCAAAAAAATCAAGACCAGAATACAGGATATTCGCTACCAGTTCCCCTCCAGTCCTGCAAGAAAGCATGGGTTTAAATCTACATGCAAAAAACAAAAATTGTGTGCGCTATTTACATACGTGCAGAAAGGGCAAAGAATATTTAATTCTTCCAATGCAACAGCACGACCGAGGTAGTTCAACAGGGTAGATTTTGTTTCTTGCTTTGGTGGTTTGTTTTCTTAAAGTGACTGGAGACTTACAGGGCATCACAAACAAAAAACTTCTTCCAGCTAACAGAAATTTGCCCCATGAAACCACCACCACCTATTGCAACAGTCTTTAGTAAGAACCAAGAAAGCCATGAAAGCATGGGACAGCTTTTGTGCTTGGTAGAAGGTCTGCAAAGCTGATTGTGCAGCTTATCCATATCCTGTGCTTACCCTGCTGTATATGAAAACAGCTTCAATCTCTCCCTCACACTCACGTTGTCACATTTTCTTCCAGACAGTTAGCTACATGAAAATTCCTGCAGACTGTTTGCAACCTCCCACTCACCACCTTCAGACACCTTGAACAGGGAGGATAATGGCACAGCTTTCCTACACATCACCCCGGTGAGGAAACAAGAACAGAAAATAGACCATGTTTGTAAATTCTATACAGCAAAGCACAGCAATCGATCTTCTGAAGGCAGGCAGTGGAAAGCTCAAAGCAACCGAGAAACGCAACATTGTCCAAGAAAGCCAAAACCACAAATGGACAATGATGGCTTTATGCCCCCATCACCTTAGCCCAAACAGCAGGGCGTTTTCCACAGATACGCAGAACAGCAAAAGGCGTATTTTCCAGGAGTCTAGCTCCACAGAAGAGCAGCAACTGAAGCCCAAAGTGAACATGCAAAAACAACCAACTCAACAGTCTCCAGTTTAAAAGAAGCCCACTACAAAAGAATATAAGTAGGTAACAATCATCCTCCCCAACATCTCCAAGAAACTAATCTAGAGAACTGTATCAAATGGAAGTCCTAGAATCAATAAAGTCTACAAAATGGGGAAGGCTTACTTGTTTGCATAACATTGCATAGCAAAAAAGGAACTCTTTACAGCATGCCCATAATAGGGGCAAAGAGATCAAAGGAAAGCTGCTTCACAGACAAACAACAAAAGGGAAAACGCAGCACCCAGAAGCTTGACAACTTCCACTGTTGCCTGAAGGTGCCTGCCTGGGGCTAGCAATCACATACCTAAACAAGCAGTACACAAAGACATTCATGGCCTACCCAAATTCTCAGATGACTGGTCCATTTCTATTGTGGAGAAAGACTGAAGCTATGACTGACTTCAAGGGTGCCTCTGCCCTGACGACAGCATGGTTAAAACTACTTTGCTACCACTTTCACTTTCCCATTTTCAGAGGCTGGGAGTTGATAAAGCTGTATTAAACCACTGTACTAAGCAGAGATTCAAAAGTGAAATCCATTAGTTCTGTGACATGAAGGAGGGGTGACAATGGTCATGCCGAAGGACTATGTGCCAGCAAAACCAGGCAGTTTGTATTGCACCCCCAGATGTGACAAACTACTGCTCCAATCTAGACCATTCCTGACATTCAGCATCACAGGTTAATTACCTACAGCTAGCAAAACAACACAAAACATAGAAATACCATATTGTCTGGAAAAAATGTACATCCCCAAGAACAAAATATTAACTACACCTCATGAACTAATCCAAACAAGGAGAAATACAAACCCTACTTAAGTAAAATGTTTTGGCCTACTACAGTGAAGGATGTAATAAAGTAGAGGCAGTGAAAATGTGTTCGCACGGATGTCATTTAACTAAGCAGCTTTCTTTTCTGTTCAAATGGTCTTAAAATTCACCTAAGCAAGCATTCTATTTTGACCTACTATTTACATGCATGGACATGGTTTTGTTTATCCCCTATCACCACAATTTACCACATTCCATCTAAACACACATATGCGTTCTAGTAAGCAGGACGTTACAGAGAAGCATTTTTGATTTTTCAATTACAGGGTCTGAAGCACCACAGATGCGCCTCAAAAGGAAGTTTTCAGACAACAGTCCTATGAGAGTAGACTTGTGTACTTTCAAGGAACACTCAAAAAATAACCTATATTTTGGGTCGTCTTCCTCAATAAAAGCTGTAAACTCGATAAAAGTATTGGAGATTTCAAAATGCAACTGGGATTTTCCACATAATTTTGTTTTAAAGGGATGAGAAAGACAAAAAAGTTGTTACAAAGAAAATGCCCATTAAGTTCTGATTAGTCTTGTCTTTACAATAAATGAGCCAGGCAAAACCTGGCTTACACAAACAGCTCCACCAGAACAAAATTAGCATGGACGAGGAAGAAAAACTATTAAAAAGAGATACTAGAATTTTAAAGCTTAGCAGATCATTAAACAAGCAACAAAAGGGAAAAAAAACACCCTGATTTATTTTTAAAGGAACAGACAATGTTGTTTCTACCGGCTACTAAAAAGGTACTACAGCAAATACAAGTTAGATCCTCAGTTTAATTTATCCTCACGCAAAACTTTGACAGTATTTCCAAAATCATTGGAAATTTTGCCCAAACCTCATCTCATGAAAACAGAAGATTCATGGCTTGCACCAGACTCATCTTTCGTCTTGCATGGCAACAACATGCAGTTCTTAGAGAGAACTATGAGAAAGAAGACAGCTACGCAAACTGGACTTCTGTAAAGAAATATGCAGGAAAGCTCATCTATACAAATGGCTTTGCAACACAGTGCAGGCTTACCCTTTAACAAAATAGGTATATGGTACATTTCTTGTTAATATTTACAAACTGTACTGAAGTTAGGGATATTAATTATTATAATCTGTCATCACGATAAATACCATGATGTGAAGAGGCTTGGGCAGCCTTAGAGCACCGAAAGAGCACAGCAATTAAGGAGTTTGAAAAGTTGCTTTCAGGCTCTGTAAACTTACACGAACATACCATTCTTTCCCACTGGAAATGGGTTAACTTCTAATTGTAAGCACTTGGACAGCTATTTTAAGCTTTTTTGTTTGGAGCTGTCAGGGAAGGCAGTTGCTAGCAACAGAGAGACCAATACTCCGACATGCAGGAATCGCAGCAGCCTCTAAAATCAGAATGGCAAAGAGCAGGCCAAAAGCTTCTCCCTGCCCTCACATTCCCATAGCTGACATAACCACAATGTGTCCTTCGCTCCGAATGCCTCTCCCGCCACAAACACACCAGCTGCACAATCGCATGGATACACCCCAGAGACAGACCAAGTCTGTCTGCACTTCAGCCCTGAGAAGAAAACACTTCTGAATGCACTGAGCTGCCACACGAAAGACTGATGCAAGTTCAGTGGTTTCCATCCTGACCTCTCCAGCACTCCATCACAAAACCAGACATATGTAGGTGTCCAGCATACGGTACACCACAGTCTGAGCGCTTCACAGATTCCTTCTTCAAGGCTTTGCAAGAGGTAATGGCCTACAAATAGGGGAAGAGAAAGGGGAAAGTTCATAGAGATGATGATACTTTCCATTACCGGAGGTTTCTTCATGAGACACACGCAGGCACTCAATAGCTAGACCACAGCTCTCGGCAGAGACACTCTTGACACCATCAAGTAGGCATCGTCACTCTCCCAGGTCTGGCTGGAGAATAGCTGGGACTGAAAGCACAGGCAGAACCTCAGAGTATCTGGGATCTATTTTCAGCTCTGCTACAGACATGCATAAGCAAACCACTGCAGATCAGTTCATAAAATGAGAATAATACCTGAAACCCAATACAATGATATTCATTAAGTATTTTGAGGTCATAAGTGTCATATTGTCTTTAACAATACCCACTAACAGGCTAGACAGGGATTCTTCCATGAAGAGCTTTAAAGTCTAATTTGACACATGATGCAACAGGGTAGCGATAACCAAAGAAGAGGCAGAGGGCCAAAAAATGAAGGAAAGAGGTCACACAAACAATAACACTGTTGTTGTCATATGCCTCTCTCTGCCTCATTCGACCCAGAAATATCTTTTTGTTTTTCAGCAGTTATCTAAGCTGAAGCAGTGCTGATCTTGGTGTGTCCACATCCACACACTTGCAGCCCGACAGATGCCAGTGTTGACTGAGCTAATCTATTATAGAACTACTCAAGTAGTCTGTCTGCAACAGCACTGACAAGACTTTAGTTCAAATTTCTAAAATTATGTATTTTGAGAAGACTTGTGGTCGCTGTTGAATACAAAAGGGTCTTTTTACTATGCCGGTCTGTTACAAGGCACAGTAAGCTCTCGGCCATGACTGGGGCTGTCAGACATTACAACAAGGCAGCTAAGCAGATGCACATTAGTTAATACTGAGTGTAGGAACACCAAAAGACATGCGCAAGCACAATCACCACACAGTGGAAACCAGCAACGTTTAAAGAATCCAGGGGCCCAGAGAGCACTCCAATTTCTTAGTCTTTAATTAAAGAATCAGAATACTCTCCAGGCCCCTGGATTCAGAGCTCCTGTCCCATTACTGCCAGACACACGCTCAGTCTCCTCCTTTTAGCCACAGGGACTTCAGTGGAGGAAAGAAAGAGCAGAAGGTTGCCACCAATACTGGATCAAACACAAAACGATCCTCTTCCATTTCTGTAGAAGCTTATTTGTATCCTTACTAACATTATAAAGCGCTTCCACAATTGGGCATAAGTGACACCCGTCTCATACTCACTCAGAGCCAAGTCAGAAGCTTTCCAAAGATTCAACTCAACGAGCCCATCTGAAACCAAACAAACCACCCACCCTGTACTTTCTAACTAGAAAGGAAAAATGTCATTCAATAGGAGCATGAGGAAGAGTGCCCTCTATTAAGAAACCTATTAAAGCTATTTTAGATGGAGCAAAAGACTTAGTTGTTAATGAAACATAAGGTTGCAATGATCAAGTTCAATATGACACAAAAAAACTACAGTTTATGCACCTGCACATGGAATTCTGCGACCGTTAAGCATGTCAGAAGTATAACATGCTTCTACATGTCCTCCTGCCCTTATACAGTTCCTTCTGCAAGTCCTAGAACAACATAAATACATTCTAATAGAAGTCATAACATTTTGTGTCAATAATTCCCACATTACACTTTGAATAGCTGTATTTGCTAAAGATACTATCATGTCAGACATTAGTCTGACATAGTCATGACAAAGATAATAACTATGTAATTGCTATTAACAGGAACAGTAAGTCCTTCCCAATTGTGAAAAAAACAGGCCATAAATAATTGGAAAGTCACACAGTAACTTACTAGAAAAGCTGATAAGAGGATTGGTGCTAAACACCTGACCACCTCCAAAAGAAATCACTAAGCATTAAAAAAAATAAAATCCCTTACGCATTATAGTTTTCAATCTCAGAATGAAAGGCTAATGAACTAACGATCCCTGCAGGTGTATGGATTCCATCAACCCGATCCTCTCACACCAAAGAAAATTAAATTCTGAGATCAAGGTTCCTTTACAATCCATAACACATCTAGTGGATTCTAAAGGATTTTTCCACAACAACTAGATAGCACTCTCTTATTTAAAATAGTTTGCTAGTTCAACTTATATCCCACAGCTTTGGATGATTTTACTATTTTCAACAAATCTCCAAACAGTAAGAAACAATGTCCTGTCTCCTGTCAGCAGGCTGACATTCTCTACACAGTTCTCCCCTGTTTGAGATACCTACAAATCAACTGAGGCAGAAAAACATTCTACTAGCTGCTACACTGAAGACAAATTTCATCTGGAGAAAGTAGTTGAACCACAAACAATGTTATGGAATACCCAATACTTACCTAACACTTTGCAACAGTTAAACCAATATATTAACATCAATGCATCCAACCTCACAACATGTCATGTGCAACATTCTGTATTTTTAAGAGGTAAACAGAGACAAAGCAGCCTGTTTTGCACTAAAAAGCGAACAGGTAGCCAACAAGAGATTATGCTTCTGGAATTCTTTGATCTTAGTTTTGTCTACTGTTCACTCCTTCATACTGTGCAGATACAAACTGCATTTGTGAGATGTCAGGTAAAGCATCTTCATTATGAATAGACATGCTAAAATTCAGAAAGTGGATAGAACACTACTTCTTAAAATACCCCATAGAACTCTCCCCACCCTGATGTAAATTTTAAGGCTATTTTGATATAAAAATCACAATGCCTTCTAAACCACGTAAAAGCTCACCCACCCACACCTGCAGCAGAGCTCTAACATTAATACAGATATGGCAGTGTCATACCAGAAATGTCTAACCAATAGTCCACAGATTCAGCACTCTACAATGCCTTTGGACGGTCCATGAACTCTGCCTAGAACTGCAGGCTCTTCTACTTGCATGAACTGCACTGGCTGGGGGTTTTGTGCTTTGTTTTTTTAAGAAAATGAGAACAGTAGCCAGGCGTACTCCCCTTATTGTCCATGGCTTCAGTTCTTGCACTGTAGTACAGAAACTGAATTACAGCACCTTTTTTTTTTTTTTCTTTAACACAGTTGCATGACCTCATAATCACAGCCTAACAGCATTACACACTCTTTTAATGCACTTACTCTGGCAACGCCTCTTTAAGAGAGAAAACTACTATTATTCCCTTTTACTGAAGAGGACTAAGTCAGACAGACAGACTATGAAGTGACTTGCCTGAAGAGGTCTGTAACAGAGCAGCGAACCCAACTCAGTATCAACCTAGAGCCCTACCCTTTCAATCATTTTCAGTCTCTTACTCAGTTTGAAATCCCATCCTAAGGATGGCTAAAGCGCAAACGAAATCTCCCTTAAACATTTCTTCTTATTTCAGCCTGCCATGAGCCTGTATGCCACGCATAATAATAAACTCCAGACAAGCACACAGCTGTCAATGCAGGTTTATTGGGGATCTAAAAATATTTTTCTAGCTTTTAGTAGAGTTGTCACCTATAAGGTATACATGCATATTGATACACTAGTCTTGGCTGCAGTAGTGTCCAGAGGACACACAGAGCAATTCAGGAATACCAGGCAGACCTATCCAGCTGCAGACATGATGCTGTTATTAGTTTTGTCTAGGGATTAGGTAACAATGCTGAATACCGTCATCAAATCCCTCCCCTGCATGCAATTACAAATGTAAATAAAGAAGGGAAGGAATATACTAATTTATAGTTATTGGTAGATTAGCTTTGATACATATTTTCACCCATTTACATCACTTACTATCACCACAAGCATAAAAGCACACTTTAAAAGGAAGGGGAGCTCTTAAATCCTGTAAAACAGTGCTTTTAGCAATTACAGTGACATGTATATTCCTCCCATCTTTGCCACCTCCTTCCCGACAACCACTCCAAGGGAAAAGAATTTTTGTTCTTTTCCCACAACTGCAACATCTGAGGCGTGACAAATAAGAAACAGCTTTCAGGACCACAAGAAACGGATGTGTTGGAGCTGCACATGTTCAGAGCCCACCCGTGCCAAGACAAGATTCCACCCCTTAAACTCTCTAACAGAATCTTCTGTTTAATCCTGTCTCCAGTCAAGTTAAGAGCAAGACTAGTACTGATTTTTAGCAGGAACATGGCAGAGATTGCAGCAGCTGGTCTGCAGGAACACGGACTCCTTCAGCTGGACCGTGCAAGGGGCTCTGCCACTGCCACCACTGGGCGTTCTGAAGCCCCAGAGGTCAGGGGCACCACGGTCCTCGGCCCCAGTTTTGCTCTGCAGCCACAAACGTCCAATTTCTATCATTTAGGAGGGAAGAGCGAGGCACAGAACCATCACACATTTGGTTATGAAATATAACGAAGTGCCATGGAAAATATAAAATAGGGGCCAGAGTTTTTTAAATGCAAACACCAGAGATGAAATTGCAAGTCTTTGTTTCACCCTTTCCATAAAAAGCTATGTATTTACAGCAGTTGCTTAAAAAAAAAAAGCCTTGAGAGTTATGCATGAGGAATGTGAAGTCACAGTATTGCTTAGAAAGAAAGAACAAGTACTAATTTGCACATAACCGTGATGAAATTCACCTATTACAGTAGATTAAGTCAATTATGTTCCTACATCTCCCACCACTTACATTTGTGGCTTTGTTCTCTCTCTTCTTTACCAAAAGTCTTGAACACCCAGCACAAAAGGTTCCCTTGCAGACACAATCTGCCAAATCAGAGTCACGGAAGTACTGTCAAACCACGAAACTGAAAAAGCAGAAAAAAACCTCATACTCATCGCCACCTGCACATAAGACCATCAGGGAAAAAAGTTCACATAAAAGAATGGCTTTTACATGTACATAGTTCCTGCACGTAGCAGGCTAAGTTTGTATCACTGTAGCCATTTCTAAACTTCGGGCTTTGCTTAACCAAGGTTTCCACATTCTTCAGGTATCCTCAGCTGGCCTTCTGCAAGATGTGTGACCTGGTGTTGGCGTAAAGCTTCACAGTAGCATCTGCGCAGAGAGGGATTCCCCCAAGCAGCACTTTCAGAGCTCAGGGCTGAAGAATTTACTGCTCTAGACTTTATACTGAGGTCAACTACCGTGGTTGGTTTCCATTCATGTTGCAACACGTAAGAAGGTAATGCGTGAGAGGTGAGACAACGAAAAAAACAGCAGGAAGAAGAAAACATCTCCCTTCCGAAACCAGAAGTGTACCAGTCCCTGCAGATGCAGTTCCTCTTGCACCTACATTCCCAGTACATTTCGTCTATTTTCTAGAACATGATGCCTTCCAGTTAAATATACTTAGTTCCACAAAGACATCACGGCAGGACAAACTGTTTCAAAAGACATCAACCACCCACCCAATTAAACAACTGTAATAATTTCTTAGTGTGTCTTTTTTTTTTTAAGCAGCTTCTCACAATTGGTAATTTAATATCTTTTTTTGACTTTTACCTTATCTGAAAGTAATAGGACAGATTTGGACACAAAAAAGCTACAACCAATAAGAAAAAGATGTTTACCATTTTAGTTATATTTCTCTGCTCCCTTCCTTGAAGAAATAAAAGGTTTTCCCAAACACTTCACTTGTTGACATGTATCTTTTAATTTTATGCACAGATGTTTGCACGGTGAAGAGGAATTAACACTTCTTTTTTTGGATACAGAAAGACTATCATGTGCCAAATTTCTCAATTATTATTGAAGGAACTGTTTATAGTTTGAAAGTTTCTGAATTCTCCAAAATTACCTGAAAAATTTCAGGCACGTACCTCCCCCTCACATGCAGTAGACACTGAATTTAAAGGTTCAGGTTTTTAATGGTAGTAGTTGGAAAAAACCCACCTGTCAGTTGCTCAAATCCCAGTATCACTTCACTGGCTCTCTAATCAAATTCTAAAATAAGCAGACCCTACTTCAACGGGAGCGTTGGACTAGATGACCCACAAGAGGTCCCTTCCAACCCGTACCATTCTGTGATTCTGTGATTCTGTGACCTGCAACTCTGATGTTAAAAAAGGAAATTGCTTACCACACTCAAACTTTTCAAGCTTTTTATACCTTAAGCAAGAAAAATGACACTTCTGGTGATCTTTGAATAAACAGTTTAAAATAAAGTCCATAGCAATAAAGAGACTTTTCTTGCCTAGCTCCAATAGTAAAAAACTCCTCAGCCAAATACGGATGCATTCTTTTCCTGTTCATTGTGGAGAACCAACTCTTCAGTAACAATATCCACCCACTGTGTGTTTCTTGCTAATCTGTGTACTTACAACTGTCTCTACTACTGAGAGAGAGTTCGCTGTTTCCCTCAACCAGTCTAGGAATAATTTCCACAATCATTCTGGGGAGGAATGAGGGGAGATGCATACTTGTAAATGGTTAACTCTCTCGCCCCTCTCTCTCCAAGCAAATTGCACACACATGCAAAAAGAAATAATTAACCTTCCAACTCCTGAATTTTGGCTTCAATTCCCTAAAGTAGCTTCATGCACAAAATCCACATGTGGAAAGAATAATCGGTGGTGACCAGTTTGCTGAGGGTTGTGGAAAACTGGCCTGTGCAGAACAGCGAGCTCTCGCCAGAGATCTGCTGCAGCCTCTCGTGTCACACAGAACTCAGCAAACGTGCACCGCAAAAGCAGCACCATGTCCTTCCCAGGCATTCTGGAAAACCTCAGTGTCCAAAAGCAATCACTGACCACCTCTTCCCTCCCACGCTAAAGATTAACAACCTTTTTTTTTTTTTTTTTTTTAAAAAAAAAAAACAAAAAAAAAATTGCAAAATTAATCCCTTTTCTTACTCTCTT
>Ga0181612_108317_pt1 | contig 11673 bp, 9 predicted proteins | sample HoacroProtozoa21_FD_119630 | JGI IMG/M metagenome (GOLD analysis project Ga0181612, IMG submission 119630) | Hoatzin crop microbial communities from Cojedes, Venezuel. Combined Assembly of Gp0051906, Gp0051904, Gp0051908 | reverse complement strand
TTATTTACAGTCAATGCTAAAGGATTTAGCTGAAGCTGTTATTAAGTACCAGGATGAAAGTGGTATGTTCTATCAGGTTGTTGATTATCCAAATGAAGAAGGAAACTACTTAGAAACGAGTGGTACAGCTTTAATTGCGTATGCTTTATTAAAGGGTGTTAGACTTGGTTACTTACCAGAAAGATTTAGAGAATATGGTGAGAAAGCCTTCAATGGTATCGTTGATAAGTATTTAGGATTCAATGAAGATGGTAGTTTACAATTAGGTGGTATTTGTTTAGTTGCAGGTCTTGGTGGTAAGGACCATCGTGATGGCACAAGAAAGTACTACTATAGTGAACCAGTTGTTGAAAATGAAGCTAAGGGTACAGCTCCATTTATCTTAGCGTATACAGAAATGCTAAGAGCACATGAAGGGGAATAATAATGGATTTCAAGTTTGTAGGAGTTTTCAATCGTGGAATAACGATTGAAATGATTAATGACTTTATCTATGAAGTAGATGATAGTCTTAAAGTATATGTAAATGATGAATTAGTATTAGAGACAAAACACAATGTCTTTTCTATCTTTGATTTAAAACCAACTACTAATTATGTTGTTAAGGTTGAATACAAGGATGAGGTAAGTACACATGATGTTACAACAAGTGAAGAAAGTTACTTGTTAAATGTTAAGGACTTTGGTGCTTATGGCGATGGTGTTAAAAATGATACTAATGCAATTCAAGCAGCTATTATGGCGTGTCCTGAAAATGGTACAGTATATCTTCCTAAGGGAACGTACTTTGTTACACCATTATTCATGAAGAGTAATATTACTTTCTATTTGAGTAAGGATGCTATTTTATTAGCTGATACTAATCGTAATAACTATCCTGTATTAAAGGGTATGTTAAGACACAATGATGAAGTAAATGAACATTCATTGAGTAGTTGGGAAGGTAATCCATTATCTTCATTTGCATCACTTATTACCGCTATTGATTGTAAGAATGTCAATATCATTGGTGAAGGAACATTGAATGGTAATGCGGATAAGAGTGATTGGTGGTTAAACCATCGTACAAAGCGTATTGCATGGCGTCCAAATATTGTTTTCTTTAACAATTGTGAATACATGAATGTTGCTGGCCTTAAGATTATGAATAGTCCTTGTTGGACAGTTCATCCATATTATAGTGATCATTTGAATTTCTTTAACTTATTTATTAAGAATCCATATAACTCACCTAATACGGATGGATTTGATCCAGAGAGTTGTACAGATATCTTATTACTTGGTACAAAGATTAGTGTTGGTGATGACTGCGTAGCTATTAAGTCTGGTAAGATTTATATGGCTAAGAATCACTTCAAACGTACAGATAACGTTGAAATTAGAAATTGTCACTTTGAAAGAGGACATGGATCAGTAACGATTGGTTCGGAAATTGCTGGTGGTGTAACAAATGTTAGAATTAACCAGTGTTTATTTGAAGAAACTGATCGTGGGGTAAGAGTTAAGACAAGACGTGGTAGAGGAGAAAAGTCATTATTAGACAATATTTCTTTCAACAATGTCTTAATGAATAAAGTACATATGCCAATGACTTTCAATATGTTCTATTTCTGTGATCCAGATGGACACTCAGATTATGTACAGAATCAAGAATATAAGCCAGTAACGGATATGACACCAGAAATTGGTCATATTATCGTTAAGAATACAACTTGTGTCGGAGTTGACTCTGCTTTCTTAACTGCATATGGTTTACCAGAAAAACCAATTAAGAAGATTGAGTTAGAGAATGTTACAGCTTCCTTCTTACCAGAAGAAGACATTACACCAAATACGCCTATTATGATGGATAACTTTGCACCATTATATGGTAAAACAATGTGGTTAGGTAATGTAGAAGAAGTATCATTAAATAATGTCACAATTAATGGTGCTGTTGATAAGGAAGTAACAGTTAATAATGTTACTAACTACAACACAAATAACTTACATATTAACTAAGAAGAACAGCAAACTGTTCTTCTTTTTTTATATTGAATAAATTAAAAAGGACTATTAATAGTCCTTTTTATGACGGGATAATTATTTTAAATCTTTGATTGCAATTTCATCCATGTCATCGAATGTTTGGTTTTCACCGCCCATTGCCCAAATGAATGTATAGTTAGTTGTTCCTACACCGGAATGGATTGACCATGATGGTGAGTAAACAGCTTCTTCATTGTGCATAACGATGTGACGTGTTTCATCGCCTGTACCCATCATATGGAATACTACTTGATCATCAGGGATTTCAAAGTATGTATATACTTCCATACGTCTTTCATGAGTATGTGCCGGCATTGTGTTCCAGTTAGATCCTTCATCTAGACATGTCATACCCATTGATAATTGGCAAGTAGGTAGTACATCTGGATGGATGAACTGGTTAATTGTACGCTTGTTACAATGCTTAGCATCGCCAATTGGACGGTGATTTGCGTCTTCTAGCTTTAATAAGCGTGTTTCGTATGCACGGTGTGCAGGAGTTGAAGCCATGTAGAACTTTGCTGGATTCTTAGGATCCTTTGAAGCAAAGTGTACTTCCTTAGCTCCCATTGTGATATATAGGCAGTCTTTGTAGCCTAATTCGTATATAGTTCCATCGACATTGATAGTTCCTTCACCACCAATGTTAAAGATACCAATTTCTCTTCTTTCTAAGAAATATTGTGTACCAAAGTTATGCCAGATATCGATGCCTTTATCGATTGATACTTCTTCATTTACTGGCATACAACCTAGAGTTACAACTCTGTCTACGTGTGTGTAGTATGCTTGAATTGTGTCTGGTTGATATAGTCCTGTATATAGGAACTCTTTTCTGACTTCTTCAGTTGTGTAACGCTTGAAGTCATTTGGATTTACAGAATAACGAATTTCCATTGTAATGCCTTTCTTATTGTGGTTGGCGTCCTAAATAAGCTAGGATACCACCATCTACATATAATATTTGTCCATTGACGAAGTTACTAGCATCACTTGCTAGGAATACAGTAGGACCTTGGAGGTCTTCTGGTGTTCCCCATCGGTTAGCTGGAGTTTTAGCCTTGATAAATGTATCAAATGGATGGTCAGTACCATCGGCTTGTTTCTCACGTAATGGAGCGGTTTGAGGAGTAGCGATATATCCAGGTCCAATGCCATTACATTGAATGTTATATTGACCATATTCGCTACAGATGTTCTTCGTTAACATCTTTAAGCCACCCTTAGCACTTGCGTAAGCTGATACGGTTTCACGACCAACTTCACTCATCATTGAACATACATTAATGATTTTACCATGACCTTTTTCAATCATGCCAGGAATAACTGCCTTAGAGGTAATAAATGGTCCAACTAAGTCAATATCGATGACTTGTTGGAAATCTTCGGTTTTCATCTCATGCATTGGAATTCTCTTAATGATACCAGCATTATTGACTAGAATATCAATAACGCCAACACTTTCATTAATTTCCTTTACCATCTTTGTGACTTCATCTTCTTTAGATACATCACAAATATATCCATGAGCGTCGTAACCAAGTTTCTTATATTCATTAACAGCATCTAGAACTTTGTCTTCGCTTCTTGCGTTAAAGCAGATAGTAGCACCGGCTTTAGCTAGGGCACATGCCATAGCAAAGCCGATACCATATGTACCACCTGTTACAAGAGCGACTTTTCCATCTAGACGAAAATCGCTTACTTCAAACATATTAATTAACGCTGTACACGACCGTTAGCATTACCATTAGCTAATGATAGAGCTTCATCTTCAGAAATTAGGTTAACGTCACCAGGAATTGTCTGCTTTAGAGCACTAGCTGCAACTGCAAATTCTAGAGCCTTCTTAGGATCATTCCACTTTGTTAAACCATGGATTAATCCACCAGAGAATGAGTCACCGCCACCAACACGGTCAACGATTGGATTGATTTCATAACGCTTTGATTCATAGAATTCATTTCCATCATAGATTAGAGCCTTCCAACCATTGAATGAAGCAGAATATGATTCTCTTAATGTAGAAGCAACAATCTTGAAACCGAACTTTTCAGCCATCTGCTTGAAGATTGTATGGTATCCAGAAGCATCTGTATTACCACCTTCAACGTCAGCATCTGGTTTGAAGCCTAAGCACTTTTCTGCATCTTCTTCATTACCGATACAAACATCAACATACTGCATTAATGGAGTCATAATTGACTGAGCCTTTTCTTCTGTCCATAGCTTCTTACGGAAGTTTAAGTCAACAGAAACTGTTACACCATGACGCTTAGCAGCTTCACAAGCAAGCTTTGTTAGTTCAGCAGCCTTATCAGAGATAGCAGGTGTAATTCCTGACCAGTGGAACCAGTCAGCGCCTTCCATGATTGCATCCCAGTCGAAGTCTTCTGGATTAGCTTCAGCGATTGAAGAACCAGCACGGTCATAGATAACCTTTGAAGGACGCATAGAAGCACCTGTTTCAGCATAGTAGATACCTAAACGATCACCACCACGAGCGATGAAGTCTGTATTAACACCATATCTTCTTAGAGAGTTAACAGCAGCCTGACCAATTTCATGAGCAGGAACCTTAGTAACGAAGACACCTTCATCACCATAGTTGCTTACTGATACTGCTACGTTAGCTTCACCACCACCATAGATGATGTTGTACTTGTCAGCCTGAACGAATCTTCCGTTTGGTTCAGATGGTGTTAATCTTAGCATGATTTCACCGAATGTTACGATCTTTGTCATTTTAAAATAATCCTCTTTCTTTCTCTTCTTTTTAATATATTAGTTATTTACAAGATGAATCTTGAAACCACCAATTTCTTCCTTGAAATATGCGAACTTAGCGTCGCCATTTGCACTGTAAGTGATTGAATCTTCATCGAATTCAACCCCAATAGCACGATAATATGCCAGGGCTCTTTCTACGTTGTTTACACCGATAGCAATGTGACCATTTGTGCCATAGTGCTTCTTAACCATAATTTCTACCATATCTGTGCCGAAGAAACCCTTAGATGTTTCACGGACATTTCCTTGTAGTAGGTTAGCGAACTTTTCAGCTGTACTACGGCCATTTTCTTCTGTGCAGTTAACACCAACGTGTTTAACATGCATTCCGAACATTTTCAAAACTGCTTCATGAGAGATGCGTTCGATTTCATCGAACTTTCCTTCATTGATTAATTCCTTTTTAACCATCCATGTTCCGCCAACAGCGAAGATCTTATCGCAATTTAAGTAATCTAACATGTTGTTAGTATTAACTCCACCTGTTGGTAAGAATGTTAAGTCCTTGTATGGAGCACCTAAAGCCTTGATAGCCTTGATACCACCCATAACTTCAGCAGGGAAGAACTTAACAGTTGTTAAGCCTAAGCTTAATGCTTGTTCGATTTCAGTAGCACTTGATACTCCTGGAATGACAGCGACACCCTTTGACTGGCAATATTTAACAACTTCTGGATTTAAACCAGGAGCCACGATAAATTCTGCTCCAGCGTCTAAAGCCTGATCGACTTGTTCAATTGTAAGTACAGTACCTGCACCAACGATTAATTCAGGTCTAGCTTTCTTCATTTCAATCATCGCATCGTGAGCTGCTTCTGTACGGAAAGTAACTTCAGCTGCAGGTAATCCACCTTTGCATAAAGCGTCAGCTAAATTAGCTGCGTCTTCAACACGGTCAATTACGATAGCTGGAATAATACCAATTCCATGCAGACGTTTCATAACGCTGCTTGTTTGGTTCATTGTAAATCCTCCTTTAAAGTAAACCGGTATACTTTAAAGGTATTCCTTTATGGGCGTAAAGTCAAGTATTTGTTTTAGTTTATATATATTTATCTTTATTAAATTTTCGTTTTAATTTAGTAAACTGTTTTGTTGACAACGTTTTCAAACGGTTGTAATCTAATATATATAAACCGGTTTTCAAGAAGGAGAAATAGTACATGGCTAGAAAAATTACGATTAATGATATTGCTAAAATAGCAGGTGTATCTAAGACAACTGTTTCTTTTTACTTGAATGGTCGTTTCGAAAAGATGTCCCAAGAGACTAAGGAACGAATTGAGAAAGCAATTGAAAAGACTAATTATCGTCCAAATGCGATGGCTCGTTCTTTGAACTATAAGGCTACGCAATTAATTGGCGTTATCATTGGTGATATTACAAACTCATTTGCTAACCAGATTGTAAAGGGTATTGATGATTATGCTCGTAAGTGTGGTTATCAGATGATTGTTGGTTCTTCTAATTATGATTTAGAGAATGAGAAGAAGTGTGTCAATGGTATGGCTGGTATGGGCGCTGATGGTTTTATCGTACAGCCAACCGTTCATTTTGAAACGATGTGGAATGAGTCAGGAGTTGACAAACCAATTGTTTATTTTGATTCACCTAACAATTCATCAAATGGTATGTGGGTAAAAACAAACAATTATGAAGCTGTATATAACGCAACCGAAAAGTTAACTATGAAGGGTTATGACAACTTTGTCTTAATTACAGCTGATCCATATGTATTGAAAACACGTATGGAAAGAACTCGTGGCTTTACGGATTGTTTAGACATTCGTAAGTTACCATATGAGATGATTATCGCTGACAATAACACAACATCAAGTGATATAGAAAATAAGTTGAAGGGTTATTTAGTTGAAGACAAGAAGACTTGTATCTTCGTAGCTAATAACTGGTTATTGGATAAAACATATGTCGCTCTTAAGAATTATCGCGAATTAATTCCTGATCACATTGGATTAATTGGCTTTGACTCTTTAGAGTGGAGTGAAATGGCTGATCCAAGTGTTACTACTATTGTTCAGCCAGCCTATGAAGAAGGTCAAATGGCGGCTAAGATTCTTATCGATACTATCGAAAAGAAGTTCTCAGAAGCACCTAATTGTATATTACAGTGTACGATTAATGATAAAGATTCAACTAATAGAAAAGGTTGAAAAGATATAAATTAAAAAGAGGAAAGAGATAAAATGCAGTTATTAAACAAATCTATGACAAATCCTGTTGACCGTCCGGTCAAGGTGGCACAGTTCGGTGAAGGTAACTTCCTACGTGCTTTCGTTGATTATCAAATCGATTTAGCTAATGAAAAGGGTATTTTCGATGGCAGCGTTGTCTTAGTTAAGCCTATTCAGTTTGGTTCTGTCGAAAATTTCAAGAAGCAAGATTGCCAGTATACTTTACAGTTAAGAGGTAGAGTAAATGGTGAACCTTATAAGGAAACACGTCAGATTACTTGTGTTAAGGATATTGTTTCTCCATATGAAGACTATGAAGAATACATTAATGTAGCTAAGATTGATACACTTCGTTTCATTGTTTCTAATACAACTGAAGCTGGTATCGTCTTCCATGAAGAAGATAAGTTTGAAGATAAGCTAGGTGTTACATACCCTGCTAAGTTAACTCAATTCTTATATGCTCGTTATGAACACTTCAATGGTGATATGAGCAAGGGATTAGTAATGCTACCAGTTGAATTAATTGATGACAATGGTATTGAATTACATAAGGATGTTATCAAGTATATCGACCTATGGAACTTACCAGAAGGATTCAAGAACTGGGTTGAAGAAGCTTGTATCTTTACTTCTACTCTAGTTGACCGTATCGTTACTGGTTGGGTAAGAGATGATGAAGAAAGAAATGCTATTTATGAAGAACTTGGTTATGTTGATAATCTATTAGATACAGCTGAACCATTTGCTCTATGGGTTATTGAATGTCCAAAGGGTAAGGATATTTCTAAGGAATTCCCAATGGATAAGGCCTTCGAAGGTAAGGAAGGTATGAATGTTATCTTCACAGATAACCAGAAGCCTTATAAGCAAAGAAAGGTTAGAATCTTAAATGGTGCTCATACATCATTCGTTCTAGCTTCATTCTTAAAGGGTAACAACTTCGTTAATGAATCAATGAATGATCCTATGATGAGAAAGTTCATGGATAAGACAATTCATGATGAAGTTATTCCTACATTAACTCTTCCAAAGCAGGACTTAGAAGACTTTGCTAATGCTGTTGTTGATAGATTTAACAATCCATTCATCAAACATGCTCTATTAAGCATTGCTCTAAACTCTGTTTCTAAGTGGAGAGCTAGATGTATGCCTTCTCTATTAGGTTATGTTGAGAAGTATAATAAGCTTCCTGAACATCTAACATTCTCTATCGCTTCTCTAATGGCATTCTATAGTGCTACAGAATTAACAGAAGGTGCTCTAATTGGTCATAGAGGCGAAGAAACATATGAAATTAAGGATGATCCAGAAGTGTTAAAGTTCTTTGCTGAAAATAGCACAAAGGATACTAAGACATTCGTTAATGCTTATTTAAGTAACGTTGACTTCCATGGTCAGGACTTAACTAAGGTTGCAGGTCTTGAAGAAAAGGTTGCTGAATACTTAGAAGAAATCCGTACAAATGGTATGGAAAAGGCTTTAGAAAAGTATTTCGGCTAATTTAGGAGTAATATGCAGAAAGCAATAAAAATTCATTCTGCGGATAATGTTGCTGTGGCTCTTACATCTCTTAAGAAGGGTGAGACATTTACATTTGATAATGTAAGTGTCACTCTTCAAGAAGATGTTGAACAGGGACATAAGTTCGCACTAGTTGATATTAATAAAGATGAAAACATTGTTAAGTATGGAACATTAATTGGTCATGCTACAGAAGATATCAAGGCTGGTTATCACGTTCATACTCAGAATGTTAAGACAAATTTAAATGACTTATTAGAATATACATATCAGCCAGAGTCATTCCCTCAGCCAAAGGCTGAAGGTCGTACCTTTAAGGGCTTCGTTCGTAAGAATGGTGAAGTAGGTATTCGTAATGAAATTTGGATTATTCCAACGGTTGGTTGTGTAAATAATATTGTACAGGCTCTTGAAAAAGAGGCTCAGTCATTAGTTCATGGTTCGATTGATCGTATAGTTTCATATACTCATCCATATGGTTGTTCTCAGATGGAAGGTGATCAGGAAAATACACGTAATGTGATTGCTGATTTAATTAAGCATCCTAATGCTGGTGGTGTATTAGTATTGGGTCTTGGTTGTGAGAACTCTAATATTGATGTTTTAAAACCATATATTGGTGAATATGATAGTGAAAGAATTCGTTTTGTTGTTGCGCAGAATCACGATGATGAAATGGAAGCTTGTATGAAAGAATTAAGAGAGTTAGCTGACATTGTGGCTAAGGATGAAAGAGTTGAGTGTCCAGCTAGCGAACTTCGTATTGGATTGAAGTGTGGTGGATCAGATGGATTATCTGGTATTACTGCAAATCCAGTCGTTGGTCGTTTCTCTGATTTATTAGTTGCCGATGGTGGTACAACCGTTCTTTGTGAAGTACCAGAGATGTTTGGTGCTGAAACTGGTTTAATGAATAGAGCTAAGAATGAAGAAGTATTTGATAAAACAGTTCATTTAATTAATGACTTCAAGCATTACTTCCAATCATATAATATGCCTATTTATGATAATCCATCACCTGGTAATAAAGCTGGTGGTATTACAACTCTAGAAGATAAGTCTAATGGTTGTGTTCAGAAGAGTGGTAGTGCTCCAGTAAGCGATGTTTTGAAATATGGTGAAAGAATAAAGACTAAGGGACTTAACTTGTTAAGTACTCCTGGTAATGACTTAGTTGCAGCTACTGGTGAAGCAGCTAGTGGTTGTCAGATGGTTCTATTTACGACGGGTCGTGGAACACCATTTGCAACAGCTGTTCCAACGGTTAAGATTGCAACAAACACTCCATTAGCAACAAAGAAAGCTAATTGGATTGATTTAAATGCTGGTAAGGCATTAGAAGATGATAGTTCTATCGATTTAGTCGGTGAAGAATTATATGATCTTGTAATTAAGATTGCAAGTGGTGAGAAGTGTAAGTCAGAATTAGCTGGCTTCCATGATATCGCTATCTTTAAACAGGGAGTAACTCTCTAATTTAAAATCGGGTTCAAAAATAAACCATCCCGTAGGTTTATTTTGACCATATAGCCAGTAAGCCTGAGACATGTTGAATATCGTCAATAAGGCTTCATAATCCACAAATAGTGGGGCAAAGGAGAAAAATAAAAATGGCAAATGTAACTTTATCACACATTGAAAAGATTTACCCAAATGCAGGTAAGAAGCACAATCTAAAGGTCACAGACGAAGGCGTATTAGCCGTTGAAGACTTCAACCTTGATATCAAGGATCAAGAATTCATCGTATTAGTAGGTCCTTCAGGATGTGGTAAGTCCACAACTCTGAGAATGGTTGCTGGTCTAGAAGACATCACAAGAGGTGAGTTAAAGATTGATGGTGTTCTAATGAACGATGTAGAACCAAAGGATAGAGATATTGCGATGGTCTTCCAGAACTATGCTCTATATCCACATATGACAGTTCGTCAGAACATGGAATTCCCATTAAAGTTGAGAAAAGTACCAAAGGCTGAAATGAAGAAGAAGGTTGATGAAGCCGCTGAAATCCTAGGTATCACAGAATACTTAGATCGTAAGCCAAAGGCACTATCTGGTGGACAGAGACAGCGTGTAGCTATTGGTCGTGCCATCGTCCGTGAACCAAAGGTTCTATTAATGGATGAACCACTATCAAACTTAGACGCTAAGTTAAGAAACCAGATGAGAGCTGAAATCATCAAGCTAAGACAAAGAATTAAGACAACATTCTTATATGTAACACATGACCAGACAGAAGCTATGACATTAGGTGATAGAATTGTCATCATGAAGGATGGTGTTATTCAGCAGGTCGGTACACCACAGGAAGTATATGGTGCACCAGCTAACATGTTCGTAGCCGGATTCATCGGTGTTCCACAGATGAACTTCTACACAGGTAAGTTAATCAAGAATGGTTCAAGCTATGCTGTACAAGTAGAAAACGCTACAATTGAACTATCAAAGGAAAAGGCTGAAAGACTTGCAGCTAATGGTGTTGAAGGACAGGAAGTAACAGTTGGTGTAAGACCAGAACACATCCAGTTAGCTTCAACAACAGAAAACACAGTCGCAGCTAAGGTAGACGTATCAGAAATGATGGGTAGCCAGATTCACTTACACGTAAATGCTATGGGTAAGGATGGTATTATTATCGTCGACACAATGGACTTAAATGGACGTAACTTCTCACTAGGTGAACAAATTAACTTCACATTCAGTGGTGATGTCGCTCATGTCTTCAATAAGGACGGTAATAACCTAGAATACATTAAGTAATTTGACATTTAAGGAATACTGTAAAGTATTCCTTTTCTTTTTGTTTGAAAAAGTGTGTGAACTAATATAATATATTCCAGTTATTATGGAAGTATTTATGTTATTTGGAATTGTATTTTTTATAAGTATTATATTTGCAATATGGAAAATGTATTATCGCCAATATTCAATAATTAGATTGATGGTGTTTGTGATATTTGGTGGATTATTGAGTTTTTCCTATATCGTATTTGCGTCAAAAAATGGATTTGATTTAAGTAATATTGATGAGAAAATATGGGCCGTATTATGGATATGGCATTCTATTTATGTTTCATATAGTTTATTGATTAATTGTCGGTATACATATGGTGTTGTGAAAATTATAGAGAGTTTTTTCT
>Ga0181612_175925_pt1 | contig 11674 bp, 9 predicted proteins | sample HoacroProtozoa21_FD_119630 | JGI IMG/M metagenome (GOLD analysis project Ga0181612, IMG submission 119630) | Hoatzin crop microbial communities from Cojedes, Venezuel. Combined Assembly of Gp0051906, Gp0051904, Gp0051908 | reverse complement strand
TTACTGTTCATTTCCTTTGCTGTTCTGTTAAACTGCCCTTATCCCGACACATAGGTTTTGCCTTTTTCTTTCCATTTCTCCTTCCCACCCTAGCAGGGGATGGGTGATAGAACAACTGCTTGGTCCTTTGTTGCCAGCTGGGGCTAAACCATGACAGAAGGTGTGACGTAAGCTTCTCTTTTTACTTAGAACTTTAAAGGACAATGAAGAGTAGTTTGAAGTTTATTGATTTTATATTATTTTGTTTACTCCATAGCTGTCATTTGGAAGACTTTTTATTGATTTTTTTTAATATAATTGCATGTCTATCACCAAAATTCCCACTACCTTGTACTATTTACTGCCAATTATCCCTGTGTTAACTGGTTATAAAATTGTTCCAGTTTTAGTTGGTAGCTTATATGCACATTATACAGATATAAATGATTACTTAATAGTGCACAGCTGGTGAGAATCTGACCTTTAATATTAAAAATATGTTTAAGAATTGTTATGGACATTCATATAAATGGCTAACAAGCCTGGACAGGTACCTTGAGAAAAAGTAACAAAGATTCTCTTCAATGGAACTTACAGAATACAAAACATGAAAGGTGTTAAAAAAGCACTCTAGAGGGTAATATGCTAAAAAGTTGGCTCTTATAATATGTCTGGAAAATAAAAGACTATGTGTGGAGAAATCTGGGACAAATTATTCAGTCAGGATGTAATTAATGGGCAGAATGAACTGCAAACACTGACACAGAACTTCCAACTAAGCGCATACATAAAGTCTTTAGACAAACATTTGCAAGAGGAAGAAATTACACGGTGCAAATGTTCAAGAGACATAGATGAGCCGTTTCATCCTGCAGTATTATTTTAGCAATGGAAAATATTTTCCCACTCACTCAAGCTACACTAACCCATGAGTACATATTTTATTTTAAAGAAAGTTTTCCAACAATAAAATTATTAAAGCTTCATGCTACTATAGCTTATTTGACATTGTTAATAAAAAGTCAGGTTGTCATTATTTTTTTGCTAGCATCAAGAGTGCATCCACTACTTATAACCCTGCTCAAAACTCTGACAATCAAACTGACAATACAGTTAATTCCATACTACAGCCATTTCCTAGGTAATCAACCACAGAAATAAATGCCACACAGCAGGAGAAGAAGTTAAAACATCCCCACTACTTATGCCTTGCTGCTCCAAATTTTTCCACCAATATTGATTTTGAATGTATGTATTACTAGTCTCATTTACAGATGAAATCTGGCCTTTAGTCTACAAAGACCTAGGAATAAGGCATCACTTTTTTCTCAGTAAAGTATGTAGGACAATGAGATTATGTTCAGATGTGGAATCTTTAGTATGCTAAAAATAGAAATGGCTATCATATAACTTTTTGTAGCTGACAAATACAAGGAGGATAAAAACCGAAGCTGAACCCATAGATAATTCATGGTAATGACATACATCTTGCTAGTTTAATCTTAAAAGGGAGGAGTGCCTTGTACACACCTCTGGGAGAGCGATAGTATGTGAGGTCTGATAATATGTGAATATTCCACATAGCTGTTGCTTCATTAACTCCAAGACAATCTCCATTAAGCCAACAGCAGAACTGCTCAAAAGATTTTCTTGTAGTTCTAACTACCAGGCTGAGTCCACACATTTATCCTAAACTTCTACTGCTATCAGAGTTACTCCTCCCTTCCACAGATCTAATTCTAGGTTTAACAGTTCTGCTCTGTGTAAGATTTTTCTTTCTCTTCCTCTGAAATCTTGTTCTCTATAGCCAGTTTCTCTGTGTCTGGAATCTCTAGAATCTAGTGAGAAAAAGAAAGAAGTAAGGTACCTCCCTCAAACCATGGTTATTTCATCTTTTCAAGACTTTCAAGTACTAGAAGACATTGAGTACATTATTTCTTCACACACAGGACAACAAAACGAAGCCAAAACCAAGAAACTTCCTTCCATCCATGTTACTGATTAAAACGTAGGCTGAAAAAGCAGTGGTTGTATCCTAAAGCTAACAATTGGAATGTCATTCAAGGAACTTGTCACCAGAGGAAACAACCAAGGGGTATCAAGAATAGTTAATAAATATTCTAGCGGAGGCTTGTGTAGGGGTTACTTTCTGAGGAGTGGCCACTTTTAGAAATAAGTGAATAATATCATCTTTCTTGCTTTGGAGATAAATGGGAATATGAGGACGGGAGGATGGATATTGAGAATGGAGTCATGATAGATGAGAAATAAGTATATCTGACTCAAACCAGGACCAAAGTAGTCCATTGCTTATGCAAGCAGCTACATATTTCACCTTTGGCTGAGAAGACTGGGACTGCTTAGACTGAACCCTCTTCCTTCTACATCTTCTATTTGCACAGGCCATTGCTTTTTCTGCTGAAGGAGGAAGAACAGATACTGTGTTTCTGCATGTTCTCTGTTTCTCCTTCCCTGTCTTACCTTCACCACTGTGGAAAGCAAAGCAGAAAACCCTGAAGTCTCCCAGCTCCTCTGTCCTGGTTTTCTTTTCCTTCTTGTGCTGTAGAACTAGAAGCAGCCCTGATCCCTCCTCTACAGTACTCACAAAAATAAACAGGGGCTGTTTCTGGCATCAAAGAAAAAAATCTTTAAGGAGACTAGAGGGTAGGTTGAAGACAAAAAGAAATCTCTGCAGGAGGGCTGGCAAGAAAGTTTGGATAATAAATGCTCATAATCACTGACATCCTATGTACATCCAAAATCATCCAAAAACAATGTCTTAAAGTCCTGTCATATTAATCTTGAAATACATCATTCTTACAGAGACTTTTTTCATACTCAGAGCCTGATCCTCACTCTTCCCCCATCATCATTCCCATTCATATGTCCCATCTGTAAAATTCAACCAAGTCAGCAACAATAAGAAGCACTGAGCAACCCTGCAAGCAATACAATCAGTAAAAAAGATCTTCTACATATGAGCAATAATTGTGGCTAGGTTCACCAAACAAGAATAATTTAGAGCAGGAATTTTTAGGTAATAAGTCAAATACAAATTTCTGTCTAATATATGGCATACACAAATACCTGTCTATTATATGTTCACCATTTACTTAGTCACCCTTTGTACATTTTAAGAAATGAGAATAGAAGCAGGCATCTTCTGCTCTGTTGGGGAACTGCTATATGAGGGCTTTAGAATATACATGTTAATCTTATTTAACTAGATTTGGACTCTTATCTTTCTGAAATAATAATAATAGTTTCTTATTCTTTTCTTTATATTCATATTTCTTCTCCTTGAAGTTCTACAAGTGTGCATGACTACTTCAGCTGAGTTCAAAAAATGCTAATTATCCTCATAAATTCAGGTTTTTTTGTTTCATAACTGAATCACTCAATAGCAGTAACACTGGGAATATTATTAGAAAAGACTGCAGTGTGTTGCCAGTAAGCCCTTACAAATCAAACACCAATTTGCTGGATGCTTGGCTTAACATACTTTGGTTATTTTTAATCTAATTAATTTTATTGCTCTTGATTCAGCAGACTCAATTGTTCCAGGTTGTTTAGAAAGTTAATTGCAAAGTTCACGTATGATCTGAAGCTTCCGCGTCTATTTCATCTTAGTGTCTATTTTAGTTACAGGTTTTGGCATGTGTTTTTCTGCAGTTGATATTTCTAAATATAAACAGTAAAGAGTGAATTATAATTATAAAATATCCTCCAACTCTGATTTCTTTTGTCTTTTTTATGTGGGAATGTTTTATAATGTATAAAGTTGTAAATGCTTGCTCACTAACTGTCACTTGAATTATGGCGGTAAGCACATTTCTGGCAACCATCTGCTTAGACCTTCCGTTCTCCTAATTGGCCCATTTGAAATTAAAATAATGATAAAAGCAAGGGAGTTAGGATGAGAACTGTCAAGCAGTTGAAGCTATAATTCTACTGTATGTTGTATGAGTTGCTGCTGTGTTTGCTGATGTTGCAAGGAGACATTATACAACGATGCAGAACTAATGCAAAGTAAGTGCATTATTCCTATATCAACAAGGGTATATCTAGTTATCATTGGTATATTTCCTTATAGCAATTATATACAAATATATACAAACATATACTTGTTTTTAAAACTTCAAAACACTAGTTGTATATTCTGTATAAATTGTTCAATTTGATCCAATATGAACACTTTCAGATTCACATTTTATACATTCATATGATTTTCATCTTGTAAATTATTCACTCAGATCTTACTTGACCTTACAGGGGTTTTCATTGTATATCTTTCAGCTTTCCCCAAATTTTTCAAAATATTAACAGTTTCTGGACAGTTTTCCATGAAAGCACATAAAAATTGTTACTGGCAGTAGTAGTATTATGAGTGCGAATAATGTATCTAGGAATTAGATTGGTTCAGCCTTTTAGGGGGTACAAATTCTGCAAAACTGTGACCTGTTTGTACACAGTGCATGCTGATTAATGCAACTCCCTGAACTTCATCCAGTTGCAGGTGACTGGTCTGCATAATCCCTGTATGTGTAACTCACCATGGGAGTCCATGCCATGTGATTAAATTCCAATGTTATACAAAAAATATGAAAAACTATCACTGTCACAAACACATGACAAAGCAGACAAAAGTTGTGTAATCAAGATCACAGAAGTGTTTCTTTAAAATTTTCTGCAATTTAGAAAGATTCTGATGGTTATTGAAAAGGAGTTGCCGTGAGCGAAAAGCAGAGTGTCAGCAAGGTAGGCTCACCATTCATTAGCACAAATTTCAAATAAATTCAGTGCATAAATAAAAAAGCATTTTTGACAATTTTTCACTTGTTCCGTATGTCCCATCTGCCCTCTGCAAAACGTCAGCTTTGAAGTGTTTTGGCCTGTCTTTTTCTTTCATTCTCAAGCCAGTGATTATCTCATGTAATGATTTTCAGCAGGAGTCTTTAACAGAAAGAGTCTTTGTCAGGATCTCAGTGGAATAACTTCACATGTTAACCCAGCTCTACACAACTATATCAATGGTTTGTTCTTCCCTGTTGTCACTTAATGAAACTGTCTAGTGTTCGATAACTGCGTAGACAGAAGTGTTGTAAGGAAAGCCAGCAGCTACATTTTTGGCTGTGAACAGCCAAGACTACTCATGTGCGAGTACAGGAGTTACTGTGCTAAAAACCTCTATAGGAGAAATGTTTGCGTAAAGACAGTCTTGGCAATATACAGCTTGATGGTTCATGCTGGTTACAGATTGCACTTCAGCTGAAAATACAGCAAGGAGTCTGGACGAACAAGAACAGCACTGGCACTTCTGATCTCCATTTACCGTGTATTCAGACCTAGCTTGAGCTGCAGCTCCCAGGAACTCACAGGTAACTGTGATAGGCTTCTGCACCCCAAGGCTGCTCTTCAGGGACCTTGCACTCTCCAAACAACCACTGTCACATTGCTGCTCCCTTTCTCTTTGAGAAACATGATGCCATGTGGCACCTGAATCAAGACCTTCCTGAATGTGTTTCTTCATTATACCACTTAGGCTTTGCTGGGATTTTTTTGTTCACAATCCAAAAGCAAGCTTTTTCCTCAGCAAGCCTCTTTCCCTGTGCAGTATTGCTTTTTGTTTTGCTCTGGTGACTTTCTGAAGTTCAAAAATTCAAAGCCAAATCTACAGTATAACAATCTCATTAACTGGTTTCCCTGAAACAAGGGTAGAACAGAATTAATTTAAAAGTAGGTAGATAAAAGTTAAGCATAAAAAGTGAATACTGGTGGAATATGCCTTATTTTAGTTTGCATAAGATATATATAAAAACTTACTTTATTCATCACTGAAATGCAGACTGGAATGTGAGACTATGTCATTATTAGTAAATTAAACAGCTCTTAGGAAATGTGACTAGCTTCCTAGGTACTCAAACCTGGCCATCCATAGCTATTAAACTATAAGAAGGGTCCTGGGCTGATTTTGTCCTGAACCAGTCAGCACTCCCAAATAATGTCCTGATACACCTTGGCAGTTATTGCAGATCGTGTTTCCTAATATGTAGTTTGGATATGACTACCCAGTTACAGAAAATAAGAAAATTTAATGTTATGGATTTGGACTGTTCTGTAAATGTTCTATAATTTTACTGCTAGAAGAAAGTTACAAGTCTGTTTAATTTACTAGTTTAGGTACACACTGATTCTATTCCAGCAGGTTGTTACTAGGTTACAGAGTCCTCTTCTCTTGCTTGTGTGCATTTCAATATTTCATACAACTTTGAAGAAGTATAAAACAAAAGTTTGACAAAGACCTAATTCTTAATGTCTTTCAACCCAGAGAGCATCTGGGACATGTAAGAGCTGGTAGTTAGTCTGGAAAAAAAAGAGGAGATCAAATTAGTCTTTCATATCCCAGAGAATCATCTGACCCTCTCTTTCTTTCGATATGGCGTGTACTGTAGATGTAACAAGTGGAATATTTCTGACAAAATACAGTTGCCTTTATCTGAGCTAACATATTTACACTCCCTCTACAGTCACTGGAAGAGAATGGATGCCTCTGGAACACAGTGGAGTCCTTAACCATTCTTGCTGGTAGCCTCTCTCAGGCTAATAGTTTAAGCTCAAGGCTGGAAGATACACAGGACCAAGAGAAGTCCTGTTTAGGGTGTCTCAAATGGCAGTAGACAACTATATTCAGGAACTGACTTGCCCTTGACTGTCAGTGAAATCTAGAATGTTATCCAGCTGAGTAGATATTTACTTTAAGAGATAAGAAATAGCCTGCAAAACTTCTAACTATATTGGCTAGATCTCCTATAAAAGTAGAAATTTACATATTTAACTCACCTATTAAGTTACAGAATGAGCTTTCTTCATTAACTTGCTCATTTCCACAGAGTCTTTTCTTAGATGACTAATTTTCTCCATGTGCTGAAGGACAGTGGTGAAGAATATGTAATCTAAAGATAGGAAAGAGAATATACATCCTGCAAAACTGGAAGTGGTTCTAGTGCATCATGCTTTTGTCACAGCCATTTCAGGTTCTATTTTCTGATCAATTAATATGCACTGTTCTTAAATTTCCATGTTAATTTCCTCAGAAGAAAGGCAGCTGCCACCTGGAAGTGACCCATGCATGTCATTTTGCTATATTTCCAGCACAGACAGTAACAGGAAATACTCTTGTGAGCATCTGTATTATAAAGCAGACAGCTTCACTGCTTTAGGAGATTTTCTCTGAAGTCTCTTTTAGGTCACTCAGGTCATTTTGAGAGAAGCTAGCCACAATGTCACCATCATAAGTCTAGAACAAGAGAGATATTGACTATACAACTGAATTGCTGGTGATTTAAAATGTAAATAAAAAAAAAAAGCCTAAAGTTTCTTGAGATGCTGCTTTTTTTCCTTTGCCAAATTTTTCTAAAATAAAATAGAGAAAGCTAAAGTACAGCAGTAAACCAGTGAGAATCTACTTCAGTGTGAAGTGTTAAAAGCCAGGTTTTTCAAGCTGGCCAGAGAAACACGGAAATTTACATGGGTCAGTGGAAGATAATAAAGTGGTTACACTAAACGACACAACAAGCAAATATTTTTGAACAATCTTTGTAGCAGACCCAAAAGCAAATGCAGAATCATTTCCAGTTCATAATCAATTGAAATTAAATTGTCTGTCTGCTGATTTGCAGCCCTTCAGAATATGTTATTTTATGTTATTAATCCTTGGAAAAGCGGCTGTGATTGCAACTTTCCACATTCTTATAATGCACCCTCCCAGAGCCGTGTAAAACCTCACAGTAACCAACAACAGCCAGGTATGCATATTTTGTACTTTGCTATGATATTTTGTGCATCATGCTGTTACATTTCTACCACTCAGCAAGAAAATACATGCCTTTCTTGGAGGGAAAAATAAAAATCTTTAAAGTAATGTTCAAGCACCATAGACACAAAAGAGAACTTCGCTTTAATCAATAGGTTACTCCGAAGACCAAGGCAAAAAAAGAGAAAGAGCTAGCACTCCGTTACTATTAGTCCTTAGGTGTCAAGGCCCTGGGAGGATCAACAAACAGGTTGGACTTCCTGGATTCACCTCAGACCTGACTTGCCATCTCACATTTGATGATCACCAGACTGTTGATGAAACCCCTCTTGCAGCTGAGGGCACTATCCCTACCTGTGCTGTGGCTGCCCTTGGCTGCCGACTAGCCTTTCTTTGCAGAACGTTCCTGCTCTTGATGCTCCTGGACAATTAGTTCTGGCTTTCCTGAGCCCTGAGTGATCATCGTGGATCTTGGTCTTCACATTCTGCTTGCCCCAGCCCTTTCAAGCTGAGCACCATGTGCTGGTCCTTGCAATTCCAAATCCTGTAGGAGGCTGTGGGCAGTCTACAGAGGCATCTTGCAACTCTGTGGGCTCTGTAGCACACCCTGCACTTACAGTGATCCCTTCTGTCACGACAGAGTGAGGATATAGGGGTTTCTAAGTCAGATGTGATTAACCTTTACCACCTACCCAAGGGCTGACTCACAAGATACTGGCTAATCGACAGTAATACTCTCATGGCTCTAGGCTGGGTAACCCCTGGCACTGAGGTCAGTAAGTCTGTGCTGTAGACCCCCAAGAGCTTCTAGAGAAGCCTTATTATAAGGCATCACATATATGTGCTTCTTTGAAAGAGAAGCAAGAAATGTCTGAATATTTAGTCAAACATAGTTTAAGCTTTCACTCACAATCATTTTTTCTGATTTGTCTTATCTTCAAACTTCCATGGTAAAAACTGGTATTAAAGAGGAAGACTTGGGGCTATTAGGGCTATTTTTATTTTATAACTCTGGCATCAGGTGTGTAGTTTTAAATATTGCCAATATTACCAATCCAATTATTGGATTGGATAATAACAGGCTTTTGTCACTTCTTTAAAGACACAGATTTCACAGAAATAACAGGGACTAATTATATATTGAAGCTATTAGTCTATTTTGTTGCTAAAAAATAGAAAACGAAGTCGGAGTGTCACTAAACCTTGTAGACCTGCACTGACAGGACTGATTAGACGACTTATGTTGTGTAATATACATAAATCAAAACCACATTTATTATTCTAGATGTGAAACACAGCCATGTGCCACAGACAAATGCTCTCTTGCAGAAACTTCACTGACCTTACTGAGGAACTCACTCATTCCTGTTTCTGTATTTTCTAATCCTTGAATACTAAGAGCAAGCTATCAGGCAGCAAGGCATCACTGACTCATCCTGAACCATCTGCAGCTGTGCTCATTTGTTCATTCCGAGAATGGCAAAACCAAATCACACCCCCACATCCATCCAAAAGCTTTAGTTAAAAAATAAGAAAGAGTATTTCCTGATTATTTCAGGTTAATATCTCAAGTCATTAACATGGAATTTTATTAGAAGAGTCAATTTGTTATGATTTGGAAGGTAATTTTTTCAAAAATGCACCTTGGAGTATCTGAGAGTTCACAGGTTCTACTGTCAGGAAGGACCGCTGTTTCCATAAATACAGATAAATAAGTTCAAAACTTGGTCCAAATGAGAGCATGGAGCATGTTGTTGAGTATGTTATCGAATTTGACTTGAAATCTCTATGAAAAGCAACTCATTCGTATCCCCTACATGCCCACTGTGGAATCCATTCAGGTATCATATGGTTCTCTAATTGCAGGTTCTAGGTGTTCAAGATACAACACCTTCTGGCATGAATAATTTTTCACAGTTTTGGTCCACATGTTTCCTCACAATTTCTTCAGTAATCCTAATAAGGTTTTTGCTTAAACTATTAGAACAGCTGTATTTTTAGTATGCTATTTCTTCTTTCCTTGAAATTCAATATAAAAATAGGATAGAATTTCTGTCTTGCTTTGACTGAAGGAGGCAGTCTTTCCTTTATTTCCCTCAAACATCACATTATCCAGGCTGTTCTCAAGCAGACTGGTGGAGGACTTCCTGGTCCTGTGGGTTGTCTGTCTGATAGCTTCAGTCTCCTGAAAGTCACTTATTATTGCTTATTCATAAAAAAATTTTCCTTCTACCAGACCCCAAAATGAATCCTGTGCTGTAGGGAGAAGGCTATCTACGGGGTTCCCAAACTTCTGTTCTGTTGCTGGCAATCCACAGAAGTTAATAAATTATACCAGTTTATTTTGATTTACTGATTTCAAGAAAGTAATTTCTCTTGTGGGAGTCATCTGGGTCAGCTTTAAACATGTAATTAAAGACATGAAAGTTTTGGAGCACATATAGCTGTTATGAAGCACGTTCCCTCGTCTCTGGAAATGAAGGTTTTCTTCCCTTTCTGTTGTGTAATTTAGACTTTCATATTGTTATTTTATTTCTTCATTATCACATTAATTATGAATTTACATGCCTATTTTTTGTGGGTTTTTTTTGCTATTTACTCTTACATTATTTGACTAAAGCCAAAGCAAATTAAACACAAAAAAGTCCACCAGGAGAATCAGAGGAAAAATGACAGCTGGGGGAATCCTAGTAACTTAATCTGTGAAAACAGAGTGTAATGAATTAGCTACTCCTAAGATTCTCACAGAAGAATCCATTAAAATGACTCAATGAAAGAAAGTCTCCACAGAATGCTATGCAAACTAAAGAGGTACAGGACTAACCAAGGGAAGGAGGAAGAAGGGAATTTAGGAACAGAGCAGAGAGCATTCTGGGACTGTGTAAAAGCTGTTATGGGATTTTTAGGGGAAACACCAAAGCAGGCAAAAGGGAGGTGTCAAGATGAATTAAGATTAGTAAGTGCAGGAAAACAGAGGGTAAAAGGCATACAAAAGTAGTGGTCATGGTTGACTAAGTGCTAGTTGATATGCTTGCCTGACAGAGCCCTGTGTTTGACCATTGCAGTTTATCCTATATTCTTATTAATTTCTAACCATCTTCTTTCTGTGTGAAATCTAGATCATGAAACTGTGTGTGTGAGTGTTAGGAAAGTTCATGTTAGATTAGATTGCAAGCACAAGAAGAGGTCTGAATGCCAACCACTTGAGGGAGAGACCATAGGTTTGAAGGACCCGTGAGTCTAGGTGCCATCAATATGAGGAGATCAGGGTCTGGGGGCTAAATAATGGGTAAATTGGGGGCTTGAAATCAGTTACTGAAGAGACCGTATTATTCCCAGGAGTTGTATGTACTCCACTACCTAACTCCCACACTGATCAGACACTGAGTGAGGAAAAAACTGGGCTGTGCTGTTCATGTTCTTGTGGGTGCCAAGACATGCACTGGTCTCTCTGCTGGTCTGTGTCTGGCCTTCCCTGTAGCATGTGTGTGCCTGCGGGAAAAGATGGATACTGGCTGTACCTGGGGACAGAGAATCACAGCAGCCTCCCTTTGACATGGCTGGGAGGATCCCAGCCACTCTCCGTCACCTTTCAAAGGTCCTGGAGGACAGGAGAGGTGCACAAGGACTGGAGGAAAGCCAATGTCACTCCGGTCTTCAAAAGGGGATAGAAGGAGGACCCAGGGAACTACAGGCCGGTTAGCCTCACCACCATCCCTGGAAAGATGATAGAGCAGCTCATTCTGCAGGTCATCAACAAGCAAGTGGAGGAAAATAATGTTATCAGGAGTAGTCAATATGGATTCACCAAGGGGAAATCATGCCTGACCAATCTGATAGCTTTCTATGGTGGCAGGACTGGCTGGGTAGGTGAGGGGAGAG
>Ga0181612_164631_pt1 | contig 11674 bp, 6 predicted proteins | sample HoacroProtozoa21_FD_119630 | JGI IMG/M metagenome (GOLD analysis project Ga0181612, IMG submission 119630) | Hoatzin crop microbial communities from Cojedes, Venezuel. Combined Assembly of Gp0051906, Gp0051904, Gp0051908 | reverse complement strand
GCTCTGCTAGCCTGGGCAGATGCAGTGTGCTATGCTCATGTGGCTAGACTGCTACTAGTGTGAAAAAATAGGCTTGTTTGCCCAAAATCGTCCTGCTGCGGAGTACAGCATTTCGCTGAATAGGTTTTCTTAAGGCTTAGGGCATCCCTGAAAGCAAACCGTATGGTCCTTTGATGGCGTTAGCCAGAACATCCCAGCACACCTCTCACCAGAAACGAGAAGTTAATTTTTCTTCTCTGTTGGAAATTGCATGTGCTAATTAGTCCTAAGAAAATTAATATAGTTAAGATTGCTTAGAAAATACAAAGTTTATTTGGCTTAGGAAAGAGAGATAAAATAAAAAATAGTATGCATGCTACAGCATTAATGTTGTTGAGTCAAAAAATTATGAAAAAACTGACTTTGCTAAAGTTAAATGTATTTGTATGCATATACAAAATAGTAAAATACACAAAGTAGCTCTCAAAGTCGTCTCTGACACCTTGGATTGGTAAAGCAGCTTTTGTGAACCATCTTTACCAAGCTGAAAATCCAGTCCCAAAGGGAAATCTTAGCCTTATTCAAAGCCACCACAAAAATGCATTTGACAGTGACACGAAAATATCATCCTGGATGCTCCTTCCTTCCTCCCTCCTAAAGTCGTCGATAGGCTCTTAATGAAAAGCCTGCTGTAGCTGATGGGGAACAAGCCCTTAACTTCAACAGGTTTTGTATCAGTCCTGTCCAATACTACACAACACTGGCTAGAAGCAAGCATACCCCACCTCTGAATCTACAAAGGTCTCTACTTGGTATTAACAGTTTTTCAGTAGAAAACAAAGCAACACAGAATACAAATACCCTTGTGTCCTTTACTGATGCACTTTTCAGTCAAATATATATTTTCTTATAATCTTTGTGCATGTGGTGCATACCAAATCACATACTCATACAGTCTTAAAACAGGTAATAATCTTCTAGTTATTTAATGTACAGTGAATTCCCTTTTTCAGGTATTGTTATGGCCAGGATACGATATCCCTTCTTCTTCAGAGAGGTCAGGCTTCCACCAATGATCCTCGGTTTGTTGGTAGACACTTTTGTATCAAGGCAGTTTTCTATCTCAAATTCTACAAAGTTTTACTTGGATCACTTGACTTTCCTGCTGACTCAGAGAGCTGGTGTCACAGCTGTAATGAGATGTTGATGGGAAAAGGTGCTATTTCTTTTTAACACAAAAGTAGCCAGTGATTCTAGTGTGTCAGGAAACAGCATAGCCTAACAGAGGGAAAGCTCCTGACAAGCAGAAGATAGATGAGTGAAGAAGATTTCTCAGGCTAGTAAGCAGAAACCCTGGCTATCCAGCTGAGGAAAGGATGAGAGAATAAAGACTGAAGACAAGAAAAATGGAGACCTTAAGCAACGTATCTATGCACATTTATACACCGCTGTAACTGAGCTTTTTTTCATTTTCAATAAATGCATCATACAAACAAAAAATCCATCCAATTTTCTATGTCAAAATTCATGTACAAAACCATTTCCCTATGACAATAATTTGTAATGGAGGAATTCATTATGCTTCCACTGCACATTTTACATCTTCTGCCTTGCTATGCCTGAGCGAGTAGGCCACTTGTTTCTGTCTCTCCATTCTCCTTGCTTCGGATGTAACAAACCTCTGTTTCTGGGGTCTCAAAAAGCTCATTCTTCTTTCCCGTGAAAGCTCTCTCTGTAATGACTGAGAAACACAGCGAAATACATCCAAGTAGAATTTCAGATACACTACTGGACTGTTTATTTTGTGTTTGATGTGCACACAGGTAGATAATGGAATATTAAGCCTCATCCCAAAGAGCTCCATGAGCCGGTGCATGCAGCTACATGACTCTTTTGACTGCCAGGGCAAGCACCCAGGCTTCAGGATTAGGAGGGCTACTGCTATGTGCAATATAAATCATATCCACCTGCCTGACCACTGCATTCTGTGCTCTGTGGTGGAAATATTTCTTGGGGAAGATACTCTAAATTTGAGGATCCCATTTTAATTTTGTCCATTGTCCTCCATTATCAGCTCAAGCTCAGGTTATTAAACTGCAGAATTTGTAAAAAAAATTTGTGAAAGATTTTATTTGATATGGGAAATGGGTAAGGTTTGAGTCATCTTTTTTATAGTCCCCATGTAAAGATTGCGTGGCAGTTTAGATCACCTTTAAACGCATCGCTGTTGTAGCCCAGGCCATCAGGCAACTCCTGACCTTACTCCCCTCTGCCAGGGATTGAGAAAAACAAACAGTTGCCAAGGCCCTGGATAAAAATCAGGTTCATCTATCCATGCAAAAGAGTTCTTCCATATTTAGATGTTGTGCCACCAGCATAAAACAGCTCCTGGAAATTTTTTCTCTCTGTTTTGGGGAGAGGTATATTCAACTGCTTATTTTGTTACACTGCATTACAGAAAAATGGACAGGGTCCCTTCTCCGATGCTGAATAACAATTTGCTGAACAACTATTTCCAGTGATGCAGGTGTTTAATTTTCATACATAGGAATAAAATGAGATTTGAGATGGAGGATCTTCTGAAACCCTTTTCCTGTTGAAGGTATAAGACAAGTTTAATTCAGGTACAATAATGTAGGGTGAGATATAAAATACTACAATCTTAAACTAGTATAAACAGTTACCGACAGTGAAATCACTAACAGAAAGCATATCAAATTAAAATGCATACACTTCAGACATGATTAATATGTTTTACATTATTTGAATATTTCAAAATAAGTTAACCTTTAGAGAATGTCATTATGAGTCTGTAGAAAGAAATACTGCTGTTTTTCAAAATTAATCATAAACTTGTTTTTATTTTAATTTCACACTATTGCACGAATATAAACTTGTCGTTAGTAGTCTAAATTCAGAACAGGGTGCACCACACCTTCTTCTGTAGTTATTCTGCTACTGCTTTTTTATTTTGAGTAATAATTTAAACCCATTGGAATACCATGCTCTTGTTTTTACTCTCAACCTAATTCTCACTGCATCCTAATAGGCCAAGCAGTCACAGTATGTGTAATGAGCAACTTCTGCGTTTGTCAAATACATGTAGAAACTGATGGACATAAACAGAGAAAGCTCCTGCACTAAAACCAAGAACTTGCTGTAATTGATATAAACACTGATGCACCTTTATCTGCCTATCCCATCACATGTATATTACTCTTTTATTTCTGGAATAATTCCTGAATTTACCTGGGCTTTTATGAAGGGGAGGGAGAGATACGATTTGCACATGCAGAAAAACACTTTAGTGATCCTTGGTCATTTTAAGCACATTGTCTTTATTGCAGGGATGAATTTTCCTCCCCTAAGCTTCCAAAATGCTAGGAAGTTAAATCTGTTCGACAGGTCATGAAGATAAGTACAACATCTGAAGAAAATTATCCCCTTAACGCCGTACCAGAATCCCACAGACTATCATGAGATGTAAGAGGTACTAGAGTAGGAAGTTTGAAATTGGGATGAAATTCCTTTTTCTTCTGTTGATAACGAGTTCTGCTATTTTCCTGCTCTCAGTCTAGTAAAAAAAATAAAAAAGAAAGCAAAAATGTTATCAGTACTGAGGAAATCTTATTAGATTCAACTCTATTTTTAAATAGCTAGGACCAAAATCTTCATTCAGACACACTGGTGCCACCCCATGAAATTCCAGCAGTGGCACCACTGGTGGAGAAAGAATGGCACTCAGATTTTTCACCATTAAGTAATCTGTTTTCATTACCTTCACAGCAGTTTGTTTCATTTGCCTGCAGTAGGGAAACTAAAATTAGAAAACATTTCATGTTCATAGTTAGTTTGCTTCCAATGTGAAAAAAACAAGTCTACAGATTTGTCTATTGGGTTATGCCTTGTTCAGTTCTACTAAAAAAGTTGTCTTAACATTATAGTGATGAACCATAAATGGTGTAGTGCATTATTTTGTCCAAAGTAATTCAAATTAATGACCCTAGAAATATTATTTGAGGTGTCTAAGTTCTAAAGCATTGCCAACAGTCATTACTATTACCAGCAGAATTTCGATTCTCCTTTGTAATGTATACATTGCCATGTGTTAATAAACTATTTGCTGATCGTCTTCAGAACCTGCTGTCTCTTGCAGCAGTTCCACATGTCAGTCTTGTAGCAGTTCTAGCAGCAAATGAATGTCAGGCAAATGCTGACAGCAAACTATCAAAAGTTTGAATGCATTGTTCTTGCTTTGACTTGCATACTTAAGTTCTCATTTCACATTACCTAAAGTAATACTGATTCTGACTGAAAAGAAAATAGAAAAAAAAAAAATGAACAAGTCAAAGTGTGGTGATCTCATAGGCTCTTCAGCTGATAACTGAGAGAACAACATTAGCTTAGGAAGTCTAAAAATTATTTTTTTGTTTTATTTACATGAAACTTTAAAAAAGGAGAAAAAGAAAAAATGTAAAATACTTTTCTGGTTTAGATGAACGTTACTCTGGATGCTAAAATCAGATTTGCTTCTCAAGAATGGACGGGGTGTGTATTTTCTTGCATTGTACTGGCTCATGTCATTCTTACTAAGCAAGTTCAGCCTTACCAACCATAGATAATAAGATTTTGAAATTATTAAAAATCACCAAAGTTCATCCAAGCTGGATGGCACCAGAATTAACACACATTTGGGAAACATGCCATCATAGTGGTATCGAGAGGCACTCCTAAGAAGCTTAGAGATCAGAAGAGGAGATGAAATGATTTCAGCTTCATAGGAACATCTCATGATTAAATACTGATGCCAAGACCACTTCTAAGGACAAGTGGATGGATCACGAAAGCACGAAGTCAACCAACTTCTATATTTCAAAAGAGAGGACTGAAGAGTAAGGTTTTCTATGAAGTAATATATAAAACTTACTGTGGCAATGATGCAAGTGAACACCTATTTTTTGGAGTTCTCGTACGGCAGGCCGATAAGTAGAAACAATAACTTCGTGTGCACTTGCACATATCTAATGTTTTTCAATAACTCTTTTTCTGCTCTAAATACCTTCTTAAAATTCCTGTAATAACTTTTCAACCTTTCTTTCTGGCAAAGTATTACAGTCCAATCAGCATTAAACATACATTTGCTTAGTTTTAAAGGTCATTCCATAGTCACACACCAAACTAACTTTAAAGGTACAGCAGAGCTTGAAAACAGATCTGAAATTTATTTCCTCAGATGACATTTGGCTAGAAATCCTATGCAAAATTTAAATCATTCTTTTAATATCAGGCACACCCTTCTAATTTCTTAGAGGCAGTTAGATTTCTTCTACTTATGAGGAACTTTCCTTACTGCAGGCAAGTAACATAAATCCTACTTACTGGCTATACTAAATATACAAAGGAAAAACATTGCAACATGCTGCATGGTGTATGTGTCCACTTGCCAAAGCTATGGAAACCTGTATTTCTTTCCATCCTAGGTGGGCAGTATTACTTCCAGATTTGATCACCCTGCTGAGTACCAGGATCACTGATAAGGAGGCACACAATAATTGTGCTAACAGAAATCTGACAGTGGCAAGCACAATGCTGTGTTGTGAAAACAACAGACAAACCTTATGCAGGTGGCTCATTAAGAAGACATGCAGGCCAGGACGACACTGCTCATTCCACAAAAATCTGCCACAAACTGGAACGTAGCAGTTGTATCCATCTTAGTCAAAACATAAGACAGCAGAGTATCAGTCTCTTTCAGATAACACGTGACATCTGCTCAAGCAAAATTACAAGCCACAGTGTTAATGAAGGACCTCAGTTTTCCTATTAATGACAGGACTTATTTGTTTCACAAAAGTTAATTGCCAAAGATGAAGATTAGAAGCTAGGATCCTAAAAATCCAAACTACAATCGTTTCTTCATGCTATCTTCAGGGAATACAGTCTTGGACTTCACGAAGAAGAAAGAAGTAGAAGATGGCTTTAAAGAAGCAGCTTTAAAGAAGTGGGCTGAATATTTTAATATAGATAGAATATTGCTAATCTGTGAAAATGGTTCTCTTTCAGAAAGAGTACACTACAAAAATGCAAAGAAATGTACTGGATACCAGTAGACCACTATCAAGTAGTTATAAACTAGGGCCAAGCATGTGCTTTGGTTTTACAGGGAATAAAAGGTTCCTCTGTCCCTCAGGAAAACTCACAGTGAAAAAGGCAAGCAGGAATTTAAGACCTTACAGGACTAGAATTTTAAGAATAAAAAGAATATAAGAAACAACAAAAAAAATAACTAGGCACTAACAAAGTGCATTTGTGTGTTTAAAAAAAACCACAAAAACCACCGCAAACTACTGAAGAAATTGTAACAGATCACAGAACTGAATTACTAGGATAGATCTATCAACCCTTAAGTTAATTATAAAGTATCAAAAATTGTGGAACTTTTAGGGATTTGAACACACCTTGTCATGTTACCAATAAAGTTGGTGAACCTCAATGCTTCTGTGTTCCAAAGCTGAAGATTTATGCAAGTGCTTAATTTCTGCTCACAGAATAATTTAAGACAGACTTAGATTAAGTAGCTTGGCCTAAAGTCTCCATAGGTGTGAGGGTTCAACAAGAAAAACATCTGCAGTGAGAAACTAGGCCCATGGAACCAAAAAACAGCATCGTATGTTTGTTTGAAAATGTGTTATTGGTTGAGCTGCTAAGTCACACAAAATACACAGCATTCTTCATTTGACTCAGCTTCTTTTTGGAAATTATGTAACACTTCTCCATTACAAGACTGAGAAAGAAACAAAATTCTCATGACATTTATAAGTTTGGTAGGTAACGGTGACTATTGTCTGTTACCATCTAAAATAGGCCAGAAGCATACCCTCAAAAGGAGCGTCACCTCACTGTAACAGCTCTTAGAACAAAGTATGATGGTTCTAGCTCAAAAGACTTAAAAGTTCTGTGTATTTTCAGCAGCAACTATGCTGCTAGGAGGAAAGAGGAAGTAACATTGAATGAATTGCCTTTTTTGTTTTCTAGTCAACCCATATTCAAAGCTTTAAATAGCTTAAGTACTTGTTAAATATATTTTGAAATATGTCAGGGGCAGACTATTTATTTTATCTTATGTGCTTTTATTAAGAAAAACATGAGCCTATTACCTCTTCAGCTGTGACCAAAACAAGGTGAACAACCTTGTCTCATGTTAGTAAGAATGAGGTTTACTTCCAGATGGGATAATGGATTTTCTTCATGTCTGGAGAAACGACCTGCATTTGGAGACCACAGTAATACCAGCAAAATCCAAAAGGATTACCAACTAGCAAGCTGTAAGAACACCTCCCATTTTTACATGACATGTTTTTAAAACTAAAGAATGAAAAGTGTTGCAAGAGAACATTCTACTTCCTAAAAATATTTGGATTCAGACAACCACAGTCCCCAAGGACGCTTACAGACTTTGCCCACCACTGTAAACATCTCTGTCCTAACACTCATTTTCTTCTTCAGATTCCATGAGAGCCTCTCAAACAAGCAAGTGAAAATTGCAAGTAAATCCACCATTTTGGTATGTAATGAAGATGTTCTGAACTGCTACCAAATAAACCACATCCAATTGACCTGGAAGATTTTTCCATATAAAATATGAAGTCTTTGCAAATATGTGTTATTTTGCAGTCCATTACCACAGAACAGTAGTTCCTCTCCAGTAAGAGTTCTTGCTGCTGTTTCTTTGAATCCATCCTTATTATTTGTAACAGCAGCTATGGTTATCTACATTCTGAGTTCATTTTAACTGGACTGAAATGTATGAAGATCAGAACAGCTGTGCTCTGTCAGATAGTCCAGAATTATCTCCCTTAGCCAAGGAAATACCAGATGTTCACAGAAAGCCACAAAGAAGAACCTACTGTAAGCGACAAGACTTCAAAGTTCTTTTGTCTTCCCATAGCAAGACTCAGCAAAGTACTGAAGTACAAGAATTCACCCTTGCTGAGAGACATTTTTGTTCTTACGTGAACACCTAATTCTTTCTCAAATCCTGTACCGTTCTGCCTACTGTGTGCTTCCCCTCTTCAAAAGCGTGATCCACAGGAAATCTTGAGTATGTTCCTAGAATTGTTATTTTTTAAATATTTGTCTTCTGGTTTATTAACAAACTGCTTATGTCTTAAGAAAGAAAAGAAACAAAACATTTTGCAGAGCTTGGCCTTCTTCCTTTTTTCCCTTCCTTTCTGCAACATATGGCAACATCTGTTGCCTCGCAGCTGGACAATGACTTGTCTGCTACCAAGCCTTTTTAAAGTGGCAAGCAGAAATATTCAGATGCAATTGAAAAAAAAAAATACATACCCACATATAAATACGTGCTTTCAGTTCTTGCAGTTTGGTATACTGCATGAACATGCAATGATTTCTCTACAGTCAACAGAGTATAAAGCCCATCAAGCCAATTTTGCCTTCTTGTTGAAGAAACATGAATTAGCTTTTGCTTACTATTTGACTGATCATACAACAAACTGCTAATAGGAGGATTTTTTTTTTTTTGCAAAATTAGAGTAAAGAGTAGACACTTCAAGTTTCAGACATTTATTAAGCCTCATCAAACCACTTTCACACACATGACCAAGTGCAGTGTGAGGCAAGTTTGATTATTTCCTGGATGATCAAGCATGACAATTGTGCGGACGGCTTCCGGAAGACCTTTCTGTGCAGTTTATGGAGATGAGTGTGTTGTTCAGAAGTCAGGACGATCCTTTTTCAGTCTACTGTAGTCTACATTAACCGAGTAGAACTAGAAAAGACAGGGGAAAGCATGAGTAAGAAGCTCAATTATCCATTTTCCATGGTATTTACCAAAAAACCATACGTCATTTGAACAGATGTCAGGAAATTGAAATCATACTTTGAGTCTGTACACTAGACAATAATAAATAAAAACTTCAAAGAACAGTAACTTTTTAATATTACCCTCACTCTGCATACAATATTCAAAGCTCTGCATTTAAAATGAGGCAGTGCTTGCATCTACAACTAGAGAAAACCCACAGTATCTCTTCTTTAATCCCCAGAATTAAAAGCCCATTCACAGGAAGTTCTTACACTACTGCTGAGTTTATCCTTTTTGCCCCAAATCTATGTGCTCCTGTATACCAAAGGCAACACCCAGCTTGCCAAGTGGCACAAAGCATAGCATATGTGAACAGATAAAATCACAAGGGAACATTTAGAGCAGTGCTGCAAAAGCCAAGTCTGGTTTAAGTAGCTGCACCTGGAACTGCAAGGTATGACAAGGAGGAAGGAAAGTAAGAACAGATCCTTTAACACTCTTGGTTTATATTAATAAAGGTGGACCGCATTAAAAGCATTAAAAACAGCCTAAGTAGTCACAGACGACAATGAATTTAGAGACTAACAGCGTATTTTGGCATCCCAGCCTGACTTGACATCAAACATGTGATGCTATAGTTTTTCTTGAAAAAAAAGAAGAAATATTTATCTATTAGCTTATGCCCATATTTTTTTTTTTTACTTCTTCAGAGAAAACAGAACAGCCTACAGCACATTCAAATTACAGCTTTCTGTGCAGCTCCCACAGTAACGATCAGGTCTTCCAACTCCTTGAGTCTATAACAAAGAAAAGTTTAAAAAAGAAAAACTACTTCATCAAAAGCTAAAACTTGTTACATCACAGCTTTTTACTAAAGTCACCCTCAGTTTAGGGTATCTGCCTTTTCATTTCCCACAGTGCAGATTTGGAACAAAAAATCCCCAATGATACACACATCCAAATATGGTAAACCCTGAGGTTGTGTTTGCATGCTAAGACAGAAGGGGAATGCAACACAAGGCATGCACTCTTTAAAAGAATTTGTGCTGCGCACTATGTTGAATTTGCTTCTTTTAGTTATTTTAGAAACAGCCACATTCCAGAAGCACCAATGAAAACAAAGTATTATGTTCTTCCTGGACCTTTAAGCGAACCGCAACATATTTTATTTTGAAGTCTGGTCTTTTTTTGCTTATTTCAACGATCGGAATCGTAAGAAATGGTATTGAACAGACATTAACTTTAAAAACATAGCAGGTTTGCTTTTTTAGTAGCTTGAAGATAATCTTAAAATATTCTTAACAGGAATCTATTAGACATCACTTTAGTGAAACACGATAGAAACATGATTTCTGTAAACTAACAGATGTTCTACACATCTTTGCATGCTTCTTCATTGGTTAAAAGAAATAACTTGAATATTACTTACAAGAACATTCTATGCCACCCATTTACTTACAATTGTTTTGTTCTCAAACAACCAACTGTAGAATTGAATTAGTGTTTATGTTAAACGCTGACATTTTCCTGCTTTGCTTCTCATGAGTTAGAGCAAACAGTTTAGAGCTTAGAAAGGTTTAGTTCAGAGATTACAAGGTTTTGTTCTCTCTAGTTCTGAGTATTAGGAGCTAGTATATTCTTCCTCTCGCATCTAATTCCTATTTCTCTTACTGCGCAATATATATGACTGCTTCCGTATAGACTCCTTTCGCCCCATTATCAACCAGCTTTAGGAAAGCATTAAATCTCAAACTCAGCTCTCTCGGCTCTAAGTTCTGGAGACAAACAAATGTTGCACAGCAGAGGAAATACACCATTCAGTCAGCTACTTGCCAATAAATGCAAACATCCTAAAGCAGTAGGCTACACCTTCGATATCATGTTTCCTAAAAACCTGTATTTTTCATTTTACCTTGTACTGGTCACTGGGAGACAGTTTGTTCCATGGTTCTGGATTGTTTTTCTTGTCCCAGCTATTGAGAGAAATGCAAAATATGAGACCATACTAAGAAAATCATACCAGCTTGAAAATAAATAAAATTTGTATGTGTACTGTGCTTATTAGGCCATGAAGTCACCCATCCAAGCAAGTTTCCACAGAAAAAGACACAGTCCTTGTCAGAAGTCTCTAAATATCATACGGTAAACAAACAAAACTCCAGATAAGGAAATCTCCACACGCTTAGCGCCAGTGATATCACAGCAAGACATTAAGGCCTCCAGAAACATGCAGCAAGAGGATTGGGCGCTGTGAGTTACTGTATACGTACCAGACATCAGGGTTGAACACTGCCAAACGCATGAGATACAGGCCTGCACCAACGCCTCCAGATCCAATGATCAAAAACAGAGGGATCAACTAGAACAACAAAACACTATTACTACATCGCATTCCTGACTCCTAGCAATGACAAACCGCAGAACAAGCTCACACGCTTTGAGCCGTAACGCGTGGCCCTCTAAAACCTTGGCATAAGCTCCTTGTGTGCAGGACATCCCTGGGGTCGCGAGGGAACTAACAGCTACGAAGGGGGAGACGTGAAAAAAATATTGCTGTGTGCACAACAATCAAACGCCCCGTAACAGCACATTTCTGAGGAACAAACATCAGTCCCTCCGCTGCTCAGAACAGCCCCTGCCATCTGTGCCCTGACCATAAGGTAAGAAAATGGGAGTCGGGCGACCCAGGGAAAAGACATGAGCGAGGGAAATGGAAGAGCCACTTGAGCCTTGCTGCTGCAGCATGAGAAAGGCCTACAGGTACCGGAGGAAGAAGGGGGCCCGACGGCCTCTCGCCGCTCGGCCCACAGGCCGCCGGCCCCGGCCCCCGCCCCCGGCACACGCGAGCACGGCAGGACGCGCCGGCGG
>Ga0181612_141534_pt1 | contig 11674 bp, 7 predicted proteins | sample HoacroProtozoa21_FD_119630 | JGI IMG/M metagenome (GOLD analysis project Ga0181612, IMG submission 119630) | Hoatzin crop microbial communities from Cojedes, Venezuel. Combined Assembly of Gp0051906, Gp0051904, Gp0051908 | reverse complement strand
CTATCGATCACGCGCATCAAACTGCTCCTCAAGATCTTGTTTAGTCTGCTAATCACGGTTAATGCAGGCCTCATTGTTCCTCATTGTGACCTTGATGCCTGCTCCCTTACCGGCTATCAAGGGTCAGGCCCAGTGTATCTGGAGGGCTCACCCCATGCCCGTGGTTCCCCAACATGTTTGGAGTACTTTGCAGATCCTGCATAACTGCTTTCCAGAGGAATGGAAGCCTACAGCACTTTTACCTTGATAACAGACACGGGCTAGAGCAGAAGCATGAATTTAGACTCAGTAGCACCCCTGCACCCTCAGTTTAGATATAGCTGCAATCTTGAAGTTAACAAGAAGTAGTTCCAAAAACCTCAGTGCAATTATGAAACTGAAATCAAGGAGGAACCTGAATCAAGTTCTGCACATCGTTACATGTACGAAAACACAATAGCACTGGTGACTTGGAGACTCACAACATGCAGCAGCTTCCTCGCTAGTTACTCCGTGCTTGACATTGAAAGAATAAAGTCCACTACACACTGTGGATTTTCACAGCCCACCCCATCACCTCCCAAATACTTTCTTCCTTCTGCTCGTTAACTGCTCTGTACCTTCTGCTTTCCTCCCACCAAAGCCAGAGTGGTCTTATATATAGGTACAGAAAAATAATAATAAAAAAAACCCCATACAAAACCAAATCCACAGTGAGGTATCTGGCTGCATCTATAAATCCTCACAAGGTTATGTTCCCCCACAACATGCTAGAAAAAGCTCAGTGAGGGGAGAAGTCAGAGAGTGCCTGTGCGTCTAGCAAGCACCTGGGGGAAAAACTGAATGTGACTTATTCTTGTCAGAAATGCTCCTAGACATGAAAAAGAGAGGGAGAAGGTCCAAAGGAGCAGTTCAAACCCTTGGAGTAAATAAAAGTCAAGTACTGGCCACCTCGGGGTGGAAAACAGGCAGAACTCCTACCACATCATAGGTTAGTTTTATACCTCTTCCTACAGATACAGAAACCAGGCACTGGTAGTTTTGTTGGCTCCAAGTAGAACTAAGTGTCTGAAAAGCAAAGCAAAGACTGCCACTGGAGGGTTCCAGAGATGTATATTACAACTGTTTCATACCAAGAATACTAATTTGAACAAAATCAAATGTTTTGACTTAACATGGAAAATACAGCAGAAGCCCTGAATTTGCAACATGCAACAGAGAAACTTGAAACTCTGGAATCCATCAAATTTTCTATGTGACAGCTGATGACTTGGAACAGCCTTTTCTGAAGACTCTTGCATGCAAAGACAGCTCCATAAGGCAGGTCACGGTCATCATCTTTCAGGAAGCCATTATGGTTTTCTCGCTGTTTGCTCAAGAATTGCACATGTCTCAAGATGGGAATAAAAGAAATACTGCTGAGAAAAATGTCTATTTGTAATTGCTAGTGCCTGCAAGTCTTGGGTAATCAACTTGAGACACCTGAGAAAAACTCAAGCCTTTCTAGATCTGCCACTTGGGATATCCTGAAACTCTCTACCTTTTACAGTGTGTGGGACAGACATGAATATCACAAAATCCCAGAGGTCTAAGACTTTCCATTCCTTGTCACAGCCACTCAAGGACTGAGCCATGCACAGTGCTCTGTCTGCCCTGTCTCCAGAAAGGTCTGAGTCATCTGGCTTTAAGGAAAATTTAAGAAAATAGGTCAAACTGAACTTTCCATCACAGGCAATAGCAATGAAGTCAATCAGCTTGCACAAGCATTGCTCTCAGCACAAATTGCCCCCGCACTTCTGTCTACATGACTAATCAAATTAATTCCTGATGATATCAAGTAGCATGGCTTCGTTAAGAATATACAGAGACTAACATTTCCTGCAGATAATCTTTACTTTTATTGATGCTTCTCAAGCCGAAATTATGGAGAAGGATCAGACTGTAGGAATCTGGTGAAGTGATACATCCAAAGTAAGACAGACCATGGCTTGAAATTGCTAGACAGACCAAAAGATTAATTTCAAAGCAATTAAATGGATAGTTATTATCTCAGAAGCTCTCTACTGGCTACTGAGATCACCAGCCTACAGCGGACAAAGTTACGCTCGGCACATAATAGGGATGACTGGATTTTTTGCCTTTATAAATGACTCATATTAAGTCTGTTTCTTTGTAGTTCAGAACAGTTTACTTGAAGGTCAGGGATATGACTGTGCATGAAGCACACTCATTTAGGGAACACTTTCGCGCAAAAGAAGGCAGATGAAGAAGAATAAGTTTTGCAGACTTAGCCCCAAAGAGCTCATTTGCAATAACATAGTTTTACACTCTTACTCAAACTTTCCAGGCCAGTGGCCTGGTACTTGCCACATCTCTTGAGGTCCACAGGGTCTGCCACACAGAACTAACGAGTTTTCCTTTCAGTTTAACAGCTTGCTACAGTTCCTGTGGTTTCCAGCACTGCTGTGCTTGAGACAATCTGAGAAAGCCATAAAAGACAAACGCTTTGGAAGATGGGATGTGTGGGGAAAGCAAGTCCAGTATAGTCAAACCCTGACCAAACTCAAATAGAGGATGAGAACTGAAGGAGCAAGTTAAATGTTGGCGAGGTCTATAGAGGTACAAATGAATAGGCAGGCAAGCAGAGATTCAGGAGGAAACATCAGGCAAAGGGAAATAACGTTCAGAAGGGTGAGAAAGCAGATACAGGGAATGAGGAGAAAAAGAGAGAAGATTATGAAAGCTATGAATAGATGTTCAAACTTTCAGGGTGCCTTTGAACTGACAGACCCTCCCGATCTTCAGAGGCTTCCCCACCACTGAAAAGCACTTTGTAATTACACACAGGCTGTGCAGGAACCAGGAGTACCGGGGCAGCTGCAAAGGACGATTAAGGTACGGATGCTGGCAAAGCTGTAGGGGAAGCTTTCATAAGCATCTGACTCCACTGGGCCCAACAGCAGCACACACTGTCAATCTCCTCACTTCCACAAGCACTCACGTTCTTCTCAGATTAGAAAAAAAAGACAGCGCAAATCCCTAGGAATCGGCTGCCGTTTCTATACATATCTCCCAGTACTGAACGAAGCAAGAAGCATCTGACAATATAATAAGCATCCTTTCCTCCCTAAGCATAAACACAGGCTCCTCTGAACAGCATGGAAATCTGCACGAGGAGCCTTTCACTTTCTCCAAAGAAAAGCAGCAAAAAAGAACTCTTCCTTTCCTGCTTTTAGCCCTTATTATCTGTACTGCAGCCCAGTCATTTTTCATCGTCAGATTCCTATCTCTTAGTCGCTGCTTGTACTTTCACCGTGGACTGGTATGGGGCATAAAGCACAGCGGGAAAAGTTTGGCTTTGCATCAGTCCTATGTCATCATTCCCCTACTGTCCCCAGAGTTTAACATCACCAGGCTAGTCTTTACAACACCAACAGACAATACATGCACCATCAACAGATCTTGCTAACAAAAGGCCGTATCAAGCATTGTTTGCCTCTTTAAAACCTTGAATAGCAGTCAACAAAAGAAGCTGCAGTGTGCTGAAGTATCCAAGGAAATAGCTGTATAATCAGTTTTTGCTGAAATCCTGGAACATATTTTAATGTGAAATTTGCTGTGTTCTTTAACATCTACCCATTGGATAATTATGCAGCCTCAAGATCCACAATGGATTTTACCAGTTTTTCTGGGCCTTTTATAAAAGGAGGAAATATTAACAGCTAAAACCTAATTCAGCTTTCTCAATGATGCATTGTCATAATGTATAACTACACAGCTATACTACTCTTTGAAATCTTAGCCATCATGTTTGTAAGTTATTCATAAGAAATAAGAACTTACTCCTAACTGTTACTTTACGAGGTTTTACCGATCCAACTGCTCCACCTGCATGATCCATAATGGCTATCTGCCAAAACCTAAGTCTCCAGGGGACAAAGATAGCACAAAAAAGCAAGATTTCACTTTTACCAAAGGTTTGAACCAGAGAAGAATGTGTAACTGAAGGCTGAAACAGAAAGTCTGCAGTACAATATGCATCTCATTCACAGTGGAGAAGATGCAGCAAAATAGTGGTAAAATCCACTGCAGATCTTTTTTTATTACTTTGTATTACAGAAATTCCAGGGGGCCCCAGCAGAGCTCAGGACTGCAGTATACAATGCACTCTAACATTTCAACAGATTTTTTGTCCTAATGATCTTCTCCAAGTTTTCTCTAGTGCAGTAGTCCTCTGAGCTTAAAGCATCCCAGATTCAAGACTTCGGTGCTTCAAGACTTTGGTAAGACTCTGAGTGCATCACGAGGCCAACAGCAGATGGAAGCTTTCAATCACTTTATGGGTTATGACTGGAAATCTATCAACAAAATGTATACTAAGCGGCCAAACACATCTATGTTCCTTACACCACCATGAACAACTAAGAACTTACTGTTTGTAAGCAGTATTTAAAGACCACGCTGCAGGAAGATTTAGGAGAGAACACAGTTTGCATTCTCTTCTGATGCTTGCACTCAAGTAGACGCTTCTGCATAAAAAGGTTTTTCCCCCTCCCCAACAGGTTAAAGCTTAAAAGGTGAGACTACTAATTCCTTATAACCAAGCATAAGACCAATTTGCCCAGGGAGGCTGTAAAATCTCCATCTCTGTTGGTGTTCAAGGCTGGAATGGGGAAGTTCTCAAGCAACCTGAGCTAACTAGACCTGTTTTGAGCTCTAGAGGTCCCAGCCAACCTAAATTAATCTACGATTCTAAACAATTCAGTCAGTAATACCTTCCTCTGACTTGTACACCTTTGTGCTAATAAACAAAGGCAGTCTAGGGCTAATGACTACCTCACAGAGGTGTGTGAGTGTATTTCTGCACTCTGCAACTGCAAAGTGACCCAGCTTGCTTGTCAGGGTAACGGCTTGCAATCACTCAGATCAGGTATTTGAGTGGTATGTGACCATGCTTCAGCCCTTCGGTGAGAAGCTGGCAAGCTGCCCTCCTGGGAATGCTTTTACATTTTCTCCACGGAAGCCTTTTGGCTTTCTTCCTCATGGGACCTGCAGCTTCTCTTCTTGAGAGATCTCATGCACTATAAGCTGCAAATAAGCTTTTCATATCAAGGCACTGCTTTTTTTTGCTGGCCATATTTTGCGATTTTTCTAGCCGCTTTGAGAAATCCTGAACTATGCACATTTTGCACATACGCCTTGTAACCCTTCCTGACGGAGGTTCCTCCATCACTTCCTAATCGCCCTCATCCGAAGGAATGTCACCTCCACACTCTGGTTCCCAGAGGACAAATATCCTGGGAAACACAAGTACCACACAATAAAGAGCTGCTCTGGCTGCCTGAGGCACCACTTCATGTCTGCACAGAAACACACAGAGGGACAAACGGAAAGGCTTCCAGCCCCTGACAATGTAGGACACTAGCTGCGGTTGCCTGCAGGAAAGGAGCAGGAATTTTCTAAGACCAATCTGGCCTCTGAGTGGACATGCAGGGACCAGTAACAGGGAACAAGTGTTTGCTTTGCTCTTTCTCTTGTTCTTCTGACTGAAGCAGGACTTAAAAAGCAAAGAAGGTGACAAAACAAAGAACCTGGGTTGTAGAGGAGGAAGCAGCTTATTATAAAGCTATTATGAATAGTTGGCTTGCTGCTTCACTGGGGGATAACGAAGTTAGCAATTAGAGATGATGAACGGTTGAAGGGGTTTGCTAATGTTATGGAAAGATTTTCATCTTTATATCAGACAGGTTGAATTCAGGTCAAGTCAGTACCAACTGAACATGAATGCCATCTGATTTATTTCATCAGGCTGTGTGGAATGAGTTTGGTCTCTTGTAAGCTCTTTGGGACAAAGGCTTATTCATAAGTAATTATCTGTAATAAGTACCTCAACTTGCATGAGGAGGTGCTTTATACAAGGTACTGTTCAAAAAGCCCTGCCTTGAAAAGGTTAGGATTCAACAAGATACAACTGTAAAAATATCATTTAAATATGACGAAGAGAAAGACAGCAGTTTGTCCAATGTCTTATAGAAAGTATGTGCCAGAGCTTTATTTTAATCTACGCTCAATTACAAGCCAGTCCTTCCTGCCTGGGCCTTTAGAAATGGCACAGTGCATGTTGGGCACAACTGCAGTCTATATAAAGAAGCAAAGAACAGAAGGTGCCCTTTACTAGCCACCATGTTCACCAGCATCTTTCAAGCGTCTGCTTTTGCTCTCACAAACCTCCCCAGTTAGAAAGAGAAGGCGTGTTAGTTAGTACCAAGGAACAGCATCAGCTTCTGGATAGCTAGCAAGAGCTATAAACAACATTAACTTCGTACAATGGACAACTGCTTCTTCTACTGGGTTACTGTCAGAGAAGCGCTGGGATTTGCAAGTGGTATTGGTAGCTCAGCTCCTCACCAGAAACGTTCAGTGACTCAGAATTATGAGAATTTTTTACATTTTTGGAACAGTAAATGAAGTGCATGAGAAGAGGAGAGGTTAGAGGTAGTGGAGAATGGAGACTTAGTTAAGGGGCTAAAAAGAGGTCAGAAAGCTAGAGGAGAGAATGAAGCTAGGAAAATAAGCTGAGCATGGGAAAAGAAAAGAAACAAAACAAGGACAAGAGACAGTGACCTGACCCATCGGTGGGGTTGTACTATGCAGTCCCTTGTCATTGCCACCAGCCTAGCACAAATTTAAAATATCACACACCACAGTGCTCCATCTAGCACGCTACTAAGCAACGTTACTCTGCTGCATGTCCTACTTTGAGTCTGTGCAACAGGACCATGTTAGGCATTTGCAGCAGTATAAACATGATTAATACTGGACTTCAAGAACTTTTTAAACATGGGTGTCCTTGGGTCACTAGAATGACTACCACAAAACCAATGGTGTGGAGGGCAGCGGAGGAGAGGTTAGCCCGTCTTCAGTTCCCCACTCTAGGCTGCGCAGTCCATGCAATCAGATTTTGTGTTTTGACAATTCTCCCAAAGTTAAAATAGCTACGATTATAAGAAGTTTGAAGCAGGGAGTTTAGGAGTAGGTCTTCAGGAGTTGTGAATGTCTCCAAGTCGGGAATGGGCTAATTCAAGTACAACCAAATATTAATCAAAGCATCTGAGGGAAGAGGTGGAAGGAGATGTCCCCATGGCTAGAAAGACTCACAGTTTTGTAAGGAGAGACAAAGGGAGTCTAGCTTTGGATGGCACAGGAGAAGATGATCTCTTTTCCTTAATTTATTTCTGTGTCTTCTCCCCATCCTCTGAGAACAGAGAGAAGCAGGCATTTTGCACAACAAAGGAAGGGGGAAGGATTGCAGCATTGATTCATGAGAAAAAATTAGGACCTATGTGAGATGCTAGAGCAGTCATGGAACTTCTTTACTCTCACATATACTTCTGTGCTCTGTCATCTTATCTTTCTGATGTTTTGTTCTGTTGTTAGAAGTCCATGGATTGAATAAAACTATTACCTTTACATTCTGTCTCCTGACACATTTCACTCTGAGCACGTAACAAAGCATTTCTGCCGCACAGTAACGATGACATTGGGACCCTTCTACAAACATCAAGGTTTCTAATGCATGGATATCCAAAGGCTTACAGTTGTCCGGTTTCAGAGCTGGTGATGCTAGGTTTGACAAGATGACGTATCATCCAGGGACAAAAAAATTATCAAGAGAACACTAGCTTTTGGGAAAATAGAAAGGAAGACTCACAGTCCTGAGGATCCCGAGTCATGAAGGACAATGTCCATGACCTTCGTTTTTTTTCACAGGTTTTGAAAATGAGTGTGGTCATTCAGATACAGAACACAGAGCTCAACTGGTTCAAAGAAGCACCTCAGAAAATACACTTTGCCTGTGCATAACAGATACTTGTAAATTTTAGGGTGGTTCTTCCATGCGTCAGTAAACACAGGAGATGCTGCAAGTCTGACTCATCTGCCTCTGCTGACAAGCAGCACAGCACTCTTTGAAATGAGAGACACTGTAACATCAATATCTTTTAGACCTCAGTGTCTAAAAGTGTTTGCCAACATTCTGTAAATGAGTAACATCCAGTTGTCTAGTGGTTGGGAGGATGGGCAATAAAAAAACGTATGTGGAGTGAACACAAACAAAATATTGGCTACAAAGGGGTCTGGATGACAAGTCAGATAAGACACAGACATTTTAAAAATGTGAAAACGCTCTTCAAACACAGTTGTCCTAAAAGATTTTTGACAATGCAAGCTCTGCAAAAATAGGTGTTCAGGAAATAATGGATCTACACACTTGGAATGACTTAGTTAAACCAAAACAGAATAGGGAAAAGTCACAATGCAAAGCTTTGTGTTTGGATGCTTGGTACACCTTTATACTTTTAATCTCTCTAGATTAAACATTCTCTGTAGATCACTGTGCTCACAAAATGAAATACATTGAAATTCAAATTAAAGATCCTGAAACAAACCCAGCCAGAGACATTAATAATGCTCCAGTGAGTACACTGGCACACTTTGATATTCCAGGTCAATGAAGCTTATTCTGAGCAAAACATCTGGAGCACTGTAAATCCAGCTTTCTTTAAAAACTAAATCTATGCTGAGCTTCTCTTCATTTCTTTAAAATGTCATTTAATTACAGTCCTGATCAATGTCATTTTGCAAAACCATCTCCTGCATTACTTCCCCCATTAACAACTGGAATTATTATTTGTTTCTCTCATTCTACCCAAGGTAGTTTCTCAGAGCAGAGCATTAAAATCTTAATTTTTGGTCACTAGCACTGATTCTTGATCCAAATACAGAATTTAAATTTTGGTATCTGGTCAGAAAGTTTTAGAATTTATTCATACCTTCCTCCGCTTTTTTCTTCTCAGAGTTCGATTGAAACAAACACTTGCTTACAGTATTTAAGGCTAGATTCAGATCTAGGCTAAGGAAATTAATTTTGATTGCTTCTTAGGCTTTTAAAAGGGAGTAATTCATATCAGAATTGAAATGGAAATGGGAGGAATACTTCCAACCCACTAAGCTGGTAAAGAATTATTTAAATAAGCGTTAAACAGATTTTGTCTTTTAAATGCATTCAACTAAGTCAAACTAGGCATCTCTGGAGAACACACTTTCTGGGCAAAAACCTGGTATTACAAAATTCTGGCCATAAGATATTACACAAGCAACCCCTGCTTCCCCTTATGGAAAAAAACGCAACCAAAGAACGTTTCTCCTCTGCTCAATATATCTGTCTGCTGCTGCGTTCTCAGCCTCGAGGTTTGAGAATGTCAATGGCTCTGAGGCTACGCCGCAAGTCTATTTGCCCTGAAGAGCAAACAAACAAGCCAGAAGCACTTCATTCCTCAAAAATATGTTCCTTTACCACAGTATTTTGAAGCCTTTCCTAAAGCAGATGTCCCAGACTGTTTTCTGTTTGATAACTCTCCTCCTGTATACACTGAAGTTTCACTTTGGCCTTGTCTTACAGGAAGAACATCCTATTAAATCCGTGTCAAATCTTCAGCAGCTATGCCTTCCCCCATAAAGCTATGAAACAACTACTATAAAGTTAATGCCCAGATTAATGTGGAATTAAACTGTCCTGCCATGTTAAGATGGATGCAAACACATGCAAATATTGCTGAATAATGTCTTTTACATTGCTTAGTACGGGGCAAGTGATCCCATGACTACAGGTGCAATTTTCAAAGAGAAAAACACAACCTCTCTGGCCACAGTACGGGCAGTTCATTTCAAAATGAATGTATGATTTCCTTGAAGTTTATATCATGTAAAGAAGGCCTCCTATGTTTTGCTTTAGACATTATTATTATTTTATGGATGCACAGTCAGGAAAATATACTACTCAGTTCTAGCAAGCATAGCTGAATTCAGTACTAACTAGCATGAGCCCATTACAGTGGTGATTATTAGGACATCACTGAAATGGCAAAATGTCTCAAGATACACAAATACCTAAAGTGCAGCTAAACTGCATAACCAAACACACAGCCCCTGAAGAAAATATTACTATTTATAATTGTACCACAATATGTCCTGGGAGCCTCAGAAAAGATATGAGGGCTAGTCACTGTAGTAAAGTGTTAGAAGGAGTCTCTGTCCCATTACAGACAGACAAACAGGTACTTATTTTGTGGATAAATAACTGAGATATGGAAGTGGTTTGCACAAACTGATGGGGTGTCTGAGACAGAGCTGCAAGATCAACTCTATCACAAGGGTAGCATGCTTTCTATGGTGGCTCCAGTCAGTCCTCGTGGAGGCATTCATTTAAAAACTCTCCCAAGATCTTCGTAAGAAGTGACTGCAAGTTGCTACTACTCCGAGGCCCAGGACCTGTGTTTGCTTTAAAAGAGATGTATCCACAGAGAGCAATTCATTGCTGCACGGGGATGCATGGAGCATAACATATCAACCTGGAAGAAGCACCGTGCTAACACGTTGTGCCATGCACACATGCTGTTGACCGGCTGTGGGAAGCAGAAGATGGAAGATGATACTTGCCAGCTTCCCCAGGATTTGTGGTAATGGCTAGCAACTGCGTTGCCTATTGAAATGAAATACCAAACATGCGAGGGTTGTGGCAGGCTGCGTACAGGCTCTTGTGCCAAGACGCAGAAGCAGCATCTCAGAGGTGGCTTTCTGGGATATTTGTTTTCTTTATTTCTTGCCTTTTCTAAAAAAGAACAACCGAACCATATTCTGGCGCTTAGAAGAAGCCTCACAAAGATAACATTTCTGGTGGCATATAGACTTTTTTGCTGTTGCACAGACCTTTGTTTTTCACAGCTCTGTAGTAGCCTCCATGCATTACACATAAAAATGAATACGTTGTTTGCCTAGAGTATCCCTCGGGGAGCAGAGTTATTGAGGTCTGAAATATCTCCATTCCCATTTGCTGCCCCAGGGCTGATTGCTAGCCTGCATCTGCCATTCACGGGAACTGAAAGTTAGCTGGCCAGAAATAAAAGCTGCTGCAAAGAAAACAGAAAAAAATATGAAAAGAAAAATCTGTAATTATCCAGTCACATTAGTGACAGTGAGATCCTCCCAGCTTTCCAGCCAGGTACAATTAGGAATTGTTTTAAACAATCAATGAGTTAATTACAGCAGTAACTTTCCATTACATTTCACAGGGAATATATATTATATGGTCAGGGACGTTAGAAACTGTAAAGCAGCCCTTTCATTTAAAAGGCAGGCAGAAACAATACCAGGGTAAGCAGCGTATGCCCGAGTCCTGCACGACTTCCCACCAGCACTCCTCCCCGCAGCGCCCGTGGCTGCTGAGCCCCTCCGGAGCAGGCTTGGCCCTGCAGAACGCCTCCTTTTCCCTTTGGGGGTACACGTTTTGCCCACATAGAGAGACCTGAAGCCCCAGTTAGGCTCAAAACGTACCTCTTCCCGCAGGCAGAATCTCACCGAAGCAGCAAAAAAGCACGCTCTGAGGTACAGCAGCTGCAGTTGAGCAATGTAACTGCCATCCGCTGCGCTCTTACTCTAGGTAACACATTTTGAAGTGGCTTAAATAAGACAGGACTCCTGTCAGTAGCCACTTTTCACTTTGAACACTGGATTGTCTTTTACTTTCCTTGTCTTTCTTGTCTCTTTTTTCAAGTTTCTTCCAAGCAAAGATTATTCACTTCACTGTCACAGAATCACAGAATCACAGAATGTTAGGGATTGGAAGGGACCTCTGTGG
>Ga0181612_135597_pt1 | contig 11674 bp, 4 predicted proteins | sample HoacroProtozoa21_FD_119630 | JGI IMG/M metagenome (GOLD analysis project Ga0181612, IMG submission 119630) | Hoatzin crop microbial communities from Cojedes, Venezuel. Combined Assembly of Gp0051906, Gp0051904, Gp0051908 | reverse complement strand
CCCCGCCCCAGCGTTCCTAGCCCCCGGCGCTGGGACGGCCGAGCAGCCCTTCGGCGGCTGCCCTGTTATACGCACAAACTCCAGCAGAGGTCACGCCGTCCCCAAGGATGCTGGAGCCGATCCCCACCACCCCCCCACAGCCCCCCCCAGTGCTGGGGCTGCCCGCTCCCGGCCCTCCGCTCTGCTCCGAGCTGGGAGCACACCGGGAAAACAGGAAATGTCATTGTCTCCCGGGCTCTTGGAAATGAATGAGGCCATTGTAGTCAGGATCCAGATTTTGCTGGCTGCATAATGCAGTATTTTTGCACTTAAATACCTTCTACCACTGTTAACACGTGTTTTTCTTTGTATAGTATAGTATTCAGTATTGTTTCCAAATTAGAACGCATGCAAGTAAATTACAAAGTAAATATTTCCATGTTAAGGCTCAAAAACACCCTAACATCTGGTGTTTGTAGCACTCCCATAGCTTGACATTATTCTGGTCTAATATACCATGACGTGAAGGCAGGGGTGGGTCAGTGATGTTACACTAATGTGAGAACAGAATCAGGCTCTTGATGTTTCATGTGAATTTTTAACTAACATGCTGCAGTAATGTGATACCCGTTCCAGAGCCCTGTCACAACTTGTACTGTATGTTTGAATTATGTTTATTCATCAGCACCGCTTACTAATCTCACGTTCTTGTCATTCGTGTTGTACCCATCATCCATGCTTCCACCTAACCACACAGGGAGCATCTGGTTTAGACGGAAAGCCAGGACCCCGGGTGAGTCCCTTGTCTTTCTGTGTCCCTCTTGGTTGCCGACTCCATGTGCTTCCCAGCGGCTCCGCCAGCCACATTCACACACGGCATGAAGGAAGGAAGGTCAAACGCCGCAGGTGTTTTCCACGCTGTATAAGAGAGGGCTTCGAGCAGACTCTTAGGGCAGTGTCTGTGGGAAGGAGAGTGACATTCTCTGTAGAAGGAGCTCTGAATATTAAAAAGCAGTTTGGTTTTGATTTTTGGTTGGACAACTGCCTTGGATGGGGGGCTTATTTTCCTAAATTTAGGGATTTAGTTTACACAGGAAAACATACTTGTTGAGCGCTAGTATGGAATCAGTGAAATGAATGCAGACGTGCTGGGGTTCTGCCACAGGCATTCTCTCTCATATATATGTTAAATGGTTTGCTTTTTGTAATAATAAAGAAATTGATAAAGTGAGAGAGCAGGGGAGTCACATATTTGAAGGCTTCTGTAAGATTCCCATTGATCAGTGCAACAGGAAAGTCCACCTTACAGGTGGGCATTTCAATTTAAAAAGATAATCAATGTTAAAAAAAAAAAGATTTTTTTGACTCTTCCATTTTTCCTGGCAAAATTTCTTTCAATAAATGTAAAATCTTTGTAAATCTGATGACTTGCATGAATAAAGTAAAATCCAGCTAGAGGATGGATTACCTTCTAGCAGGACAGCCTATAGGTGGAGATTTGAAAGCTAAATGGGTTTGGTCAGGTCCCATCACAATGAAGTCTGAGTTTCCAATCGGTGAAGACTGATTCCATGTTAGTTCTTGACTAGAAGACAGCTATTAAAAGTAAAGACTTGTAAGAGCAAGACCTCTCTCTCACCCTCTTTGTTTCCTTTTGTAGGGTGTAGACGGCCCAGCTGGTCCCCATGGCCCTGCAGGTCCTAAAGGAGACAGAGTAAGTATACACTCTGCGTGCTTCTCTTTACATAATGACTGCCACAATGGCAAAATGTCATATGGCTAATTACAGTGTGCCTAGATGTTACTAAACACAACAGTATCTCATCTGTTTAAGGAGCAGCCCAGAACTGTACGTGCATTCTAGTTACACACACAGTTATCTGTTTAAGGGTTGATTCTGCAACTCATTAACTTCAGAGGAGCTGGTATTTTGTAATGACTAATCAGTACATTACAGGACTTTCGAGTTCACGGCACTACACAGAACATAATTTTGGTTGGTTTCATTATTTTGTGTGAATGGATTGAGAGAACAAACTGAGACAAAAGATAGTGTGATCTGATTATATACATATGCAAGGGCAAAAAATGCATATTTCTTACCTCTTTGCACTTCAGTGTTTTTATCTTGGAAAAAAATTCTTTAACTTCTATAGAATTTAAACTCTTCTTCCTTTTTTTAAGCTTAGAAGATAGGAGCCCTCCTATTTCACTTGAAATATTCACAATACATTTTCTCCAGTGGGAATAGGGTACAGACCTTAATATTTAACTATGAGCCTCTCATCTTTAGCAATGCAACCATCAATTTGTACAACAAAACAAAAGATTATACCTTTTACTAACTAAAACCTCCAAGGAGTCGCCAGCCCAGAATTTTCTCTCTTTGAATTTCTCATTTTAACAAAACAACTGTGCTAAAATGACTTCAGACTTGCTGTATTAAGGACGCAGCCATATGGCACAGGTCCAGTGAGCTTTAACAGCAGTACCTCTGAGAAAGGTATGCGTGGCTTGATTCATTTATACAGAGCTGTGTGCTGGGAAATAAATACAAGACATGCAGCGTTGCTACAACAGGTGCCTGGCATTGATGTATGTCTCGTTATCTAAATAACAAGTCATATATTTTTAATGCAGTTTTAAAACTTGCATTTGCAACTGTTGAACTTGTTTATGCGAAAGCAGGAGGAAAACATTTTTGCCTGCAGATTTCAGATTTTGCATTTTAATTAAAAACGGTGCATAGTGCCACTGCTTGCTATCACTGGACAAGATCACATTTTGTCCATGTTGATAAGAGAAAGCTTGGGCCAGTGTTAACCTAGAAAGGCACTAGGGATTCCTGAGATGAAACATAACCACATTCTTAAATCCACATTATTTAAAATTTGGAAAGAAAATCTCACTTTAAGAGAATATGTATAAAATGCTGGTCACTGTATATTTAGGTCTCTGTAAAAGTTAAAGGAAGCAAGTATAATCAAACTGAAGCCTAATGATTTCTTCTATAGAAATCATGGATTCATTGTTGCGTAGGCTGCACTTGTGGCAATGCTGAATTACTCTTTCTGGGTAGAATGGACTGTTGTGCAAATTAGGGTTGGTTGGTTTGGTTCCAATATAACTATTTAATTAAAATAGAAAACATCAGACAGTCTTTATACAAAACTTATTTAGATGGTGAGGAAGTAGATTACGAAAATCATACGTCACTAGAAAACAGGAAAACGTTAATTTTAGAACAAATGCACTATTAACTCACTGTGTGAGCTTAACTGTGTATTTTTGTCTCTAAACTTTTTTTCATTGATTATTAAAAGCTAACACAGGATTTAACGCTTCCTGAAGTATGATACTGGTGAACATGTCTATACTGTGGTTTTGTGCATTTCTTTTGGTAGAAACAGAAATGGTAAAAGTGTGAATTAATATCATTTATGCGGCTAGTGTCTTACAGTCCTTAATAAATTCTTTGGTTATTGAAAATACCATTTTGCTAGGTGCTTAGAAAGCTTTTACTGAGACCATCTTCATTAAATGGAAGAGTTGATTCTAACAGGCCTGCGAATCTGACTGTGTACCTGCTAATCTCACTTAACTCTTCAGAGAAAATAGAGAACACTGGTAAACAGATAAACATCTTAAAATATTGCTAATGAAAGAGGACAGGTAAACCTGAAGGGTAATAACAGGCATGATGTATATCCAACTTCTTGTCCATCTAAAAGAAGCTGAAAGAGGCAAAAATTAATGAAATTATAATTTCCTGAAACTCTTGTTTTGATGACAAAGACCTGGTTTTGAGCTTGGTTTTGGCTCTCAGATGTGTAGCCTGCACAACACTCTCATCACTACACACGTTCTGTACTGGGAGGGAAAGTGCAATCTCTTTAATTTGGTTAAAATGTTTGCCACCATGACTGTGTTATGAAATCACCGTGTCAATCTTAATGGAGACACCAGTTTTGCAGTTTTATTCATGCAAATGGTAGTGCGTATACACCCGTGATTCAGGAGACTGAACTAGGAGGCAAAACCAAAGGCTACAGTTTCTGTTCTTGGGGCACTGATGAAATGTCTTACAAAAAGGTATTAAGAACCTTCTTGAAGTCTGCGAATGTCTGCTTCCCTGTAGGAAATGCTTTATCGTGATGGCTGAGGGCCCAGTGCCCATGACAGTCCATCAGTCTTACATAATCCATGAACATTCAGACCTCATCTGATATTGCAAACACATTTCAGCATGTGCTTTTTATTGGAGGCAAAAAATTGTGAGATATATTTCTCTAAATATATTCTTGCAGAACAGATGAGATTATTTCCTAGACTGATACATTCCGTATCTTTATGTCTACCATATGTTTAGCAATGTTATAGGTCTAGCTTGAGAAGACTTTGTACAGTCATCTTTGCTGTTGAAGATTTAAAAAAAAAGATACTTAACTCGTCTTGACATATTTCAAGTATTGATCGAACAGGTTTGTAGCTGGTATATACATAGGTCAGCACATTAGTTTCTTCTCAGCAGGAGGTTTTAGAGCTGCAATGGATTTACTGTTTTGAAAATCAGCTGTAATTTCCTATCGTTCTGCAAGGGCATCCAGCCTCAGTGCTGCTCAGAAATGGCTGGAGATTAACAGAATCCAGAAAGATCAGATTTTTCACATCTCATCTCCACTACACTAGAGTGAGTATAGACAGTGTCCATCTACCCAAAAATGTGAAGTATCTAAAATAGATCAAATGTCAGTTACTCTGACAACTCCTTACTGCCGTGATTATTTAACAACAGATTCAGACTCAGTTTATTCTGGTGCCTATGTTTTTATATTATCCAGTCAATGAAATTGAGATTTAGCAGCCCATTTTCAGAGCTGTGCTGAAGGGACGGGGCTGTGCAGATGAACACCACTGTTAATTAGGCACAAATCTACATCTCAGTCTGGTTCTTGTGTCTTGCTTTTAGTAATAAAGAACAGAGTAATGAATTAGTAACAAGTAGTAAATAACCCAGAGTTTAGAGGGTCTTGTATACAGACTTATCTCAAGACATTAAGTGGTGCAATTGCTAGGATGAAACACAGCACTTCCGTATGCCAGAAGCCTTGCACGAAGCCTTGCTTTAGGTCATGTTAAGGAAAGGAGGCGAAGAAGGCATCTAAATAACCCTACATAACAAATACAGAGTAGGAGCCTTGAAAACTGAAGGTGGTCAGGAAAGTCTCATCAACACTTTAAGCAGTTTAGTTCTCTCAAGAGCATATGGCTTTTCTGGATTTTATTCAGAAGAAAGAGCTCCCCAGTCTGGAACAAGACTGCTGCCCGCACCTGCTTCCAGCCCAGCCTGCCTGCCTGCCTCCCTAAAAAGCTCACAGAGGGCTGTGCTTGCGGCTACGTGGGCTGACGTTGGCGGATTCGGGAAGTTTAACTCCATGTCAGTCTTGATGAAGAACAAGTGGCGAGCAAAGATCATTACTACTCTCAGCCTGAATTTTGTCGCCTTGAAATTGTATTTAATTTGGAAATGTTTGCTCTGTATTTAGCTTGCAAAATGATTTTGGTAGCATCCCTCTGGAAACTGTTAACTCTTCCATGAATTTTAGTGCAGAATGTGATCAAACTTCTGGAGTAACCTCTGTACTTGTTTGTCTCGCACCTTGATACAGTTTTTATTGAATAAACAGGATATTTACATTACTAATCTAGAATCCAATAGAGCAGTTAGCAATGCAGTACAGTGCATGGGATAATCTTCACAATGTCACTGTAAATAGCATTGCCTGCTTAAAGACAAGCTTTGATTGACACATTATTTTTGCTTGTCACTGTGTCGCATCTCAGCTGCTGTGCTGGAGCTTGATGATGTACATCCTCAGTTTTCATTGCAACACTGGATTTTTCTGAGCATGATATTGCAGCTGTTACAAGCTTCAAATTGAAATTGGTGGAAGTTCAGTTTGAAAAATATTTTCAGTTACTAATGGATCTAAAACCAAATGTAATATCATATGCCGGAAAAGTCATTTTGCCTAGAAAGTAATACACACCTTCTCTTTGCTGCCTTAATTGTTTAATAAAAACAAATGAGGTTGGATATTTTTCACTCAAACGATTTAGGAATGCATAAACTTTAACCTGAAGTACTTTGTAGAGATCATTTTGATCTCAGCTAGACAACGTTTTTGTTTGCTTGTTCTGCAATCTTTTCTTAGGGTGAAAAGGGAACTGTAGGTGACCCTGGACCTAGAGGACCGTACGGCTTGCCTGTAAGTTGCATGTAGTTTGTACACACTGCGCTTTTCATCACTCCTTGATTAAACTTTGTGTGCTTTACGACTGCTTTTCACCTAGCAATACAATTAGTTGGAAAAGGCAAGGACAGGTAATAATCACTGACAGTGCAAGGTCACTGCTCTGTATTGCAGACTTAGATTCCTACCCATGCATGCGGTCATGCAAAAGTAATGAAACAGACCTGACATGAACCAGCAAGAGAGAGGAAATCCAGAATGCAAGTGCTCCCGTTTCTGCAGCCTCAGGCCATCAGCTGTCTGGGGACCGTGCGAGAGTGGCAGGAGTTCAGGATGAACTGTGGAAAGCTGTGATTCTCTTAATGTCAATAAGCTGTTTGGATTTCCGTGCTGCAAGGCTACTTTGCCATTATATTTTTGTTTTATTTGACACTTCAGTTTTGTCTTTGTTTCTGTGCTGTGTGTTCAGAAGCGATTTAAGAAGTTGTTCATCATTCATAGGTGGGGATCGTATGCTTTAAATCAATCACTTAAATTACATTAGCCATTTCTAAAATGTGAGTGAGAACCTCCTTTGGCATGACGAAGATAGCCCCACTAAAACCAGTTGACTTACTCAGTTTACTTTGCTGATGACTGGGTCAGGTGTGTACATATACGCATCTCTGTTCTGTACTTTGACACAAGAAAAGCCATGTAAATGTGCTTGGCCAGACACAACCAGCCTCTGCAAAAGACTTGCAATGCTTCCATACACTCTTCAGTCTAATCTGTTTGAGCCAAAATTAATTTAAGATGGAATATGGACTCGTGGTTTAATTGGATCCATTTAATTGGCTCAGGAGTCAATGACTAGAGACAGTTTTCAGGCTCTGTGGAGTGCTGCATTACCATGCAGTGCATGTTTATCTCAGGGTCACGTTTGTGAGTTAAATAAAAAAAATCCAATTTCTGTTTTCCCTTCCTGTGACCTAAAAACAAAAAATGGTAGGCTTTTCTGTATTTTTAGCCTGCTCCTGAAATCTGTGTACAATCAAAATTACACAGTCAAGCAAAATTTTACAGTCAAGTTATCAGTTCCTGGAAATGTTAAACACTGACAGAAACGTCCTTCACTAACAGCAATGCCAGATGTACAGCCGTAGCAACGTGGGGTACCGCTGTATAGAGGGAGCGCAGAAGTCGGGCATCAAGGCAGCTGTTGGTGTCACAGCTTAGGGACACTAATGTAGTTTATATGGTTCTTTGGCAGGGCAAAGATGGCGAGCCTGGCCTTGATGTAAGTAATATGTATGACCAATACACTCTCAGTGGTAGGTAAGCATCTTCTAGGAAACAGCTTACTGAGCGTAACACCTTTGTTTCCATTTAGTGTGCATGCAGTACATACAGAGAGTGTGCTAAATGCTGCATTTGCTGTTTCTCTGTGATAGAGGAGAAAGACTGTGCAATATACAGTCCTTATCTGCAGACCCCGGCAGATATAGGGCTTAGTAATACACATATTCGGAAGTCAGTAGGCTGAAAAACGGCACTAGGTAAGAAAATATTCAGACCTGTGGTTCAGTTGTAGAACAACAGTCACTGTCATTTGGTTAAGGAAATTTATCTTCATGAAAGAGAATAATTCCATAACCTGTAAATGATACATTCCAAAATATAGGCTCGCTCTTTGGCATGCTAAAAAGACACTGAAAGCCTTTTCCTATAGCCTTCCACTGAGATCTCTAACTTGGAGGAGTCTTTTTCAGAAATTGCATACACTACGTAGCATGGACTATTTCCATTTTGAGTAATGTGATTTATTTCCATTGCTGGCAGAATTACTCTACCAAACACTATGACTTACTTGCCTCATGCTCTTGTGTGCCTGCCTGTGTCCACACATAACGCACATATACATACAAAGCATGTAGTAAATCATCTTTTTGTATATTTTCCAAGAGTATTTGAAACCTTAATATGCATGTGAAGAAAAGTCGACCTATATATGTCCATTTTGTTTTTATAGGGTTTCCCCGGTCCTCGAGGAGAAAAGGGTGATATAGGAGAAAAGGGAGAAAAGGTGACCACAGTGTTATTAACTGTTGTTTGATTCCTCAGCCTAGTCAGTTCTGCCATCTTTATGCTATAAATTGTCCCATTAAATCTTATGTTTGTTTTTACTGTGTGCCAAAAGGCAGGTCACAGATACATGCTAAAGAAAATCATGAAGGACCATGAAAATTTATGCACAGAACTAGTAATACTGACATATCCGAAAGCACAGCTTGTTTTCGGGCCCGTTTTCTTCAATCCATCCTATGCTTGTTGAAAGTCCTTGTCAGCAGACATCACCAAAATGAGTCATTGCAGTAGCAATTTTATACTGAAGCCCTGAGCTGTGATCCTTGGCAGTATTTGCAGAATAACTGTTGATCTGAGTGCACCATGCCTGTACACACTACCTGCCCCTACCAAATGCGTAAGGACAGGAACTGTTTAAATTTTTATTTTTGGCAATGCCGTATTTACAATTAAGTACTTGGTGATATTTATGGATTGAAATTAAATTAATGTTGTGGTAAACCAACTAGACAGTCTAGTTAACAGGAACAGCCTAACTTCATTTTCACTGTCCAGACACAGTGACTTGAATATACGTTCAGTAAAAAGCAATTTGGGACTAACTGCATGCAGAGAAGCCTAATGAGCAAATCTTCCCTATTTCTAACCAACACTAAGCTCCCTTCCAGTTGCTAAAACTGCTGAATTTGCGCTCACACCAAGCCACTTAATATAAAATTCCATGCACACAGCAGGTGATTTTTCTAGTTCAGACAACTATTTTCGCTTAGCTAACATATAGATGGCTATACTAGGTCCACTTCCCATCAAGGTATCTTAAACAAGAAGCAGGGTTAAAAAGATCACTGCGGCTGACTGAGTTCATCTCCTTTTCTTAATACTATCAGGCAAAACAGTTTCCAAGAATGCATTGATAAGGGTACTATGTAGTGTATCTTTCCCTCCTGTCGCTTGTTATATCGCCTACTTTGAGCTCAGAGATCACTGGTAAGGCAATGATTTTGCAGAACAACTGTTGCTTAAGCAGGTGCTCTCTGAATTTTATAAAGGCAGTGTCTGACCTGGCAGAGTAATCACAACAAATCATGAGCTCTTGCCTGCTGTCAAAGACTATGTGTCTGTCTGTCACAAGTGAACAGTTTTTCCTTTTCTTCTTGAGAGCAGTTATCAGTAGAAAGGTGTAACTGATAACTGCCAGGTCTGATAGATGACTGGCAAAATGGCCAGCCTGTGCTAAGTGGGAGTTACAGTAGGTGCCAAATTGAATGAGCTTAACAGTATGTTCTCATACTGGGATGCATTAGAACGGTTGTGTCCAGAAAATTAAAATAAGTTATTACGCCCCCTCTAATCATTCCTGGTGAGGTTGCTTGAATATTGCAGATGGTATTTTGAACCTCCCAGTTCAAAAAAACTTGAGAAACTGGAGAGGAAGAAGGCTACCAAGCTGGCAGGAGCCTGGGACACAAGCAAGCTATAGAAAAGGTTGAAGGAGGGGGACTGGCTTGGTCTGCCAAAGGGGAGGCCAAACTACTTGAAGGGGAGATAGAAAGATGATGGAGAAAACCTCTTCTGGGTAGTGGCAAATGGGAAAACACAGGACCACAAGCTGCTCCTGGGACATTCAGAGTGGCTATTAGTAAAACCTTTTTCACTAGGAGGGCAGCACGTCACTGTGACAGTTTACCCAGAGAGGTGGCTGAACCACTGCCCATGGACGACTGCATGACCTGGTCTAGTCTGACCTGATCTAGGGCGAGGAATCATCCTGCTCAGGATGGGAGGTTAGATTAGGTGACCTCCAGAAGTCCCTTCCAACCAGAACTTCTGAGTCTGTGTTTCCATGTACAGCTAGAGATAGGTAGAAAACTTACAGCCATCAGAGCTCCGGAAGGTCTCTGTAAGAAAAGCTGGAAAGCTAGTAAAGTTGGCTTATAGAAATTTGATATCATGTGAAAATGGAGCAACGGAGGTTAGGCCCTTTTTGGAGTTCAGCTGCGATTCAGGCTGCCCATGTAGCCTTGTTCTCTGGGGCTGCAGGACACATCTAGGAAGTCTAGTCCTCTATCCTCCTAAAAATTCAGGAAAAGGCAAAACCTGTTTCTTGAGGAGAATGCATAGGATGAAGTACTTAGCAAGTCTGACAGATATTTCAGAATCCATTGTTATCTTATGGGCTTTCAGATCAAGAGGATTGCCAGGAAGTCTGTAGAGTGAAAATGGAGATGGTATCTCTACCTTAAAAATTCTCAGAATATTCAAAGACAATTAGAAGGCAAAGGAAAGTCTTTCTCAGTGAAAAATCAAGGAAGATATAGCCGAGACCTCTGTGAACGAGACTTCTATTGCACATTTTTGACACATTTTTTCAAGAAATGAGGGAATACTTGTGTCTTGCAAGTAAACTGTTTTCACCAAAACCACTTTAGCTTAGCATCAATAGTTGCCTTTCCAAATGGAACGCTGGCTCTCAACACACAAAATAATGCAATTAATAGCAACTTCTATTGTAACAAATTTTCTTAGTTCTGATGTTTTTCCTTATGTAAATTGCTAATTATCGATGACCAAACTGGTGTAATAGCACCCATTTCAATAGAGATAAGTCAGTTTACAAGTTGAGGGTCTAGCTCATAATTGCTTGGTTTTTGAATATTCCCTACAGTATTGGCTGTTAGACTGACATCGTACAAGCTGAGGTTAGTGAGTTTCTAGTTAAGAAACTTAATTCAAATTGCATTGCAAAAATATATATCATTACTGACATTCTATTGAGAACCAGTGACACTTTTATTTTTTTTCATAGAAATGCTGTGATAGGCAGGGATTAAATCTTTACTTCTTCAGTTTGAGATGAGTCCTAGACTGACGATTTTTATTTTAGCCTGTCAGTAGTTCCACTACAGTGAAAGCAAGTCAGTGTTTGCATTATAATGTCTGCTTAACTTGGCTGTAAAAATAATTTTTAAAAAGTGTTCTAGATGTAAATACTCATATGAAATTATAGTCCAGGAGCAGTCAGCAAGAAAAAGGTTTCTACAATTGATTTTGTATTTTCAAGTTGTACTAATACAAAAAAAAAATTCCTTTTAAAAAGGAATAACCTTTAACATAAGGTAGAGATTGTGTTGTGGGGAGAGGGAGGGAGAGAGGGAGGGAAGGAGGCCCTAATCCCAAATGTGCGGTTGTGTCTTTTAGAATCATAGAATCATAGAAAGTTTTGGGTTGGAAGGGACCCCTAGAGGTCATCTAGTCCAACCTCCCCGCAGCGAGCAGGGACACCGCTAACTAGATCAGGTTGCTCAGAGCTCTGTCCAACCTGGTCTTGAATGTTTCCAGGGATGGGGCCTCCACTACCTCTCTGGGCAACCCGT
>Ga0181612_116680_pt1 | contig 11674 bp, 4 predicted proteins | sample HoacroProtozoa21_FD_119630 | JGI IMG/M metagenome (GOLD analysis project Ga0181612, IMG submission 119630) | Hoatzin crop microbial communities from Cojedes, Venezuel. Combined Assembly of Gp0051906, Gp0051904, Gp0051908 | reverse complement strand
CTTGTCCTATCACTGCACTCCCTTGTAAACTGTCCCTCTCCAGCTTTCTTGTAGGCCCCCTTCAGGTACTGGCAGGCTGCTCTAAGGTCTGCCCAGAGCCTTCTCTTCTCCAGGCTGAACAACCCCAACTCCCTCAGCCTTTCCTCATAGGAGAGGTGCTCCAGCGCTCTGATCATCATAGATTCAAGTACACCAGTCTTTGAAAAAATACACATTATAAAGCCTAAGTATTATCTAGCGTAGAAACTGTAACTAAAAAAAAATTACGAGCATATGGGTCTGACCCTTCAGAAAAAATATACCTGATTGGAAATGTTGGTGAATTTATGCTTTAAAAGAATCTAAAAGCTTAAGGAGTCACCTGCTGGATGTGCATAACAAATAACACAGCTGTCTGCTACATATGATTTCAGTTTAGCAGCAGAGCCAAAGATTGTGGTTTTGTCCACTTGTATCAGCAGAACACTTTGACTTATGCTTGATCTTCAGCACATACTTTTATTTTATTGGCTTCTGAACTGAAAGTGATACATATGCCTGTGCGGTTTGCTGAACAGTGGTGGACCCCAGGACACTTGAATGCTTCTGTGTGCTTAGGCCTAGGTATCTGGAATGTAGGATGTTTCTAGCAGGGTCTGATATGTTACTGGTTTGACAGATCTCAAATTCAATTTGTTTTTAGTACAGCAGTGTGTTTTTACTTGGAGCAGTCTACTTTGACTTGTAGAGTTTAGTACTTGTGCAAGGACTCTCTTGTATACCTTTCCTTTTAAAAAGAAACCCAAACAAATTAAAAAACCACCCCAAAACCAAAAGAGAAAGAACAACTCCTGCATCACTCTTAACAGAAGAGCTGTGCTTTCTTCTAAGGTTAAAAAGGAAAACTGAAACAAAAGAAGGACCAGTTAATAAAATGTAGGATGTTCAGGTAAAATGAAGTCACGTTTCATCTATGATGAAGAAGATACCTACTGTTTAGCAAGCACAGTCTGAAGAAGACATAATAACTAATAACTTACATCTACCTGGGTTATTAGGATAAATCTGCAGATAAAGATATGTGTATAATGGAAGATTCAAAAACTGCAAATGTGATGTGATAAATGATTCAAAGTACAACACATTAGCTTAGACTTTAATGTTTTTAAAGTGAATGAAACAATATATCTATATGCCAAAGCCGTATTATCATAAACGTATTTGCCACAATATAAGACATAAATTGCACTTAAATTTAGTAATCTGTGATGGTATGCTTGAATGTATCTTTGTGATTAAATGTGAACAATTGCTCCTTTCAGGTAAAGGTCTGTGTACGTATGATTAATCAGATTGAAATGACAGGGCGGACAGCTCATGGCATGCCTAGTTATCAGAATGATTGATTTTAGCTGATGCTGCTGGATGAAAAAATATCTGTTAATAACTACAGCTGCAAAACTCCTGATGTCACTGATAGCACAAATCACTTCTCACATTCTGTATTATCTGGCTCATTTGCAGATACGGAGCATACAAACTGATCCATTGGAACGCAAAATTATAATGTACAGATTTATGCAAGAGGGATGACTACAATGTGCGTTGCATGAGTAGTGTAAGAAGCTGAAAATTGCTGCTGTTGTAGCTGTCATAGGCACGTTATTTTCTTTGGTCTGTGTGGAGCTTTTGCTGTCAGGCTTTTATCTTGCAGATTGTGCTGTACCTCTCTTCCTGCTTAAAATAGAAAATCAGTCACTGAACCTGGATGCTATTAAGTGTTCTTAGAATAGTTCTTAACTAACTTGGTTGATTTACACTTTCTGGTGAAAGAACATTCGGTTACTTATTGCAGGCTCTGAACAAACATGTTGTTCCAAAATACGATTTGGAACAAAATATGAAAACAAATACGATTACAAATTTCATTGTGTCAACAGAATTGTTTACCATAGGTATATTCTTTGCCATATAATATTTATCTGTTTAGTTGGTATGTTTTCGTTTTGAAAGATCTGGAGTTTTTCTTCATCAAACATTGTATCTTATCTGCATTTTGCAGGGGTTAACAGGAAATGTGGGTGTCTTATGGACCTCAGAGGAGGAGGGGGACAACAAATAACCTTATGTGTTTGTTAGGATGCCCTGTTCTTGCATTCTCTCTGTTTACCACTGTGTGTAAGTCTGCCCTGTCCATTTGTACTGCTTTCTATTCTCCCTTTTCCCATCCTTTCAACGTGCTTAGCACCTGAAGGTGGAATAAGCTGCTTTGCCCGCCCCCCCCAGCGTTTCATGTCCATAAACTGCTGAATGAACATGGGACTGAGAAGTGCAAATCCTTTTGCGTCAGTGTTAACTGCTTCTCCCCTAGTGATTCACCCCTTCTTGTTCTATATCCAGCCCCTTACTCAGCCTTTCTTCACTAGCTTTTCATCTGCCCTTCCCCACCGGCCCAAAACAACACGTTTCATACACCTCCAAACACAAAAATCTTCGCAGGTTCTTATAGTCCCTTGTCCCCCCAGAATTCACAAATGGATCTGTTTTCAGGAAGCACAATGGTGGTCCAAAATGCTGGAGTTCTTGCTTTCTTGGAATGGTAAGATTGTCCTTTGCTCTTTCAAGCTTCTCCTTTCTGCTTCGTAGGTAAGTTCTTCAACCTCAAAAATATTTATATGAAACCCCCCTAGACTTGTTGAATAAGTATGCTCTTTCATCATGCTGCTGTTTAATTATGGCTGGTGTCCTGTGGAAGACTAGAGTGTGGTCACAGTGATACCAGTTAGCCTCAACATTTTATGGATGTAAATGATAGGGAGAAAATGTTAAGTTACGAGAAAGCAGAGATGATTCTTGCTTAGCAGGATATTAAAGCATTACTGTCATTATTATTTGTTCTTATTTCTCCAGAGGATGTTGGTCTTGATTATGATTCCATTGCGGTAAGTGCCGCTATCAATCACAGGGAGATCAAGTCGTTGCCTGAAGATGTGCATTTAAAGATACCCCATACAGCAGCATGCCCTGGAGGAGCTTGATGCTAATTCATAGTTGCCAAATGTATTAATGTGAGTTCAGGTAGACTGGCGTATTTCTGAAGTCTGAGGTATTTCAGGATTAAAACTTTTATTTATTTATTTAAATTATTCCTGTGGTTCTCCCAGGAATACTGTGATGCAGAAACAAAATACTTGCCTGCCTTTCAGATCTGCAACCTTGTGAACTTTGAATGGAAGTGCAGCATGGCATATATGAATATGATTTTATATAATAATTTTCATCATTGAAGAATTTTTATAGACATTAACAACATAACCCTCAACAAACATCTCTGTGGATATTGTGCTTTTATATGTTGAGAAGGAATGTGTGGGAATTCTATGTTAGATGCTTTCATGAAAGGAATGGAAAACTGAGGATGAATCCTTGCCGCTAGTGCAATTTACTTAGGAATTTACTGAGGAATCATGCCTTAATATAGAAATTATAAGAAACTTCTAATATTCAGGACGGACCCAGTTACCCTCTAAGCAGCTAATAATTTTGAAATGCTGTTCGCCAAAGATACCCATAAATTACCTTCCCTCACTTTCCTTTTCATGCAAGTAATGAACGTTGCACTAAGCTGCAAATATGCTTTTGTCTTTTGTTCAAGCAAAAGAGTAAGAGTTGACTTTAGCGTGTTCGTGTGTGTGGTGTTCCCGAGTTTGCTATTTGATTTGTTTGCAAGTACAGCAGTGAGAACCAAGAAGATATGTTTAAAATACTGCTGGCTGTTTTTACGTGCAAGAAGAATCCCAGCCATGAAGGAATCTGAACAAGGAGGAGGAGACAGGAGTTTTCAGCCGCACTCTTTTGCTAACATCAGTAAGCCATTGCTTTGGCCGTAAGATTGATTGAAGATGCACCACCTAAGGAATTTTAGATAGAAGGTCACAGTTTGGCACCTAGGACAGGGCATACGTACGCATCCATTCCATTTCACAGGGCATCTGCTCCGTCTCCAGGCAGAGCTGCAGGACTCTTCATGTATAAATAAATAACCTGCTGTAAGACAGATTATGTTCCTCAGATATCAATCACTGGTAAATATCGTGTTTCTACACGCAATGTAAGAATACTAAATGGAAACTCATGAAGATTTCAGATTGCCATTATATTTACAGTCCTGGGGCTTACTACTGAGAATTATTGGATGTCTTTGCCTCTGAATATGGGCTGAAAGCTGCATGGGATACTCATTCCTAGCTTGCTCTTCGACTTTCAAATCAACATTAATCTTGTTTCCTATAACCCCTACCTCTGAATCCCTGTAAATAATGCAAAAAGCTACCAGATCGTTGCCAGTCTGGCTCAGTGGGGAAACAAAGCTCCAAACACAGCCTTTCCTGATTCTATATCTGGCAAATGGTTTGGACCAGAGTGTTCTGGGCATTGTGTGATTACAGGGACTGAATGCAGTGTGGGGATAAGGGGAGGAAGTATGACAAAAAAAGCTTGAAGTGTTGAAGTGCCTTGTAGTAGTTGCACAATGAAAGGGCTATTGTTTCATTCTGCTTCCTTCTACCTTGCTGTCAACTCTTTTTCTGTCAGCAGTCAGATGTCCCCTATTTCTAGCTGAAAATAACACATCCCTCCATGTGCTGGTGTCAAGAGGCAGAGCTGGTTCAATCCTGGATTAATGCCATCTTTCTGTGGCAGTGACTCCATTAGCTTTGCAGTCTGTTCGTCGTATGCTTGCCTCACCAGCCCCTCTTCTCCACTGGCTGAAACAAAGGTGAGAGACTGATTACAAAATTCAGGAACGTGTTTTGAAGGAACCCACATTTGGATGTTCTGAGTCTGACATTTTTCAATATGAATGCAGCTGCTGATTTATTCCTCATGAATTTTGGCTTATTTAAAATAATTCCAGGTGCGTTTCAAACTTTTTTCTTCTTCTACTCCATTCTATTTTTTCTTACAGGAGAAACTATGGTCAGAATATATAGGGGTTTTTTTTTCCTCATTTAGTATGTCAACAGGTTAGCTTGTGTTTATTTTTAATGAACTACTAGGATAAGAAGGAACTCAAAGCTTGCTAAATACTCTTTGTTTTTAGTCATTGTTAATAGTAGAGAATGAGATGGATATTTGTTATGCTTTTCCTTCTTGACAAAACTTCTCTTATTTTAGGGTTGAATTATTTTTAGTTCTGTAGGATCCTCATTTAATAATGAAAGGATGGTCACAAACAAAAGAATAGCCTAACCATGGAACAGTGTCAGCAGAGCCAAAACTATCTTGGCCAAAATGGCAACTAAGAGGGGTACACAACACTTCATTAACCTGGTTTTGTCCAGGTACCCTGGAAATAGGCTTAAGGAGGTTATCTGGCCACGTCAGACAAGCTGGTAAGAGTATCATAGCAATTTGGCATAGCCAGCTTTATCCTTAATGAGCTTTAATGTGGAACAGTAGAATTCAGGGTGACCAAAATTCAGATGTGTGTTGAGGGATGATTATTTTCAGCTGGAGTAGGAGGAGTATGCTTTTTTTCTGAAGTCTTCTTTTAATTCCATTTTGACTTACAGCCACAAAAAAAATAACTGTGCCTCTTCATGACAAGAAGCTGTGTTTTCTGTGGTAGTGTTCTACTTCATGCGACATCATGGTCAGCACATCATGGACTTCATGACCGTGAGCCTCCTGAATTTTCTGAGAAGACTGCTTCAGTGTGAGGGAAAGCCTACTGTTTTCCTATCAGTTTCTATTACAGAGTAAATGATTTCCAGATAAGAAGTGATATGGCTTACCACAAAAATGTACAGCATCTTCAAATGTAGAAATCTGAAGCTTATTTTTACTACTTCTATGAAATGGTCATGGAGGAGAAAACTATTTATGAATTGCGAAAGGGAGGTAGAGACTTTTTAGAGGTATATTCAGCCAGTTTTGATTCTCTTAAATTCTTAGGTATTTTCAAGTTGGTTTTTTTTTTTTTTTCAGTGGATTCATATTTCATCCAGTATTTCTGATAATCTATTTTATGCTTCATTGACCACAAGGTTTGAAATTCCAGTCCATATTGGCAGAGTAGTGCCAGATTTGTAGTGACAAATGGATAACTTTTTTTATTTTAAATAAGTCTCTGGTGTTTAATTTGAGATATGTAATTCTTTTTTTGGTTCATTGCTTCTGCTATTTTTCTGTCTAGGAAAAAATGATCAAAAGAGACACGGGGATCAAGGTGGAATATTGCTTTAGACTTGTCCATATGAAGAAAAAGAAGAAACAGATTGTCTGAGGAAGGGTAAATGTATTCATACCATGTGTTTATTTTGCTTTAACAGAGTAAATTTTATAATTTTCTGACTTAATTTTTTTAGAGACAGATGAAAAATCATATTTTTCATGGTGCTAGTTTTTTCTATACTCACATTGCTACTTGTGGGAATCTGTTTAAAATGTGTAACCCATGATTCATAATTGGATAGTACGCTTGCTGATGCTATTTCCATAAGCAAAGATCTTTTGTTTAGGTGTACCGTGAATTCAATTTCTTGAATTTCAGCTGAGTGGTCAGGTTGCTAAATTATAAGATCCTTTACTAAAAGTGATAATACCTCCTATCATTATTTACATGTGTTGCACTATGCAATTATAAGGAGGAGGAAGCTGAAGAGATTAAGCACTGAGCAAATGCTCCTATTTTAACATGTTCTCTATTATTCTTTATCTGTTTGACAGCAAACCACATCTCCTCGTAAGTGGGCCCTGAATCCAGAGTCAGTTATGTTTTTTGCCTAATTTTACAGAAATTTATTTGTTATATTACTCATGTAAGATTTCCCTGATCTCAGTCTTTAAAGTTGTGCAGATTTTTTTTGATATTTTCCTCACCCTACACTTCTCCTTGTATCCTCATTTCAAAAGTGAAATATTTGAATAAATTCTAACAAACAAACAAAATTTTCTTATGTTACCTACATAAAATATTTCAGGCAGCCATTAATAATCCAAATAAATTGTGTAAAATAGCTGTTGTTGCTGATCAATAGATACTTAAGGTGTATACTAAACCTTAGAGAATGAAATCTATGTAGTCTGCACACACAAAGTGGTGTCACTTCCTTGAATTAGGAGTTTGAGGTCTTTGGAGGATAATGAATTTTTAAAAATAATGATAATTTTAAAAAAGCTGATGAGGAATTTCTTAGCCAATTGTCTTGTCATATAGATGCTTCAGCTACCATAGCCTGGCTTTTAAAATCTTTATATTATGTATTTATTTCTATTTTATATCTAAATAAAATATGGTTCATATCATTATCTGTTTTTTCTTCATATTATTGGAATATATTATTATATTTTCCTATGCTGTAACAGCTGGGAGAGTCCACCTTTTATATAGACTACAATTAGATAGAGAGGACACAGGATGAGATTACAGGATGTCAAGAGGGCAAAGAGGGGAGCTGTCTACCTGAGGCCAATGAATAGCCTGAGAGTGCTGAACAGTATGATGTTGTATCTAAAGGCAATACAGAAAAGTAACTGATCCTTAAACTGGAAATAACGCGCTTGCTTCTCAAAGTGGTGAGTAACAACTGAAAGGCATACTGTGGTGAGGAATAGGACTAATTTTGCTTTCCTTTATTTATTTGGGTCTGTGGCTTGTACACACTTATGAGTTTTACATTTCCCTGTCTATATTTTGTGTTGTGAACTATTCAAGTTCCTGGGTTTTTGTGTGTATCAAACCTATGTATGTTTTTTTTCACAAGGAAAATCCGTTTGGCATGTGGCTTTGTTTTCAATTTTTCTAGCAACCCATGACAGTGCTCTATTTTTTGTTACATTTAAGCTTCCTTTCACAGTGGTTTCAAAAATCTGATTGTTTCTATAAAGGCTAAGCTGTTACATTATAGTACATACAGAAGATCTTTTGGTTAAGAAAAAATTAAATGTTTCAACTGGAATATATTTGTGTCCAAATGTGTATATATACATATTCGTATGTAGGCATATATTCAATATCTGTATGCTTTCAATATATCACATAAGTACATATACATATATATATAAAAAGTACAATTTTATGTGTATAATACTTATATAATGAATAAGTCATAAATATAATACTTATATCATGAACTGTGATAATAAAAGTATGATAAAACTAGAACAAAGATTCCAGAATGCCCAGGTGAATTCTTGTTTTGAAAAATCTGATGGAAAAGTTACCATTTTACCATTTTCTTTATTGTTTCAGTTTCACTAAAACCATTTTCCATTAAAAGTAATAACAGGGGAAAATAAGTACTTCAACACAAAACCTTCTCTTTGCGATTTTTTGGCAGGGCTTATTGTTGGATTCCGGTAGGCTGTGCATTTAGGGAGATGTTGGTTTGTATTCTGAGGTGTGCTCAGTGTGCTTACTAGAGTAAGCTATTGAAATCATAAATTACTGCTAATATTGTTTAGACTTGACATCACTATTGGACTTGCAGATTTGGTGGAACTTGGCCAACAAGTTAAAAAAAATCACTGTACCTGGAAAAAGCTATGATCTCATAGCTCAAGTAGTGTTAAAAGAAGACAAAAAACTCAAGTAGTGTTAAATAGCTATGATCTCATAGCTCAAGTAGTGTTAAAAGAAGACAAAAAGATACAGCGCTTATAATAAGGAAATGTAGAAATATGTTTATAGTATTTAGACCAGTGTTTTTAAAGAGAGCTGAGGATTTTACTTGGGCTGGGAGTGGGGATTGATTACTGGCAGATCTCATCTGTAATTTATCAGTCATCTTCATTTATTTTGATACCTGTGAATTTGTAACATAGGCGATGACACTTTAAAACAAAATGCTTCTCCTCCTCTTCTTTTTCTCACTGATTTTGTATAACTTAAGCTGTGTTGACAGAAAGGAGTTGGAAAGAAGGGAGTTGGGACAAATTTATCTGTCATAAGGAGAATCACACTTGGGAAGGAGAAAGGGCAAGGAAGAGCTTCAAATGTTTTAGCATGCATTAGAATATTAATAGACAATTACCACAATTAAATAAAAAATTCTGGTTTCTAAGTCATGTGCCAGTTTTCAAAAACAGAATATTCCTTGTTGTCTCTTACTTGAGAGATATAAATCAAATTGTCTACTAAAACCGGGAAATGCTAAAGCGCATCTTTTATTTATCATGCCATGTTCATCTATTTGTCTTTTCTCCTGTTGAAGATGTAGGTTAGTCTGAGATTTAAAATTGTTAATTTTCTACTCTCTCTCTTTACTTGAATGTCCCTTATTTTCATGTGCAGTCAAAGAAGCATGAGTATAAGCTTCCATGCTGTGCGTATAAATAACTCCTCTAGCAACTGGCAAGAATTAAAACATGGCATTAGCTGCGATAGCTGCATTAGCTGGAATGGTTTACTCAGGATACATTAACTAATAAACTTAGATCTGTTTAAGAAAGATCTAATTAGGATACTTTTGTTACATAAACTAAGCCACATTGTTATTATAATAAAACCTACATAAAATAATGAATAGAACATCATCTATTTTATAATTTCATTCAAATGAGATGACTTAAAGGTAATTTCTACGTTTTAAGCATTTAGTTTCATGACATCCACTAGCAATTCACTAACTAAAATGCCTCAAATGTTTGCCATTATTAAGAAACATTTACTGTAAGATTAGTTCAGTCATAAATATTTTATAGGCAGAAAATACATTCTTTCAGGTGCTTTCCAATGTCTTTATGCCTGTAATTCTATGCATCTACATACAAACAAAAGGGATGCTTTATTAGCATTTGCACTCCTAACGCATCCTTCTGTTTGCGTGAGTCAGTCTCAAAACACTCTGAAGATGTTTCAATTTGCCTTCCAAAGTCAGCTAGGTAAATTTTAGGAGGACTTGCCTTCTCTCTCCTTGCCACTGTCGTCTCAGCGGCATTTGGGGTCAAGTTATGGCTGTTCTCAGGTGCCTGAAGGGCTGTCCTCGACTGTGGATAACATGATTTGTGCCTGGCACTGGGTAGGAAGGCTCCTGCAGCATCGTTGTTTTATCAGGCAGCAACATGGAGACCACTATGACATCTATGCCATGTTGGTTTCTTTCCTAATGAAAAACTGAAGTCTTGTGATGTCTAAATGATGGTGTGGGGTTTTGAGAGGCTGTGGATTGGAGGTGCTTTTGCTCAGTACCTTGCATCGCCTTTTGAACCGTATCACTGTTGATGGATTTGGTTCTCCTTCCCAGGGAAGGCAAGGTTTGTGCCATGGAAGTCCCATATGAGTAAGGCCAATCAGTCTGCCTAAATCAAGTCAGTGAAAGAGAAAGTGGATAGAAGAAACTGAATTTAATTTCTTAGAGACCATTATGGCAGGATTGCTGCAAACATAAATACTGTAATTTTTAGACACATGGTTTAAGACAAAAAAAGTGCACCTTCTGAAGAAATGAGCCATATTCTACAGGGGTTTTTTCCTGGTCAGCTGCTTTGCCTTTTGTAGTCAAGAAACTGCATACCACCTGCTGCTGGCACATTAGGCCTACATCCCTCCTGATGACTATTCTCATGTTAATGACCAGAACAGCAGTTCCCAAAGTTTCCCCTCTCGGGGGCTCATGACACATATCTGGGTTGCGATTCACCTGCGGCAGTCCAAATATCGTGTGGGTTAATGACCCAATTTGTGATTACACCCTGTCTTACAGCATGTGGACTCTAACTGAGGAATTGCTGATGTGAACCACGCGCGGGAGATGGACGTGAGCAGCAGCAGCAGCAGCCTGTTGTGTAGCTTCCTGGAGAATGGTTGCAGTTTTACAAAGAAATAGCACACCTCGGAAGTGGTGCTTGGTAAGATTAGTCTGCTGTGTGCTTTAGGGCTCTTCTTCACTGTAGAAGTTTAATAAACTCGAAGGAAGCATAGCGTCTGCTCTGCAGCCTGCCTGCTCCATTTACGCTCTTGGTATCTGAAGACAAAGCAGTGATGTGTGTATATTCTGTTGTGATCATACATTAAGAAAATTTCTTTCAATAACTTAAAATAGAATTGAGAGGAGAATAGTATTTCACAAGACCATTTAAAACTATTTAACCAAATGGAATTAACAGTAATTTTTAAAAAGTTTTATTCTAGTTTAGGTCTATCCTCTGTTTTCTGCGAAGTTTTGTGCATCTATAAATTCTGTCAAGTCCATTTTACTGACAGGCAATATTGTTCTCCTTTTGGAAGTTTAATTTGCTTCCTATGAGATTGTTTTGATACATAGTATCAGTGCATTTATACCTTAAGCTTGAAGAATCCCATCTCCAAGCACACATAAGTGAAGATGCTATAAATCATGGGGATATTCCTGTATATAGTGTTGTTTTCTAGCTTTGGAGGGAGCCCATTCTGGTGGAAGCAGGAAAAAAAAAAGTGAGAATCATAGAAGCGTTTAGGTTGGAAAAGATCATCAAGTCCAGCCGGTAACCTAGCACTGCCAAGTCCACCACTAAACCACGTCCCAAAATGCCACATCCACACGTCTTATTAAATACCTCCAGGGATGGTGGCTCCCCCACTTCCCTGGGCAGCCTAATCCAATGCCTGACTGCTCTTTCAGTAAAGATATTTTTCCTAATATCCAATCTAAACCTCCCCTGGCACAACTTGAGGCCATCGCTTCTTGTCCTGTCACTAGTTAGTTCGGAGGAG
>Ga0181612_158160_pt1 | contig 11675 bp, 7 predicted proteins | sample HoacroProtozoa21_FD_119630 | JGI IMG/M metagenome (GOLD analysis project Ga0181612, IMG submission 119630) | Hoatzin crop microbial communities from Cojedes, Venezuel. Combined Assembly of Gp0051906, Gp0051904, Gp0051908 | reverse complement strand
TCTGACTTTCTGTTTTGGCAAAATCTTACCAAAACCCCCCCCCCACACCCTCTTGGGTCACAGTCCTGAAGCGCAGCTGCATTACCTCACCTGCCTATCTTGGGATCAGGGTGGGCTCCGCAGGGGAAAGGGGTCAGCGCTTGCTCAGGCTGCCGGGAGGACGCACGCCGTCAGCAGCCGCAGATGCTACCTGGCCACAGACGCTCCTTTGCACCATCTTACCCACTGCACGGAGAATCATTTTGCATGCTTTTCAGGCCAGATTTTCAAGACCAGAAAAACACTGTTTTGTGCTTTAAAGCATTCATGGGAGAAATAACTCAACCTGTAGTTTGCAATGCATTTCGGAGCTCAGTCTAACATGCCAGCAGACAAGTATATATTAAATGTTAAATGGAGAGGACTTTTAAAACTGAAGAAAAAGGGCATCCTTCCAAAATATTGTAATGCCAGTGCATGCCTAAGCACAAAAAGAAAATGCTTAGAAAAAGTCACAAGAAAATTATTAGAATTGAAAGTATTTTCTTGGCATTGGACCAGCAATAATGATCTTCATTTGTGAAGCATAAATTATAAATAAGAATTCAAATGCTAATTGTATAAATTATACAATATATGCATTACAAATTTATAAATACAGTATCTTTTTTCTACAAATAGTAAGATAGTTTACATGGCACTTGTCAACATGAAGTGAGAGAGGCAAATAGGGAAGCATAAAGAATGAAGTGTGATGACAACTAGAAAAATATTGTGATACATCTGGGAAGCTGACTAGAGCTGCTAGTCATTTTGGTTGCTCAAGAAAAACGTAAGGCTCTCTCGCTTTCACCTGAATACGTGTCTCCGTGGTAGCCTAATGCACGTCTCCAAATGCGTTCCCAGGAAAGCTCTGCTGGCTGTGTTGTGAAGCTTGGCAGGCGCTGCTGGCTGTGTAAACTGCCACAGCCGTGACTGTCAAGGAGTAAGCCTACAGTGGGTGAGACAGACACTGTCTCACTGCGGTAGCTGTCACACCAGCACAGGGTGGCAGAGGAGGAAAGGGTCTGCTTTATTCCAAGAGTTCATGCACTTTCTACAGACGGGTGGCCTATCAAAACATAAGCAAACGCACCAGAGGAGTCAAAAACCTCCTGCAGAACAGAAAGAGCTGGCAAAAACCCCCGGGTGTGAATTGACACGCTCCCGGAGCATCTGAAGGCCCGTATGACTCCGACCCACGCGCACGTGGGCTGCATCTCGGGGCTTTGCACGCCTGTGGGACCTGGCATCCCCCTGGATGCCTCAGACTTTCTGGAGATGCCACAGCTGCAGCTGGCCTCACCAGCATCCCTGACAATGCTGATACCCAACTTTGCAGGAGACAGAGGCTACATCAAAATCTTAATCCTTAATATTCCACAGCTATTAGAAGGAGGTACTCACAACACACCAACATTTCTTGCTTTCCTTGTTTACTTCACTCACAAAATATGCAACTTTCTTGACCTGAAGTACACTCCTTAGGAGTGTTCAGGCTGAAAGGGGCTCCACATCAGCCAAAAATAAGCATGGTTGACCTTAATAACTACTTTCCTTCAATCACAAGGGAAACACCAATGCTACACTATTGTGTGCATCACTTTTCCTTAACGCCTACATTTGCAGGGAAAGAACTGTGCAAGTTAACTGTTTCACTGCTGTTACCAATGCAAAAGCTTGCAGATTCAAGCAGGGTCCTGAACAGCCTTCAGGTTTGTTTTCAAGGGGATACTTGTGGGATAGTGCAAGTTATTCAAATTTTCCACTAATTCGCAAAATGACACTCATGCCTGTTCCCACTATTTGTTTAGGTATGAAACAGTGCTCAACTTTCCAGCAGCAGCTTCCTGTTTAACAAGTATTTAAATGAATGGCTCAGTAGGTTTTACCAAGCGCACTTGGCAGCGCTAGTTGTGCGCAGCTCGAAGACTAAACAGCAAACAGTGCTTGCGAGTGCTGATGAGGCAAACAGCAGGTAGACGGGGCAGGGTGAAGTTGCCGTCCCATGCATCCTGCAGACGGCTTGCTGGCAGGTTGTCTCCAAGAAACAGAGGAAAGTGCAGAAGCATAAAGCCAAGGAGGCTATATGGCCCGAAATGAATTGAGGAGAGGAAGAGCAGACTTCCTCCTCACTCATTTTGAAACACGAGGCCAAAGAAGGAGGCTGCCTGAGTGGGAATAAAATGCTGCCCTTTATCTTGCTACTCCCTATTAGCTGAGGGCATTGGCTTTTGAACCAGCCACTGAATTGTACTAAATAGGCAGGGGGAGGTGGACCTTAGGCCAGAAAGGACAACAAATTCTGACTTGTCAGGGTGAGAGTTTTCCATGTTTCTCACTTTTATATACTGTGTGATTTCTGTGAATACTATGAAATTATGCCAGATTTAAAGAGGTGCAACTTACAGCAGAATTTCCTCTTTACTACTTAATTAATTCGTTATGCCAGGACCAAAAGCATGCTAGGTGCCTATAACATTCTCATTTACTTCTCTATTTCTTAATAATTTTATTTCGTACTGCTAAAACATTTCCTGTAATTGGACCTCTGGATACCTATTGACTTTCCATAAAACTGGCTGAAAACTACCACTCCGTTCTTCTTATATTTTCACTGATATTTATTCAACTGTATGTTCCTCAATGTTTTAATTGGTTGCAGCAGCTCATATATATGAACAGCGCTCAGGCAGAAAACATTCTTCCAATGATATTTCATATCAAGGAGGTTGCTACACTGGGGTGAGATCAGCAGCCTTGTTAGAGGTATATGGAATTCAATAATTGCAAAATATATACCACTGTACTGATTGTCTGTGTTGCAGGGACAGAGCACAGCATCCATTTGATGTAAATCATATGAGTAGCAAAGTGGCAAAAAAAGACCTGTCCAAATCAAGATAAAGTATCAGAATTTCTGGAACTGAAATGAGATGCAGCACAATACTAACACTAAAAGGGTATGGTCAATTATTGCATTCATGAATATGGAGTCTGCACAACTCACTACCTAAACCATTCGCTATTCAATATCCCAGAAGGCAGAGCAAGATTTTTATTCCATATCACTGTGACAAACTTAAGCTGCTGAGAAATAAAGGGCTATATGGCAAAGCAGCCATTGATTCTGGTTGTCTCTGGATTGGTTTGGTGCTTTTTTGGTCAGATATTAGCAGTTTTTGGGTACTAAGAATTCCTCTTTATGTTGCGGGAAGAAAACCAGAGATACTAAAACCAAAATGAGACTCCAGAATTCTTGACCACATGGTTTGAACTAACAGGGTAGCAGCAGCTATGAGTGGACTTGTCTTTAGCTCATTTTGCAGTCAGAGGGGACTGGGGACTGGTTAAAATCAAGCTGCAGTAAGTTTCTTACCATGGTTGCACAGACGTAGAAATAAAATTCTCAATGACTACAGCCTTATCATGCCATTCAAAATTTTGTTGGGCTAAAGTGTTTGTGTAGCTGTCTGATTAAAATACATTAGAACCTTTGTTCAAGGGGAAATCCCCCGATCTTTAAAGGTTCATTTTTAAAATCATTCTTGCCCTCTGTTTGAAGTTTCCATGGGCTGAGGCATTGTTGTTCCTGGCCTGGGCTTCCCGTGACAACTTGTGGCCGTGATGGTTCGGAAGATGGAAACTCTATGTAACAGGGCACGAGAATTCACATTTCACAGAGGATTTCGCTGGGAGATTGATTGACATATATGACTTCACTGTCTCATGCCTCTCAATCAAGAGGGATTTGCTTCCAACCCGTAAAAGAGAAATAAAGTGCTTGGTGCCAATGAAATTGTTTGGTTGATTCATACATGACAGGTAACTTGGATTAGATTGCTCATTATGATTTGAAGGATGTATTGTGGTAATACCTTTCAGCTCGCTGAATGGTTGGTAAACTTTGAGGTTAAGAAAACTATTATCTCATGCACTACGAGGGGGGAGAAAGTGCACTGATGGAGACCTGCTGGCCTCATTATGGTGCTGCGGGGTGAGCCTGCCTTCCCCGGGGTGCTGTCAAAGCTCACTGGCCTGTGTCTGCCTCACGAGGAGGCTGCAGCACGGCCGTGATCCCCTGTGCCGTGCTCGCTGCTGCTGGGGACAAGGAGGTCTGGCTCAGTGTCAGGAGCTACTTCAGCTGCCTGGCTGCAGAAGGGATGCTGGGGAGAGGAGAGTGGGGGTCAGGCTGCTGGGGAAAGTGCTCTGAAAAATTTACTGTCTATACTTAAAAAAATAGCAGTAATGTTTTCTTTTGGATCTCTGGCAATGACTGCCGAGTTATACTCTCTCTTAGGTATTAAGTCTTAACCAATAAATGATGACAGATACCTAAAAGAGAGAGATGGAAACCACACACGATAATTTTGATAATGAACCCTTCTGTCTCTTGCTCTCAGATCAGCTCTTTTGGAAGCTGTGTTATGGAGTTGTTGGCTACCCGTTCAAACCCACTGTTTTGACCAAAACCATTTCCTCGCACGAGGCACCGGCAGCTCATACCAGAAGCCATGCAGCTAGTAACTTGAGGCTATGATTAGGAGAGCCTTGGTCATAGCTCCTGGGCTAACTGCAGCTTTTATCCTTCTCGCCTTCCAGCTGTATCTGCTCCGACCTTAATCAACATCTGCTCCCTTGAGGTGGCATCAGGCAAGGCCGTGGCTTTTACTCCTTTCTCATTACGTGTGACTGCCTCAGTAGCCTGACTTACCTTCAGCATCTGTGGTTTTAGGTGCTGTGACAATGGCAGTCAGGAAACCAAACTGACTTTCTAAACCAGAGTTATTAAAAAACAACAACGTAAGAGAGAAAAGTGATCTGTAATAACATATCAGTACAGTCTACAGGCATGTCTGCCTTTTCCTGGAGCTTTATCATTCCCTAGAGAGGGCCCCAAACCTCTCTGGAAGACATCCCTCAAACTCCTCAGCAGCTGCCTCTACCTCCATCTCATAAAAGAGGTTTTCTAAGTATTCAGCAATCTTTCAAAATCTAGGTTTTCAACTAAGTAATACATGACCAGAGTTAAAAAACCATGATGTAGCTCTCCAGCTTTGCTTACTACCCTTTCAAGCACAAACCAGTGTTTGCAACTTGGAGATGGCATGCTGGATCCCTAACCGCTATTTCAGCAGCCCCTGTTGCATTCAATGGCACACAGGCATAAAACACGCGCCCCGATAACCTCTATGACACACCGAATCCAGTTCATGGATAAATTACACAAATTATTACAGGACATAATGTTGATTATTACAAATCAGCTTCATATCTGCGAGACACCCCTTTGGACAATAGAAATAAGAGACCCTAAAAAGATGCTAAGATTGTTAACTAAGGCATTAAAGACCGTGTGGCATTACAGAGAGTAAAAGAAAATCAAACAGGCAAAAGTACGTGGATTTAAAGAAGGAAAAAGTGAAGAGAGAGAACAAGTATACACAGGAAAGTTACTTACATAGGGGATTTGAAGTTTAACTCCATCACTTGCAATGATGCTAGCAGTGAAAATGTATTGGCTTGCATATATAGAGAGACAGCAATTTTTCTGTTGGCACGTCAGATCAATAAAATACTAGATAGTTTTATTTTTTTCTCAAATAAATCAGAAGATTGTGATTCACTACCAACAGACTTTAGCTATTTTTTTTTGCCTGCCATATGAAAGAGATCCTCAGTCTTAATGAACTAAAAGCAATCCATATAAAATCTTGAAAATAGCAACGGCAATAGCAGCGGTGTGTCCTTGCATGGTGTTAAATGAATGAAGAAATCAGATAGATTGCAAATAAGCACGTCTGACAGATTTACATACAAGCCTTGGCTATCCGTGCACACTGTTGCTCTGGCAGGTTCTGGGGGCTTCAGCGTGGGGCCCTGCTAGGTGACTCCCAGCTATTCAGAGGTCCAGCCCAGCAGAAAGGTTTCTGAGACAGTTTTAAACAGTCTCACGAGAAGCAGTTTCTGAGATTACACCTATGCCAAATGCCTCTGGCCTTTCCCGTTTCTCTGTGTAGTCCACAGATTCACAATATTACAGCTTTTAAAATGCTTTTCTACCCTTGTCGGCATCAGAGATAAACGCAACAGGGAAAACTGTGAGACCTGGCTGCAGAAAAAGGGCTGAGAAGGAAAGGAAGCCAAAGAAAATGCACAAGCCTTTTCCTGTATCATTCTGTTTGGTAACACCAGCCTCACAAGTGAAGCGTACTCAGAAAGTCACGCCGTTTGTGAGCTGACCAAGTCCCTTTACATTTTTCACCTGCAATATTTCTAGTCTTGGTCGGAAGGCTTTTGTGAAATGTTTCTGTTTTTACAAAGGCTGTTGTGCTTTGCTCGCGGGGCCTGTACAGTCCCCTCTGGCTTGCGGAGCCCCTGCTAAACCCGCGTGCTTCCTTTGTGTGGGACAAAGGTAGGAAGGAGCCTGCCCAGGGACCAGGCTGTCCCGCTGACCTGCCGGTGCCACCAGCACCATGAACCCTGCAAGCCTTGTGAGCCAGCTTCCAGAGATCAGCTCTCTGCCAAGCCATTCGCTACAGCCACACGCTGCCGCTGGAGTTTAATTATACCCTTCGTCACACAAAAGCAGCTAATTCATGCTATAAATCATATCCCGACATGCAAACTTCTGGCGTCTCATTTTGTTCATGCGAAATTATTTAATGCAACTGACTTTGAGGTGAGGAACTCTTTTATGCTGTTGATGTTTAGCAAAAGATTAATAGATTATTTGTTACTGGTTTAATAAATGCATTCCACAAACTGCAATCAACTGTCTCCTGTTCATTTCACAGCTCCTAATTGGCTCAGGGTACAGGTTCTATTTCCAGTCTGAAGTGCCAAGCTTATGTTTATTAAAACATAATTACCTTAATGTAATTGTTTTGAATTATTACATCTCCATTAAGTAGGACGCAGTTAAAACAAATAAAACCTTTCCTTGATCAGAGCTGATTTTCTAACCAATTATGGAAATGACCACAGGAAAAAAAACCCCAAGCTCCACGCTTCAAATGAGGTTGCTGTCCTCATGTGAATTAATCACAGTCTTTGTACCCACATCAGGGCTGTCCTTAAAAATTATTTTTTCACCTATAGTTTCTGCATAATTCCACAAACTTCAAAATATACAAAATTTGCTATTTTAGGGGCAGGAGCTCAGGGTCTGCCCATTGTTCACAAGACTTTAATAGCAAAGACTGAACGACGTGAAGGTCTGATGTTTTTGTGTCATCAAACTCCAGGCTCAGAGTGACCTCAGAAACCTCGAATTTGTGAAGAGTATTCAGCAAGGAGAGTTGAAGTATTTCAGTACATCAGGGTTTCTAAAAGCCAAAACTGGTTCCAAGTGTGCATTTTGCATTTTTCTCCTATCTTTAATAACGTATTTGCAGAGGCCAAATCTGTAATGGATTGGCAGGAAGAGGGGAGAAGATAATCAACTAGGCTAGAGTTTGAACTGTTTAAAAATTGGCTTGCAATGGTGCAGTTTGAACTCGTTTCTAATTTCCAGGAAACTTCTCTGACCAAATTCAGTTGCTTTACATAAATTCCACCTTCCAGTTGGGCTGTATTTGAAGGCCTGAATGAATTTCACTTGCACAAAACCTCAGGAGTAAGATTCACAAGCCAGTCTGTGTTACTCCCATGGTGGGTCTATGTCACTGAGACTTCCAGTGCTCTTGGTTTCTCTGGATAGAGACGTCCATCCAAGGAGAGGGGGGACCTTCACTGTAAAATATTATTTTTTTACGGTCATTCTACTACAACCCTTGCTCTTCTACAACCCCCAAAGCTACAGAAGCAAATTCATTTTACTCTTCCTATACCCCATTTGGAACAAGCTCTCCCAGAATCACACCAATGTTCACGGAAGTTTAGATATTAGGTAGGTTCTTCACATTGCAGAGCCAGTAAATTTTGGGCCAGAAAAGCAGACTTGTCAGAAAGAACTCTGCTCTGAACAGTGTCGCTCGCTCAGGGGATCTGGGAGTAGCGTGAGGTGGCTTGCACTCTTCGACAGGGACACCTAACAAGGTCCCAATTCCAGCCTAGCTTTCTTTTCCCAGGTCCTCTGCTCACACTGAAGATGGCACCAGGTAGCACTGCTCTAAAGCTGGGCTGTGTGAAGCAAGGTAAATGTGATTTCAAGGCTGCCAGTGCTCCTGATTTAACTACAGATCTCACAGTATTCAGTTTTTTAGTTAAAAATTCCAGGTCCTGGATTTACATCTGCTTGCAGCCCTCATGGGTATGGAGAAGAGCTTTGAACACTGATCTGCGAGCCACCTCAAGTGAAATAATTTTAAAAAGCAAATGAAAAGAAATCCACGTGTGTTTTTATTAAATCTCATGATCATTAAGTGACTCCTATGATTTTTCAAGACCTGATTCATGTGTTTTTAACACAAGGGCATAACCAACTACAAGTCAGGTCTCCCCGGTCGTGCGGTCCACTGAGCTGTGTGACAAACTCAGCGGCATGGCCCCTGTGCACACCTGGGAAGCCCAGGGCTGACTCAGTGTCACTGAAGACTGAGCCGTAAGAGTTATCTAGGAGACCAAGGAGAGAAGGTCAGCAAAGGAGGGGTCAGTGCTTGGACCAAGCTGCGAGAGCAGTCGCTTTGGCAAGGGTGACACCGGTAGGGTGCTCCCTGGATGGAGTGCTGCGAGCATGGCAACGTCTTGGAAGGAAGTTCTTTGTGAAGTGAGTTTGCAAGACCGAAAGGGTTGAAGCGTAGTCCTCTGTGCTCACCACTGCTGCAGCAGCAGGAGCAGCGGGGGATTTCCAGGGTGCCTCCGTGCCATCCCCACAGGAATCCCAGAGGCAGCGTGTGCAGGAACTGCAGCTGCCCCACCAGGCCCACAGCTCTTGCAATGCCAGAACCAATTTCCACATTTGTATGCCTCTCTAAGTTACTACCATCAAGAAAGCAGAACGATTAAATCTTGATCTGGCTTGTGAATTACAGTTTTGTTTTACTAATCAACTGGGTGTTGTTTCTCTGCTCACTGATCCTCGCCTAGTTGTTGACGGTTTAAGCTTTGTAGCTAAGAAACAGTCTTTCTTACTCAGCACGTGTATAAGCACATCCCTCGAGTGAGGCTACTCAGCACTGCTGTAATACCAACAAATCGTAGTATTCTCTCTCTGCAGTGCGATTGTACAGCTGCAAGAATCAAAGCCTGATTGACTACGAGGGATTTATGCCATTGCTGTCACTTCACAGGAAAAATAGCTCTAGCCTTGGATACTCAAAGTCAAGCCATACACTGGTGACGCACACATGTCTTCTTGCGGCAAGCAGCGTTACCCCTTATGGCTACAACCTGGAGCCCTCTTCTGCACTGAGTAAGCATGAGTCAGAAGGAACGCCTGTGTAATTAGTCACACGACAGCAGAGGAGCTACAGTACCCTGGCAAAGGTGGCAGCTGGCAGTGAATGACTCCCAGAACACTTTGTTAAGCCTCTTCCTGCTCTAATTTTGAGCAGCTGTGGGGAAGGATTGGCTGAGAGAAAGACGTGGGGCTCAGTGACCTGGCCTGGGCGATCTCTGGTGGCTGCCCATTCACACCCTCTTATTCTCCCTTTCTCCTCTGCCCATGGAGGTGAGGGCGGCTGGCAGGCAGAGCGTGCAGCGTGCGGTGGGCTGGAAGGAGCCCTGTGGCCAGCAGGGTGGTAGCTGGCCCCCCACGGGGAGAGGGGCACGTCAAAGAGGGGGTGACGGGTTCAGGAGAGACCTGCCGGCTTAGGGCTGTGGTGGGCGGCGGAGGGAAGTGGGAGGTGACGCAGCGTCACGGGGGCCGGGTGGGTCAGGGGAGCTGTTGCCAGACGCGGGTGGCTGCAACAACCTGGCCAGGAAGCGCTGAGCAAAAATTTGTGGAAAAAGCTTTTACCTCCTGGCTAGAGGCCCTGCAGCGCTGTATTCTTACCAGGTACCCATTCTACCTAGATGGGCATAAAATGCTGGTTACTGAGTGGCCTGTAAAGCCCTGGTCTCAGCTGGAGCTTTCTGTGCAGTCACTGGTGACACGTGGACGAACAACGAACATGTCCGTGTGCTTTGTGAGACACACGGATAGCTGCATCTCTGAGGGTTTAAATATTGTAACTGCAGGAGCCTTCATACTTTCTGGGGCAGTGCTTAGCTCTCACTGACTCCAGCCAATCAAACTGAAATCAATCAACTGAATTTCTTTGCAGAAAGCAGGAACTTCGGTCGCTTAGGTTTCAGACCCCGCAGCGTGTGAGTGACTTGCTGCCAGCGGGGCAGTGAGGACGGCTCTGGAGAGCTGCGGCTGCTGAACAACAAAACTAGCAAAATCTGGTGTAAAATCCACTTAGAATAGAAAGGACAAAAATGTGACCCCAGACAAATTCCTCTGTTATCTACAAGCCTGGGCGACTTTCGGAGGGGAATACATGGGCACACTGGCAGTAGAGCGGCTTGGAACGGTGCTTCCTTCTCCTCATAGCGAGGGGATCAGCAACAAAGCCCGGGGAGCTGAAACTGCTGATTTTTTTCTATGTCAACGTAAGTAAAACATAACACAATGAAATGCAGAGGATCTTCTAGAGGATTTAGATGAAAAAGAGAACTCTCAGCCTTGTGGAGATATGATGACAAACCAGCAGGCCCCAGTGCAGCATGAAGAAGTCCCCTCTAAAGGAGGGCTGAAACAGTTACAATTTGCTATCGCTTTTCAGCACCTTTTGATATAAAAATTCAGAAAGTAGCCCTAAATCAATAGATGAATGTGTTCAAAGGAACAAGAATGGTCAGTATCCTCACATGTGCTGCCCAGAAACTCTGTAGTGAGACAAGAAACACCATTTGGGCTGTCCAAAGAATCTGAGCATTTGCTCCCTTGCAGAAAACAGACAAAAGAAGAAAAATATGGGATGTGCCAGCTAATCATCACGACATTTTGTTTTATCTTGAACAGCTTTAATTCAGTTTGCTGTAAATGAAAATAAAATTTCAGAAGCAAGATAGATGAGGTTGAAATTCGCTTAGATGTTTACATTGCCATTTGGTTATGTTACAGGCAACCTTTTCAATAGCAGAGGTGGGGTGCTTGACATTGGTTTTATTTATTCGTGCAGAGAGAAGGAGCGTTGAGCGTTTTTGGTTGCATAGCTGCTGAGTGGTTTCCAACGGTTTGGGACTGAGTGCTCAGCTAACGCACTTCTGTACAGCCATGGCTCTGCCTGCTGGCTCCTGACGGTCAGCGGGTATGTGCAGGGTGACAGGCAATAAGGGGAAGTGCTGAAGGGCAGACTGAGGCTTCGCAGCCCTGCTGGCAAGGCAGCGGCCAAACCCTCTGACATGGAACCCCATCTTAACAAGGGGAAATCTATCCAGAGTAGGCTGGTTACACAAAACTGGGAGGAGTGGTGGATACACCAGAAGGCTGTGCAGCCATTCAGCAAGACCTGGACAGGCTGGAGAGTTGGGCAGAGAGGAACCTGATGAAGTTCAACAAGGGCAAGTGCAGGGTCCTGCATTTGGGAAGGAACAACCGCATGTACCAGCACAGGCTGGGTCAGACCTGCTGGAGAGCAGCTCTGCGGAGAGGGACCTGGGAGTGCTGGTGGACGACAGGTTGACCATGAGCCAGCAGTGTGCCCTGGCTGCCAAGAAGGTCAATG
>Ga0181612_123718_pt1 | contig 11675 bp, 13 predicted proteins | sample HoacroProtozoa21_FD_119630 | JGI IMG/M metagenome (GOLD analysis project Ga0181612, IMG submission 119630) | Hoatzin crop microbial communities from Cojedes, Venezuel. Combined Assembly of Gp0051906, Gp0051904, Gp0051908 | reverse complement strand
CTCGAGCAGATGCTTGAAGAGGTCGAGTCGCTCGCCGTTGAGCGGCAGCCGCTCAGGGAAGGAGAAGGCATACTGTATGGGCAGCCGCATGTCAGGCACGCCGAGCTGTGCTTTCACCGAGCCGTCGGCAAACTGCACGGCGCTGTGGACGATGCTCTGCGGATGGACTAGCACTTGTATTTGGCCGGCTTCCACTCCGAAGAGCCATTTGGCTTCTATCACCTCGAAGCCTTTGTTCATCATCGTCGCGCTGTCGATGGTGATTTTTGCGCCCATGTCCCATGTTGGGTGCTTCAGCGCGTCGGCTTTGGTGACGTGGGCTATCTCGTCAAGGCTTTTCAGACGGAAGGGGCCTCCCGAAGCGGTGAGCAGAATTTTCTCTATCTCGTTGTCGCCTTCGCCCACAAGGCTTTGGAAGATGGCCGAATGCTCGCTGTCAACGGGCAGTATGGCGGCGTGGTTTTCCATTGCGAGTTTTACGATCAGCTCGCCAGCCACGACGAGTGTCTCTTTGTTGGCGAGGCAAATCTTTTTCTTCGCCTTTATGGCGTGGATGGTGGGGGCGAGGCCTGCAAAGCCCACCATGGCGGTTAGCACCATGTCGATGGGTTCGGCCTCCACTATTTCGTTGAGGGCTTCGGCTCCGGCATAGACTTTTATGTCGGGGCGGTCGCTCAGCAGTCGCTTCATTTCGTCGTGGCGTGCCTCGTTGGCAATGACCACTGCGGCGGGGTTGAAGCGGTGGGCCTGCTCGGCCAGCAGTTCGGTGTGGTTGTTGGCCGTGAGGCAATACACCTCGTAGCGGTCGGGATGCTGGCTCACCACGTCGAGCGCTTGCGTGCCGATGCTTCCTGTTGAGCCGAGAATGGCTATTTGTTGTTTCTTCATTTTTCCTTGTTGTATTGTTTGTGGCGAATGTGGCTGCTGCTGTTACAGCGCAAGCAGTCCCTCTGGTATGCTTAGGGTGATGGTCTGCCTCTCGTTGTCGATGCTCTCTATCAGTTCTTCGGCGGCGGGAATGAGGCGTTGGCCTACTTCAAAGAGTATGTTTTCTGTCTGCTCATCCACTCTGTCGATGGTTCCCACGGTTTGCTGCGTGGTTGCGTCGATCAGCGTGTAGCCCACGAGTTGCGCGTAGCTCAGCTGGCCGTCATCGTCGTCGAATCGGCTTTCGGGATACATCACTTCGCATCCCGTCAGCTCTTTTGCCCGCTCGGGAGTGTCAACGCCCTCCATTTTCACTATGGCGGTGCTGTCGCTCTTGAAGCGGTATTCCTCGAAGAAAAAGGGTACGGGCAGGCCGTCTATGCGCAGGAACACGAAGTCGGACTCCTGGCGGTCGAAGATGTCGTCGGTGAAGTGCATCTGCATTTCCCCTCGCGTGCCGTGCTGTTTGCCTATCACTCCGATGGTTCGGCAGCAGGTGGCGTCGTGTTGTTTTTGTTGGGTCATGATGTCAGGCCTCTCTGCTGATGCGTGCTCCGAGAGCGTTCAGTCGCTGCTCTATATTTTCGTATCCGCGGTCTATCTGCTGTATATTGTCTATCCGGCTTGTTCCGTCGGCGCTCATGGCGGCTATGAGCAGTGCGATGCCCGCGCGAATGTCGGGGCTGGTCATGCGTCGGGCTCTGAGCCGTTGCTGGTGGTTGTGGCCCACGACGACGGCTCGGTGGGGGTCGCAGAGAATGATTTGCGCTCCCATGTCGATGAGTTTATCGACGAAGAACAGTCGGCTCTCAAACATCTTTTGGTGTATCAGCACGCTGCCTTCGGCCTGCGTGGCCACGGTGATTAGCACCGAGAGCAGGTCGGGCGTCAGTCCTGGCCATGGCGCGTCGGCGATGGTCATGAATGTGCCGTCCATGAAAGAGTCTATCTGATAGTGGTTGGTGGGCGGGATGTAGAGGTCGTCGCCCTGCTCCTCTACGGTGATGCCGAGTCGGCGGTAGGTGTCGGGAATGATGCCGAGATTGTCCATCGACACATCTTTTATTGTGATGCCGTTGCCCACCATTGCTGCCATTCCGATGAACGAGCCCACCTCTATCATGTCGGGCAGGATGGTGTGGTGGGCGCCGTGCAGTTGCTTCACTCCCACTACGGTGATAAGGTTCGACGCTATGCCGCTGATGTTGGCTCCCATTTGGTTGAGCAGGTGGCACAGTTGCTGGATGTATGGTTCGCAGGCGGCGTTGTAGATGGTGGTGGTTCCTTCGGCGAATACCGATGCCATGATTATGTTGGCCGTTCCGGTTACCGATGCCTCGTCGAGCAGCATGTAGCATCCTTTCAGACGGCTGCCGCGCAGTTCGTAGGTGTCGGTTGTGTCGTTTTTCACAAATTCGGCTCCGAGCTTGTGGAATCCCAAGAAGTGGGTGTCGAGCCTGCGCCGGCCTATCTTGTCGCCTCCTGGCTTTGCCACTACGGCCTTGCCGAAGCGTGCGAGCAGCGGACCGATGAGCAGCACGCTTCCGCGCAGATTGCTGCACGCTCTCACGAAGTCGGGCGACGAGAGATACTCCAGGTTGAGGTTGTCGCTGCGGAATGTGAAGTCGCCTTTGCCGTTTTTCTTTATTGCCACGCCCATGTCGCTCATGAGCTTCATCAGGTTGTTTACGTCGAGAATGTCGGGCACGTTTTTTATTCTCACCTCGTCGGAAGTGAGAATGGTGGCGCATATCACTTCGAGAGCTTCGTTTTTGGCTCCCTGTGGCGTGATGTCTCCGCTGAGCTGGTGGCCTCCTTCGATGATGAATGTGCTCATGTCGCTATTTCTTCTTTTTCTTCTTGCCGTTTGCCGTTTGCCGCGCCGGCTCCTTGTTCATCACAGGTGCGAATGAGAAGTTGTGCGGGTCTATCTGCACTGCTCCGTCGGTGAAGTAGGCCAGGTCGTCGGCCACTTTCTCGTTGCTCATCGAGCCATGTCCCCACAGATATAGGTTCAGCTTCATCTGGTTGGCCGTCATGCGGATGAGCTCGTTGCGTGCCGGTCCGTCGTCCATCGTCTTCAGCTTCTCGAAGAGTTGTTCCACGAGGTGTCCGTAGTGGCGCGTTCTCACGCAGTCCTCTTTGCTGGGCAGTCCCATCGGTTCGGGTTTGGCAAGGATTTTCTCCGCCTGTGCGACGTCAAAGGGCCAGTCGATGTCGAGCTGCCTGTTGCTCATCAGGTAGAGATGGTCCCAGAGCGTGCGGCGGAAGCTGTTGCCTCCCTGCTGTTGCGGAGCTTTGACGGCCATCTGCTTGATGATGGTGTTGGCGCACCGCTGTCGGTCGGCCTTTCTGGGCAGCGAGACGGCGTGGTCAACCATTTTCTGGATTTCGCGCCCGTATTCGGGCATCGTCAGCGGTTGGCGCTGCGTGTTGTAGTCCAGTCCTTCAATGTTCATATCGTTCATTTATAATAGTTTCTTTGGGGTTTTGGCCACGAAGTCTTTCAGATAGAAAGGCACGAAGTAGGCCACGTCTTCATACTGCTCCTTCAGATATTTCTGTTCGGCCAGCGGCATCATCCATTTGGCCAGCGGCTCAATGCCCTCTATGAAGTGGGCGTTGGGGTGGATGATAGTTTCGGCGCACTTGGCGGCTCCGTTGCCGAAGAAGTAAACGGGTTGGCGGTCGAGCCACTCGGTGTATGTCTGGCTGTCAACAATGTCGGCCTGAGTGCCTCTAACCTCCTTCAGACTGCGGTCGTAGATGGCTGCATAGACCTCCATCCTGCGGGCATCGATCATTGGGCAGAGCAGTGCGTCGTCGGGCAGGTCCTCGCGCAGCAGCACCGGGACTGTCAGCAGCTTGAGCGTCTCGACCGAAAGCAGACGGGCGTCGCGGCCGTAGCAGACGCCCTTTGCCATCGACACGCCGATGCGCAGGCCTGTGTAGGAACCAGGCCCGCAGCTCACTGCCACCGCGTCGAGCGGAATGGCGTGGCTGTCGATGAACGAAAGTGCTTCATCGACAAACGTGCCCAGCCGCTCGGCGTGATTGGGCCCTGTGCGGTCTTCTTCGTGGAAAATGCACTGGCCGTCTTCGCTGGCGGCCACCGAACACACGCTGGTGCTCGTCTCAATATGCAGAATACAAGCCATATAATCTTATCGATTGCAACGTGCAAAATTACTACTTTTCCGCCTGATAATCGACCTTTTGACTATATTTAACTAATTATGGAAACTTTTGAAGCCCCTCTGCCGCCGTTTTAAGAAATTATTTGTATCTTTGCAGTATGATACTATCAATGACTGGCTACGGCAACGCTGTCGTGGCATATAAGGAGAAGAAAATACATGTTGAGCTGAAATCGCTCAACTCGAAGCAGTTGGACCTCACTACGCGGCTGGCGCCACTCTATCGAGAAAAAGAGATGGAAATTCGCCAGATGCTCGCAAAGGCCATCGTGAGAGGAAAGGCGGAGTTTGCCCTTTGGATAGAGAAAGAGGCAGGCACCGATGCAACGCCCATTAACGGGGCTCTGGTGAGCAACTATTTCCAGCAGATAAAGCGGATAGCTGCCGACAACAACATTCCCGAGCCGACCGACTGGTTTGCCGTGCTGACCCGAATGCCCGACGTGATGACCAAGAACGAGATGGAGACGCTCAGTGCCGACGAGTGGGAGGTGGCGCAGAAAGCCATCGACGAGGCTGTGGCTCAGTTTGCCTCTTTCCGCCAGCAGGAGGGCGCGGCTCTGGAGCGCAAGTTTGCCGAGAAAGTGGACAACATAGAGCGGCTGATGGGCGAGATAGAGCCATACGAGAAGGAGCGCGTGGCGAAAATACGCGGCAGAATTGTCGATAATCTGAAGGCCATTCCCGATGTTGACTACGACCGCAACCGGCTGGAGCAGGAACTGATATATTACATCGAAAAGCTCGACATCGGCGAGGAGAAGCAACGGCTGGCCAACCATCTGAAATACTTCCGCGAGACCATGAAGGCCGGCGACGGTCAGGGAGTGGGAAAGAAGCTGGGATTCATAGCTCAGGAGATGGGCCGCGAGATAAACACCACAGGCAGCAAGAGCAACCATGCCGAAATGCAGAACATTGTGGTGAAGATGAAAGACGAGTTGGAACAGATAAAAGAGCAGGTGCTCAACGCGCTTTAGTGTTGCTCAACGTCTCGCCGTAACGGCTTACAATCAGCGATTCGACCGACTTGGGGACGAGTCCTGCGATGCTTCGTCCTTCGGCAATGAGTTGGCGGATTTGGGTGCTGCTGATGTTGAGCAAAGGCACATCGTAGCACGTCACCGTTGGCGGCAGCGACGATGTGTCTGTCTCGCTGCCCGCTCGCGGATAGACGGCGATGGGAAAACGGGCGATGATGTCGGCGGCGCGATACCACTTGTCGAAATGCTCCCAGTTGTCGCCGCCGATGATGAGCGTCAGTTCGCGGTCGGGGAATGTCTCGGCCATGCGCGTCAGAGTGGTGTGCATGTATGATGGCTTGGGCAGACTGAACTCGAAGTCGCTCGCCTTTAGCCGACGGCTGCGGCTGAGCGCGCGCCGCACAATGTCGAGCCTGACGCTGTCGTCCATCAGTTGAATGTTTTGTTTAAGCGGATTTTGTGGCGAGACAACAAACCATATCTCGTCGAGCCTTGCCTTCCGCAGCAAGGCGCGGGCCAGCGCAATGTGCCCCACATGAATGGGATTGAACGAGCCTCCGAATATTCCGGTTCTTATTCGTTCAGCCACGCTCGGTCTCTTGTTCCCCGTTAATGAATTTGCTCACCAGGCTGTAGGCCTCTTGGCAGGCTCGGTCGAGGTCGTCGTTGATTATGCGATGGTCGAAACGCGGGGCGAAGGTCAGCTCGTAGGCTGCTTTGCCGAGACGCTGCTCTATCTGCTCGGCCGAGTCGGTGCCGCGCCCCTCCAGCCGGCGGCGCAACTCTTCTATCGACGGCGGCTGAATGAAGACGCTCAGGGCGCGGTCGCCGTAATACTCTTTGATGTTGCATCCGCCTTTCACATCGACGTCGAACACCACGTTTTGTCCCGCTTCCGACTGCCGCTCCACTTGGCTTTTCAGCGTGCCGTAGAAACGGTTTTCATACACTTCCTCGTACTCAAGAAATTCTTTGGCGGCTATGCGCTCGCGAAATTCTTCGGGAGTGATGAAGAAGTATTCCACTCCGTTGCGCTCCTCGCCTCTTGGCGGGCGGCTGGTGCAGCTGATGCTGAACGCCATGCGCAGTTCGGGGTGCTCGCGCATCAGCCATCCGATAATCGTGCTCTTCCCGCTGCCACTGGGAGCCGAGAAGATAATCAGTTTGCCTGGTTTCATGGTTGCAAAGTTAACTATTTCAGACGAAACTTCCAAACGTTTTCCTCATCTTTTCTCAGAATTCCACGTATGGCTTAAGCTGTTCAATCACTTCTGGCGGGAAGTCCTTGAGCAGCGACAGGTCGTTGAGCGAGGTGATAGGCCTCACGCGCCGGTAGTCGATGATGGCTCGCGCGCGATAATAATTAATGTAGGGATGCCTCCTGAGCGTGCTCATCGAGGCTTTGTTGAGATTGATTTTTCTTATTGCCGACGCATCGACGGTGAAATAGGCGGCGGCTTCGGTGGGGAAGTTGCTGATTTCGCCCAGTTGGTCGGTGCTTGTGAATCCGCCCAGCCGCTCGCGGTAGCCCACGATGGCGCGGGCGAAACCGCTGCCTATGCCCGGCACTCGCTTCAGTTGCTGGGTGTCGGCTGCGTTGAGGGCTATGCGCTCATTGGCTTGCAGCTTGACGGGGAAGCGCAGGGTGTCGCGCTCGTATCGCTCTGGCTCTTCCACCAGTTGGCTGGCGGGCTGGTAGTCGCTGCTGATGCGGATGTATGGCTCAAGCCGTCGGTATTCCTTCTGCGTCAGACCGTAGAGGCGGGCGAAGTCGGAAGGCTTGCGGTAGATGCCTCCTTTGGCGCGGTATTTGTAGATGTTGCGCACCTGCCATGGCTTTAGCCCAAGTCGGAGCAGCGTGGTCGAGTCGGCAGTGTTTGGGTCGAAGGCGAATGTTTCAGCCGCCTGCGTCGGCACGTTGTAGGTGTATTCCTTCTTTTGGTAATGCCTTCGTTGTCGGTTGTCAGTCTGCCATCGTGCAGGCAGCGAGTCGGCTTCGGTCAGTGTGGTGTCGGTCTCGTCGGTCTCGTTTCCCTGAAGCCAGAAAAAAGCGACCGTCAGTGTGAGCAGTGCTATTAGGAGCAGTGCCGCCTGTCGGTCGCTTTTTATCAGGTGGGAGAAGCCTTTGAGCATGGCTCTTGCTTATTTCACCGTGATGAGATAATAGTTTTTCTTGCCTTTCTGCACGAGCAGGTATCGGCCGTCGAGCAGGTCGTCGGAGGTGATGGCGCGCTCGAAGTCGGGCATTTTCTCTTTGTTCACAGAGAGTGCGCCGCTCTTTGCCATGTCGCGCAGTTCGCGTTTCGACGAGAATACGGGAACTGTGGTGGTGAAAAGTTCTACGGCGGGCTGGCCGAGCTGGTCGCGGGCGATGTCGAAGTGTGGCACTCCGTCGAACACGTCGAGCAGCGTCTGCTCGTCGAGTTTCAGCAGACTTTCTTTGGTGCTCTTTCCGAAGAGGATGTTGCTTGCCTCTTGTGCGGCCTGGAGTGCCTCGGCTGAGTGTACCATCGTGGTAACCTCTTCGGCCAGCCGGCGTTGCAGCACGCGGCGACCCGGGTCTTGCTTGTGCTCGGCCACGAGGCTGTCGATGGTCTCCTTGTCGAGCGATGTGAATATCTTGATGTACCGCTCGGCGTCGTCGTCGCTAACGTTGACCCAGAATTGGTAGAAGCGGTAGGGCGACGTGCGTTTGGGGTCGAGCCAGATGTTTCCGCTCTCGGTCTTGCCGAACTTCTTGCCGTCGCTCTTGGTGATGAGCGGGCAGGTGATGCAGTAGGTCTCGACGTCGCTTCCGAGTGTGCGGCGGATGAGTTCGGTGCCGGTGGTCATGTTGCCCCACTGGTCGTTGCCGCCGAGTTGCAGCCGCACGCCTTTGTGCTGGTAGAGATAGAGGAAGTCGTAGCCTTGCAGCAGTTGGTAGGTGAATTCGGTGAACGAGAGTCCGTCGCGTGCCTCGCCGTTGAGTCGCTTCTGAACAGAGTCTTTCGCCATCATGTAGTTCACGGTGATGTGCTTGCCGACCAAGCGCGCGAAGTCGAGAAACGTGAAGTCTTTCATCCAGTCGTAGTTGTTCACCATCTCTGCGGCGTTGGGACCTTCAGCCTCGAAGTCGAGGAATTTGGCCACTTGCTGCTTGATGCACTCCTGGTTGTGGTAGAGCGTGTCGGCGTCGAGCAGGTTGCGCTCCTGGCTTTTGCCCGATGGGTCGCCAATCATGCCGGTGGCTCCGCCGACGAGGATGATGGGTTTGTGTCCGCAGTGTTGCAGGTGGCGCAGCATCATGATGCCGCAGAGGTGTCCGATGTGCAGTGAGTCGGCCGTCGGGTCGGTGCCCAGATAGGCCGTTGCCATTTCTTTTTGGAGAAACTCTTCAGTGCCAGGCATGATTTGTGCCAACATGCCGCGCCATTTCAATTCTTCTACGAAATTCTTTCTCATCGAATGATTTTTTAACTTTAAACGTTGAACGTTAATCTTTAAACTTTGGTCTTCTTATTTCTATGTTGACTGTCTTTATACTATGCTTTATAGGAATAAGGCAAATGGCAAGACTATTTCGCTCCTCACTCCTCATAAATCAAGGCACAGGGTCGTAGCCTGAGCCTCCCCACGGGTTGCAGCGCAGTATGCGCCAGATGGCGAGGGCCATGCCCTTGATTGGGCCGTGCTTGCGGAGCGCCTGTTTGGCGTATTCCGAGCATGTGGGGGTGAATCGGCACGAGGGCGGAGTGTAGCGGCTGATGCACCGCTGGTAGAACGTGATTGGCAGCACGAGCAGCCAGACCGTGACGTCGCTGATGGCTTTCAGTATGCGTCGCATTGGTCATTCTCCTTTCGCTTGCGGTGATTTGTCTATCTTCTCGGATGCGCGGACAAGCAGCGACTTCATTTGCTGCATCACCGTCGCGGTGGGGAAGAGGTCGTCGCTGAGCCAGATGAATGCGCACACCACGGTGGTTTCTTCCGGCACGTGGGCTGTCAGCAGTTGCTTTTGCAGTCGATAGGCTTCACGCAGCTGACGCTTCACTCTGTTGCGCTTCACGGCTCGCTTGAAGTGGCGCTTTGACACGCTCACCATCATTTGTACGGGAACGTCGGTCTCGGCACGCGGACGCATCATCATGACCATCCTGACGGGATAGGCCGACAATGCCCGCTTCTTTCCTCCGAAGAGCAGCTCTATCAGCTTGCGGCTGTGCAGTCGCTCTGCTTTCACCAGAGTGTGCCTCATCCTTCTTCCAGCTGAAGCAGGTAGTGGTTCAGGGCGCTCGTCATCGAGGGGTATTGTTCGGTGGGAGCTTCAAGGTCGGCGCGGAAACCGGCGTCTTGGATGGCCTTGATTGTGGCGGTGCCGAATCCGCCGAGTGCCACGTCGCCCTGCTTGAAGTCGGGGAAGTTCTTCTTCAGCGCGTTCACGCCAGAGGGCGCGAAGAAGATGAGCATATCGTAGTCGAAGTTTTTTATTTCCTCTTCGGTGAAGTCGTTGCTCACTGTGCGATACATGATGCACTCGGTGTGGTTGAGCTTCTTCGAGTCGAGCAGCTTGGTCACGCTGTCGTTGTGGACGTCGCTCATTGGCACGAGATATTTCTCCGTCTTGTGCTTCACCATCGACGGCAGCAGGTCGTCTATGCGGCCTGTCTGGCCGAAGAACACCTTGCGCTTTCTGTATTGCACGTATTTCTGAATGTAGAGCGCGATGGTCTCTGTGACGCAAAAATATTTCATGTCCTCAGGAATGGTGAGGCGCATCTCTTTGGCCAGTTTGAAGAAGTTGTCGATGGCGTGGCGCGAGGTGAACACCACGGCGGTGTGCTCCAGTATGCTCACCTTTTGCTGGCGAAACTCTTTCGACGTGAGTCCCTCCACTTTGATAAAGGGTCGGAAAACAAGCTCCACTCCAAAACGCTCGGCAATGTCGTAGTAGGGCGACTTTTCGGTCGAGGGCTTCGGCTGCGAAACCAGGATTTTCTTAATCATCGTGTCTTAATAATTTACTTTCAACAAATTGCTTGTCAGCACCAGAGTGGCCCACAATGCCACCAGCGGTGTTATTTCAAGGGCGCAAAAGTACAAAATTATTTGCAGAAAATTGCCGATTTGTCGAAAAAAGATTAAAAAGCACTTGTAAAAGGCAATGATTTTAACTAAAATGAGTACGATTAGGAAGTAGATTATGCCGTTTTGCAGAGAAAGATTGAAGTACGACTGCAGCATGACGAGCGGGAAAAGCAGCAGTCCTTCGAGCGAGGTTATGAAGAGAAGGGCGCGCAGCCATTGTCGGTTCTTTTTCATGTCGAAGAACACCCAGTCAACAGTTGTGTAGAGCAATGCTTTCACCACGAAATAGCCGGTGATGATGCCGAAGAATATGCCGATGAGCTGGAGCTGCGTATCGACGATATAGGTGCTGCCCACGTAGGTTCGCGCCCAAAAGAAGTAGAGTATGGCGAGCAGCAGCGACGTGAGTATCACGAGAAAGGCCTGGAAGCGCACTTCGTTGGCCGTTTCGCCGAGAGTGTCGCTCTCGCCTTTTGGGGGATATACAAGGGCTTTCAGCTCGCGCAGGAAAAAGAAGCGCGACCCGCTGAAGGCCACGAGTGCCAGGACGAAGCTGCCCAGCAGCAGGCTCGTTATCATGTTGTCGCCGCGAATGGTGTAAGGCACGGGGTCGCCCGCCATTCCGTAGCGCCCGCCGTTGAGTTCGGGGTGGAACATGGAGTCGGCCGAGAAGAAGTTCTCCTTGTAGTATTTTGGCAGCTCGGCCGGTTCGAAAACGCTCTTGCCGGCGTCGTGGCCGGGCAGATGAAGCGTGTCAGGACGGTCGCTGTAGTGTATTGGCTGCGGTTGGAAGTGCGCCTGGATGGCCGAGTCCTGCTGTGCCGGAGTGGCGTCTTTGGGCAGCTGGCGAAGCACCTCGTATGTGGTGGCGGGCTTGTGCTTGTGCTGCTGCGTGTCGGCCTTCAGCTCCACAACCGGCTCTTGCGGAATATCGATGATTTCCGTTGCCGGTTGCTGAGGCTGTGGGTCGGTGTGCAGGGTGTCCTGGCGCATTGGCTTTAGAGATTGAAGGCTGCCTTGATGTCGTCAACGAGGTCGAGTTTCTCCCATGTGAAGAGCTCCACCTTCATTGTCTTGGTCTCGTGATAGTGGCTGCGGAACGTCTTTTCCACCGTCATTGGCTGGCGGCCCATGTGTCCGTAGGCGGCAGTCTCGAGATACATTGGCTGGCGCAGCTTCAGCCGCCGCTCGATGGCTTTCGGGCGAAGGTCGTAGAGCTGTTTCACCCGTGCGGCAATCTCGCCGTCGCTCATATTGACGTGGCTGCGGCCGTAGGTGTTCACGTAGATGCTCACTGGCTCTGCCACACCGATGGCATAGCTCACTTGCAGCAGCACCTCGTCGGCCACGCCGGCTGCCACGAGGTTCTTGGCGATGTGGCGAGCGGCGTAGGCTGCCGAGCGGTCAACCTTGCTGGAGTCTTTGCCCGAGAAGGCTCCGCCGCCGTGAGCTCCGCGTCCGCCGTAGGTATCCACGATAATCTTGCGGCCAGTCAGTCCGGTGT
>Ga0181612_171904_pt1 | contig 11676 bp, 8 predicted proteins | sample HoacroProtozoa21_FD_119630 | JGI IMG/M metagenome (GOLD analysis project Ga0181612, IMG submission 119630) | Hoatzin crop microbial communities from Cojedes, Venezuel. Combined Assembly of Gp0051906, Gp0051904, Gp0051908 | reverse complement strand
GGACGGCAAGATAGAGCGTCGCAACGACAGCTACGGCCGCTGGTATCGCGAGGTGGTCGAGGAGACAGGCGTGGAGTTTGTCGACCTTCACAACATCACCGCCGACTATTACGACAAGAAGTGCGGCTCGAAGGAGAAGTGCAACCCCTACTACAAGCGCGACCATACCCATACGTCGCTGAAGGGAGCCCAAGTGAACGCCAAGTCGATGCGAAAGGGCTTGAAGAAGACTTCGATGAAACGCTATTTGAAGTAAAACCAATCAGGAAATACGTTTCAATCAATCGAGATGAGCGGAATGATAGACCAAAAGACTGTTGACAAGATACTCGACGCGGCCGACGTGGTGGACGTGGTGTCGGAGTTTGTGAACCTGCGGAAGGCGGGAACAAACTATAAAGGACTTTGCCCGTTCCACAACGAGAAGACGCCGTCGTTTATGGTGTCGCCGTCGCGCAACATTTGGCACTGCTTCGGATGCGGCAAGGGTGGCACGGCCGTTGGCTTCGTCATGGAGCATGAGCAGATGACCTATCCGGAGGCACTGCGATGGCTCGCCAACAAATACCACATCGAAATCGTGGAGCGCGAGCAGACCGACGAGCAGCGGCAGGAGCAGAGCGAGCGAGAGTCGATGTTTATTGTCAACGAATGGGCGAAAAACTATTTTAAGGACGTGCTGCGCAACTCGGCTGACGGTCGGGCTGTCGGTATGCAGTATTTCCGCTCGCGCGGCTTCCGTGACGATATCATTGAAAAGTTTCAGCTCGGCTACGACCTGCCGCAACGCGACGCATTGGCGCGTACGGCGCGTCTGAAGGGATATAAGGATGAGTTTCTGCTGAAGACGGGACTTTGCTACAAGACCGAGCGTGGCGACCTGTTAGACCGATTCTCCGGCCGAGTGATGTTCCCGTGGATATCGGCGAGCGGCAAGGTGTGCGCCTTCGGTGGACGGTTGCTCGACGCGCGGACGAAGGGCGTGCAGCAGAAGTATGTCAACTCGCCCGAGTCGATTATATATAAAAAGGAACGCGAGCTCTACGGAATCTATCAAGCCAAGCGCGAGATAGTGAAGCAAGACAGCGTGTTCATGGTGGAAGGTTACACCGACGTTATCTCGATGCACCAGTGTGGCGTGGAGAATGTGGTTGCCAACTCAGGCACGGCCTTGAGCGTGCATCAGATAAGGATGCTCCACCGATTCACCAACAACATAGTGCTGCTCTACGACGGCGACGCGGCCGGCATCCACGCCGCCATGCGAGGCACCGACATGCTGCTCGAGGAGGGGATGAACATCAAGGTGATGCTGCTGCCCGACGGCGACGACCCCGACAGCTTCGCCCGCAAGCACACGGCAGAGGAGTTTCGCACCTATATCGAGGAACACCAGAAAGACTTTATCGCCTTCAAGACCGACCTGATGCTGCAAGGAGTGAGCGATCCTGTGAAGCGGTCGGAGGCCATCAACAGCATCGTGAAGAGCATTTCGGTGATTCCCAATCCTATCACGCGCGCCACCTATTTGTCCGACTGTTCGCGGAGGCTTGGCATCGACGAGCAGACTCTGATTAACCAGATGAACCGCTTTGTTGACAGCAACCTCGACGAGAAGCGCAAGGAGCGTGAGCGCATGGCGCGGCGCGAGGAGCGCGAGCAGACGGCCGAACAACAGCCTGCCACGGTGGTGGTGCAGCCGGTGGCGGCACCGGCGGCATCGTCGTTTCCCCGCTCGCGCGAGGCACTGATTATACAGTTTGTGATGAAGTATGGCGAACAAGTAATCTTCCACGACGTGGAGACGGCCGACGGCGACAAGGTGAGCGTCAATGTGGCGCAATATGTTGACCTCGACCTTTCGGCTGACGACATCAGTTTCGCCGAGCCGATTTACAACGAGATACTTGCTGAGGCCGTTGCCCATTCGTCGGACGCTGGTTTCAAGGCCGAGCAGTATTTCATTCATCACAGCAACCAACAGATAGCCCAACTGGCGGCCCGACTGACGCAGGAGCGCTATCAGTTGAGCAAGAGCTATGAGGTGGAGACCACCGAACAGTCGCTCCGCAACCAAGTGCAGCATCTCATTCTCGACCTCCGCATGGAAATAGTGACCAACAAGATGCGCACTCTTCAGGAGCAGATACGCCAAGCCTCGTCGGGCGAGCAGCTGCAGCCGCTGCTTGAGGCCTACCGCGATGCCCAGCAGATAAGAAACGTGCTGGCGAAGGAGCTCGGCAGCGACATCGTGGCCACTTGAGAACAGAAAGAACAAAAAAACGACGGCATGAGCAACGAATTGTGGAGAATCCTCGTGATGGGCGGCTATCTGCTGGTGGCTGCTGCCATTGTTTCGGTGGTGATGGACACCCGCCAGCCCGCCAAGACGATGGCGTGGGTGCTCGTGCTAAGTTTCTTGCCCGTTGTCGGCATCATTTTCTACATCATCTTTGGAGTGAACTGGCGGCGCGAGCGTGCCATCAGCCGTCGCAGCATCAGCGAGCTTACAAAAGGCAACCTGATAGCCTTTGAGGAGCAGCAAGACCTGCACATTCCGTCGCGCTACAAGGGCATCGTAAATCTGTTTAAGAACAACGAGTCGATGCCGTTTAAGAACAATCAGATAGACTTCTTTCTCGACGGCTATCAGTTTTTCCCCGCCTTGCTGCGCGAGATTGCTGCCGCGAAAGACCACATTCACATTGAGTTTTTCATCTTCGAAAACGATGCTCTCGGGCGGCTTCTCTCCGATGCCCTCATCCAAAAGGCCAGAGAGGGCGTTGAGGTGCGGCTGGTCTACGACGATGTGGGCTGTTGGCGGGTGCGCCGGAACTTCTTCAGCCGAATGATGGAGGCCGGGGTGCAGGTGATGCCTTTCCTGCCTGTGCGCATACCGTCGCTGACGAGCAAGGTGAACTGTCGCAATCACCGCAAGGTGGTGGTTATAGACGGCAGCGTGGGCTTCATCGGCGGCTTCAATGTTGCGATGCGCTACGTGAAGGGACTGAAGCACTTGGCTTGGCGCGACACGATGATTCGCGTGGAGGGCGGAGTGGTCTGCGCCATGCAGGGCACGTTTCTCATCGACTGGTGCTTCGTGAGCGGCGAAGTGATTAACGACGCGAAGTATTATCCTGCTCCGTCGGAGACCATTCAGAACAACTGTATCGGGCAAATCGTGATAAGCGGTCCGTTCAGCCCTTATCCCGAAATCATGGAGGGCTACGTGAACATTCTCACCACCGCGCGCCACTACGTCTATCTCGAGTCGCCCTATTTCATGCCCACCGAGCCTGTGCTTTTTGCCATGAAAACAGCCGCACGGTCGGGTGTTGACGTGCGGCTGATAGTGCCGTTGAAGGGCGACTCTCGCTTTGTGGCGTGGGCCAGCCGCTCTTTTCTGCGCGAGATAGACAAGGCTGGCGTGAAAGTTTATTTCTACAATCAAGGTTTCATCCACTCAAAGCTGATGGTGAGCGACAACTCTTTCTGCACCTTCGGCTCGACGAATGTCGATTTCCGCAGCTTTGAGAACAATTTTGAATCAAACCTTTTCTTCTACGACGAAGGTCTGGCGTTGCGCGCCCGCAGCATTTTCATGCGCGACCTCGACGCCAGTCTGCCGCTGGCTGATGTGGGCTACATGCAGCGGCAAAACGTATTCATCCACTTGTGGGAGTCGGCCACGCGGCTGGTCTCGCCGGTGCTCTGACGGCAGCGAGACCAGCAGCGGGCTTATCGTGCTATCTTTGTGGCGCGGCTTTTTCCGTTGGCGAGAATTTCCTGGCGGATGAAGAGTCCGCGCTGAGTGGGCGCGTTTTGTCCGAGCGACTTGCCATCGACGGTGAAGTAGCGCACGCGCTGGATGGCGCCGGAGCCAATCTCAGAGACGGCGGCAGGGTTGAGGTGAAACATGTAGTCGCTCATGTCAACGGGGTCGATGCCGCGATGGGTGGGCGTAACTTTGTTGATTGTTCCGTCGGCAGCAAAGGTCAGTTTGTCGATGCAAACCTCGCGGTGGTAGCCAGGACCGTTGTTCAGATAGTTCTTGTTGATGCGGTGATATACGATGTACCAGTCGTCGGTGCCTGGCACGTTGACGATGGAGTTGTGGCCGGTGCCGTATATCTCGTTGGCTGCATCCTGAATGATAACTATCGGCTGCGAGGCAACGGTGATGGGGCCTGTGGGCGATGTGCTCGTTCCGTAGGCCACGTGGTAGTTGGTGGCTCCGGTGTCATCGACGCTCCAGAGGAAGTAGTAGATGCCGTTGCGGTAGAACACATAGATGCCCTCGCGGAAGGCATAGTCTTTCAGCGTGCCGCCCTTTGGCGTGATGACGTGCTCGTCGCCCACGAAGCTCATCATGTCGTCGGCAAACTCACGATAGCATATCTGTCCGTTGCCGTAGTAGAAGTAGCTCTTTCCGCTCACGGGGTCGGTGAATACGTCGGAGTCAATCATTTGGTTGGCTTTCGATGTGGTGAAGAGCGGTTCTTGCTGAGCCACGAAAGGTCCGGTGGGCGAATCGGCGGTTGCCACGCCGAGAGTCTTCTTGCCCAGCGACGGGTTGTGGGCGCTGAAGTAGTAGAAGTATTTGTATTGCCCGTCTATCAGTTTCTCCTCTATGCAGGGAGCCCAGGCGTTGCCGGCTGCCCATGCTGCGTCGCCGCCATCAGAGAGGTCGAGGAATGTGCCTTGATTGGTGAAGTGGACCAGGTCGGGGCTTGAGAACACGTCGAAGGAGTAGCCGCCCCAGCCCGAATAGCCGTCGCTGGTGGGGTAGATGTAGAAGCGTCCGGTCTTCTTCGAGAACAGCACTTCTGGGTCGGCGTGGAATCCTGGCAGCACAGGGTTGCCATAGACGGTGGCCGTAACCTTGTATGTCTTTTTCTGTGAACCGTTGACGGCTGTGTATTCCACTGCTCCCTTTGTAAAGTCTTGGGCTCCGGTGGGTGTAATCACGGTGCCTGCCGAACCGTAGAATTGCGGGTCAAACTGCGTCAGGTCGGTGCCGTTCTGCACTGGCAGTGTCAGGCTAGTTCCCGAAATCTTGATCAGGTCGCTGCGTGCCTCCACGTTGTATGAGCCTTTTATTGTCGGCGTTGTCGTGCTTTTGGCGGGGAATGCTGCCTTCAGAGCCTCTATCTCGCTCGGTGTCAGCGGAAGCACCGTACCATGTCGGGGAGTGAATGCTCCGCTCGTGGTGGTGTTCTTCACAAAGGTGAACTTTTCGAGGTCGGGGCTTGAGCAGAACTGGTAGTAGCCGTTGCTGTAGCAGTCGTACATCAGAATCCACGAGTCTTCGTTGATGAGCTTGAACACTCCTGCGCCTTCCACAGCCACATTTGTCTGTTGCAGCGTGCTGCTCGGGTTGAACCATTGGCTGCCGGGCTTCTCGCCTGCGGCGGGAGTCAGCGAGCGTGCCACAACCTTGCAGATGCCGCCCTCGCCCTCGTTCTTGAAGAAGGCGTGGTAGAGCGAGTCGGTCTCGTTATAGACAATGTTCATGTCGATGGTGGCCGAGCCGCGGTCGAAGAAGTAGGTGGGCTCGCCTTCCAGGTCGCTGAAGTCGGCGTTGGCATAGTTGTAGTACACCTTGTCATATTTTGCCGTTTCGTCGCTCGTCAGTATAGAGTAGTATATCAGATATTTGCCGGCCTTCTTGTCGTAGATTACTTCAGGAGCCCACACTCGCGTTACGTTGGCGAATGTCGTGCCGGCATATTTCGTCGGGAAGTGGACGGTATGGTGTTCCCAGTTGATGAGGTCTTTTGAGCGGAAGAGCACCATGCCGCGATTCGACGACCATCCTTCGGCGCACTTCATGTCAGTTGCCACCATATAGTAGTAGCCGTCTTCGCCGCGCAGCATGTGGGGGTCGCGCAGACCCTTCTTCAGACTGACGCTGTCGGAGCTGAGCACCATCTGGTCGTTGTTCAGCACTGTGTAGTTGTAGCCGTCGTCAGAGAGAGCATAGTAGATGTTCTCATTGCTGTTTGAGGGGAAGAACACGAAGAGGTATCCCGTATATGGCTCCTGCTCGTGGATGCACACGGGGAAGGTCTTCTTTACGGTCTTGCCGTCTCTTATTATGGTTGCGGTCAGATTCACGTATTGTTTTGTCGCGCTGCGCTTCAGCACTCGTCCGTCGTTGGAGAGCAGCGCAGGGTCGCTCGATTCCCACGTAACCACAGTGCCTTCCTCGCCGTCGGTGGGCAGCGTCAGCTGGTCGTAGAGGTTGTTTGGATGTCCGCCGATGGTGAGACAGCTGGAGGCGTAGGCCAGAGCCTCGTCGGTGGTCATCTGCGGCAGCACTCCCACCTCCCACTGCTTCTGCTCTTTCAGCGCAGTGGCGGTGAAAGTGGCTGTCAGCGTGGCTGTTGCCTTTGGCTTGCCAATGGCTGGGCGCGTGATTTTGCCCGTCGATGTTATCACTTTTTCGTCGCTCGACTGCCAGCTGATGCTCACGTTGTCATTGAATTTTGTGGGCAGCGTGATGTCGTGCGTCAGGGTCGATAGGTCGCCCATCGTGAACTCGCTGATTGCCTCACGCATGGCCTCTGCGTCGATGGTGGCGTTCATCTTGTCGGTGGAGGCCTTCATCGCAGCCACCGAGTCGGCAGGCACTGCATAGTCATATATTCTGAAATCGTGGTATTTCGCCGACTTCAGCAGCACGTCGCCCGAATAGCACGACTTGCCGAGATAGCACTGTCCGAAGCTGCCTATCGAGCTGGGCGTCAGGTTGATGGTGCCAGTCTTGCGAAGCTCGCCGTTGATGTAGAGCTTGCCGTCGGTGCCCGCCTGAGTGTAGGTCACGTTCACCCAGCGCCCCTTTGTGAATGCTTCGGCGGCGCTGATGGTCTGCTCGCCGTTATAACTGGTTTGTGTGATGGAAAATCTCGACTCTTTTGCCCCGAAGAACAGATAGCCGGCCGCCGACGAGCGGGCGAAGCACCAGATGAAGTTGCCGTTGCCCGTGATGCTGGTGGAGGAGGGGATGAATACGTTGGTCGAGATGGAATAGTCCTTCAGGCCGGCCACAAACTTCCCCACTTTGGTGTCAAACTGGAAATATCCGTTGGAACCGAGGCTTAGCACTGGCGCACCCTCGTAGGTGTCGAGTTTTGCTGTCGATTTCAGCGTTCCGCTGTACTCGCCGCTGGCGTCTTTCTCGCTGGTGAAATCGAAGCGCAGCATGGTTTGCGCGTCGGCAGTCATGCCACAGCCCAGCAAGCAGGCTGCTGTGAGCAGGTGTTTTGCTTTCATGTCTGTTTGTTTATTTTCGTTTAATTGTTAGTTCTTTCAGGCGAAGTAAGCCTTCAGTTCGTCGGCCTCGCGAGCCAACGTGTTTGGGTCGCCGTTGCCGTATCTGTCCCAGATTTCCTGGCATGGACCCAGCAGCGGCGAGAACGTTACGTCCTGGCGGTTGAGAAACGGGTCGCAGTGCTGCATCACGTCCATTGCCTCCACCACGTCGGCCACAGGAATCTTCATCAGCCGCGCCAGCTCCACTACTTCGGGCGTTTCGCCCACCATTGTGGCCGGCGTCAGGCGGAAGTAGAGGTCGAGAATCAGGATGAGCATCACCGGCATGATGTTCGGCTGCTCCTCTATCGGGCGGAAGTCGCGCTCAAACGTCTCGTTCACCTCCACGCCCTCGTAGAACTCTTCGGCGTTGTTGAACCCGTTCATCGAGCGAAGCAGTTTCACCGCCCGCGTCAGCTTGCGCGGGTTGCCGGCAAAAGTGTTCCAGATGTGCTCCAGACGTGGCGTCTCCAAGCGTGCTATCTGCCTCATGCGGTCGTGCAGCACTCTTGGATGCACATGAATGTCGAGACTCAGATTTACCATCACCCGACTGAATGTAGGCTTCACCCCGACAGGCTTTCGCAGGTAGATTTGCAGCAGCAAAAGCCAATAGTCGTCCGACCAATTGTTTCGGCTCGCCATATCGTTGATTATCTATAGATTGCTGCAAAGTTACGAAATTAGTTTGTAAGTTTGTAAGTTTTTTCAGTTTTTTTTGTATCTTTGCAGCAAAAATAATCAATATACGTGCGAAAATGACTGCGTTAGAGTTGCAAATTCAAAAGGACATGGCGCTTCTCCGCGACGATGAGGGCATGATGAAGCGTCTTTCGAAGTATGTGAAGCGTCTGATAGCGCAAAAGAATGACGATGCTGCATATACGGAGGAGGAGTTTGTTGCCAAAGTGAAGCAGGCCGAAGAGGAGATAAAGCGCGGCGACTGCGTATCGTTCAGCAATATGGAGGATATGGATAAATGGCTTGACACTTTATAGAAATGTATATTATCGTCTATTCAGAGCGGGCCCAACTCGATATGCAGTTTCTAAAAAGGCATGAGCCCTCGGCTTTCAAGAAGGCAGTCAGTCTTATTAAAGAACTTTCCATTGACCCTCGAAAAGGAACGGGAAAGCCAGAGAAACTGACAGGCAATCTTTCCGGTTATTGGTCGAGAAGAATCACGAGGCGACATCGATTGGTTTATGAAATCAAAGATGATAGGGTAGAGGTCTGTATCGTGTCTTCTTATGGGCACTACGAAAAAAACAAATAAAACAGAAGTATATGAGAAAACTGATATTAGCAATCGTATTGCTGGCCGCAGCATTGCCGTCGATGGGCCAGCAGGCTCGCGAGGAAATAAGAAAGAACGTGCGCCTATCGGCAAGCAACTATCTAGCCTATCCCGCGCCGACACAGAAACTCACGCCGGCACCGAAAGGCTACAAACCGTGCTACCTGTCGCACTACGGGCGACACGGGTCGCGCCACCTCATTGGAAGGGGCGACTTCACCATGCCCATAGAAACACTCGAAAAGGCCGACTCTGCAGGCAAACTCACCGAGAGAGGAAAACTGCTGCTCACGCAGCTGCGCACCATCTACGGCGAGGCAAAAGACAGGCTGGGAGAGCTGACCTTGCTCGGACACCAGCAGCACCAGCAGATAGCAGGACGCATAGTGGAGAGATTTCCGGAACTGTTCCAGCAGGGAGCCACCGTTGACGCACGCTCCACGTGGGTGGTGAGATGCATACTCTCGATGGAGAACGAGCTGCAGACATTCCTGCGCCACTATCCGAAACTCAACGTGAAGTGCGACGCGTCGATGGCTGACATGTACTACATGAACAACGAAGACCGCGAACTCTTCAAGCATCGCCGCAACGCCGACGTTGACAAGGCTTACGGCGACTTCGGCCACCGCCACGTTAACTACGACCAGATGCTCGCAAAAGTGTTCAGCGACACTGCCTATGCCCGCAGCAACGTGAAATGCTCGGAGCTGAACCACAAGCTGTTTCAGATTGCCTCCAACCTGCAAAGCACCGAACTGAGGCACACCATCTCGCTCTACGACCTCTTCACAGAAGAGGAAATCTACGGCAACTGGCTGCGCGAGAATGCCTACTGGTATATCCACTACGGTCCATGCCCGCTGAACGGCGGCAACCAGATATCGTCGCAGTGCAATCTGGTGCGCGACATCATCAGCAAGGCCGACTCGTGCCTCAAGCTCAAGACGCCCGGACTCACCATGCGCTTCGGCCACGAAGTGGTGGTGCTGCCGCTGACGTGCCTGCTCGGACTCAACGGCTTCGACCGCCAGTTCAGCGACCTCGAGCAGCTGGAGCCAAACGGATGGATCAACTATAAGGTCTTCCCGATGGCAAGCAACGTGCAGCTCGTGTTCTACCGCCGCAACGCCTCCGACAGCGACGTGCTGGTGAAATTTCTGCTCAACGAGAACGAGGCGCGACTGCCCATCAGCAGCTCCACTGCCCCCTACTACTCGTGGAAGAGCGTGAAGGAGTATCTGGAAAAAAGGCTGGCAAGCTTCTGACAAACCGACACAATACCCACCTAATCATTATCCGCAGCCGCACCAAGCGCGACAGTTCAGCGAGAACTTTCCGCTTCGGTGCGGCTGCTTTTTTGCTGCCGTCCCGACGCCTGAAAACATCCACCCCGATGCGATGTCAGTAAATCAAATTGATTTACTGACTAAATCAAATTGATTTACTGAGAAAATCAAATTGATTTACTGAGAAGCATCGGGGCGGGAGTAATTTTCGATGGGGAAAAAGCGGGACAAGCGTGCGCAAAATTACGGAAATCCGTTATTGCCGTTTTCAAATAATTCCTTAACTTTGCACCCGTAATCTATTAGCTGATATTATGATGGAAGGAAAGGACGATTTCATATTGCGGGATTTGAAAATTGCCGTAATCGACGGAAACACGCTTGTGCAGGAGGGATACCGCAGCCTTTTGCACAAAATCGGCATTGAAAGCATCCAGACCTTCGTCAGCGAGCAAGCATTCCTCCCAACTCTCAAAGACGGGCAACTCGACGTTTATATAATAGGTATAGGAGCCGACTACGACGAGGGTATCGCTGCCATCGACGAGATAAAGGCACAATATGAGGACGCACGAGTATTGGTGGTTGCCATACAAGAAGACGCTTGGCTCATCAGGAAGATAATGGCGAAGCAGCCTAACGCTGTGCTCTATCCCAATGCCGACCAAGAGGAGATAAAAATGGCGCTGACGACGGTTGCCAGTGGTGGACAATACTTCTGCCGTGGAGTGCGGCACATGGTGTCGCGCTATCAAATTCTGCCAGAAGAGCCGACGCAGAGAGAAATAGACGTGCTAGTGGCAATGGCAAGCGGATTCACTTCGAAAGAGATTGCCGCCAAACTATTCATCTCTGAGAACACTGTGGAGGCTCACCGCAAGAGTCTCTTCGCGAAACTCAACGCGCGAAACCTGGCCGACCTTATGGTGAAGGGCATCGCCCACGGATACATCAATCCCAACGACCTGCTCGACTGACCTCCGGCCGTGCCGACAACAAAAAAGAGCCCCGGAAGCCTATACTGACTTTTGGGGCTCGTTTTCGTATTGCGCCTTTATCTTTTCTATCTCTGCGCAGAATTCGTTTCTCGTGTTGTAGAAGTTTCTTATCAGATATTTCAGGTACTCTTCTTTCGCTGGTATTCCATTAACAAATATCACATTGCACTGCGAGTGTATATTGGCCTCGTTGTTAACTTTGTCAATGGAATAGAAAGTTGATGTCCCATTATTTCTGTTCACTGTGTTCATCGCTTGTTTAGCAGCAGAAAACAGGTCGATGTTGTCTAATGGAACCCCATACCAGTTGCTGAACGTCAGGGATATAATGGCGCAGTCTTCACTTGCGTTATAATAGAAGTAGCATCCTTGATATTCAAACACCGAGTATGCGTCTGGTGTGGTCTGCAGTTTGGCTCCGATGTCTTTCAGTGTCTGCTCCAGCAATGTCCTGGTGTTGAGTTTCTGTTGTCCTGCAGTGTTTGGACTCTCCTTATCGTTTGGCGTGTCCGGTTGCTTGTATGCTTTGTCGCCTTGTGGCTGTTCCGTGGCCAAAAACTTCTTTGTTGTAGGCGAAAGTCTCAAGAAAAGACAAACGAGCACGCATGTTGCTATGGCCGTAATGATTATTTCCATATATGAGACCTCTGCAAAAGCTGGCGCAAAAGTCTTAGATGAAGAAAACTTTGGCTTTTGCAGCAAAAAGATGGAGAAAGTTTCTGATAAATATGAGTTTTTAGACGTTATTGCAAGGATGAGAGGTCTATAATGCCCTTTT